>Ga0099824_1008204_pt1 | contig 13456 bp, 8 predicted proteins | sample SiratrowhiteBW_FD_76837 | JGI IMG/M metagenome (GOLD analysis project Ga0099824, IMG submission 76837) | Root nodule microbial communities of legume samples collected from California, USA - Siratro white BW | ecosystem: Host-associated > Plants > Roots > Nodule | place: USA: California... | reverse complement strand
ATTTTATAAATAATAACTCTAATTTTATATTTTTTTTTTTTTTTTATTTATTTTTATTTTTTTTTATATAAAATATATATATATATATATATATATATATATATATATATATATATATTAATTTAAATTTTTTTAATATTCTAGGTCATACATTTTAGAATATAAATTTTTATATTCTGGAATATAAAATACCCGATCCTTTATTAACTGAGGCGTTATTATATTTATGTATGGAGAATAAATAAGTAATAAATAACCACAATGGCTAAAACAAAGAAGTTAATATTTTATATTTAAAAGTTTTACTAACTCTCAAGCAAAATTCACCTTAATAAATAAATAATAATTTAAATGAATACAAGAAAACAATATGAATATTGATAATCTTTTATCAGTAACATTCTCAAACCTATGGATAGTTTTCTTTATTAATTTGGTAAAAAGAAGATTTTAAAGATACTTTTGAGGATTTTTGTTTTAAATTTAACTCAAAATTAAAAATTATATATATATATATATATATATATATATATATATATATATATATATATCACGTTTTTAAGTGAATCTGTAGACTAATTATCTAAAGATACCTCTTAAAAATTACAACCTCATAATTAGATCATATAATAATAATAATAATAATAATAATAATAATAATAATAATAATAATAATAATAATAATAATAAATGATGAAACACTAACTATTTTTTTCAGTAAAAGAAAGAAATTAACAGAGTCAAAAAAGAGTATGTCTGTTACTCCAAATTTCAATTTTTATAAAATGTTTGATTGGTTATTTCTCACAAAATCATTTGAAATCTGTATGAAGTGTTACAATAAATAATATTAAGGTCAATATTTAAATGTTTATTAATATTGAATATTACTAAAAGAAATCAACAACTTTTTTTAATATTAAAAGTCCATACAAAATGTTAGAGCATCTCCAATGGTTAATATCCTAAATTTAAATATATTTTTAGTTAAAAAAAAAAAAAACATTGTCTTAGAACATGTTCACGTTATAGTAAAAATTTTAAACATGATTTAGATCTTGCATAAGCTTTATCTAGCGGAAAAGGTTTATACTATTTTAAAAGTTAAAATATATTACAAAATCACGCAAAAATTTAATTTATTTAAAAATTCAAATAGAATAAAATAAATTGGATCACGAGCGAGGTGTAAGCCCAGTTCTGTTGGTCCAGAAGACCATGTGAATAAGACAAATTATTCCTCCAGTCTCATACTCTCTTCTTGCACTCCATACAAAATTTTAATTCCACAACTACATTTATTAAAATTACCCAAATACCCTTCTTTTATTAAACAACTTTAAAATTTTTGGTAGGGCACGGATAAGGCCATCCGGTTCTCATTTTTTGAAATTTGAGAACCAGACAGCCTGACATCCGGTTCATAAACTGTTAACCAGATGGACTGGATGGGGGTGCCATCCGGTTTGTAAGTTGTGAACTAGACGCCACCCCGTCCGATTGTCATAAAGTAAAAAAATTGCAAACCGGATGGATGGTAGGTGGACATCATCCGGTTTGTAAATTTGTGAACCGGATAAGGGTGTCATCCCGTTTACATTTTTTCAATTTTTTTTAAAATGCATTGTGACATATTGGTGAGGAGCATTAATGTGTAAAAAAGAAATGAATAGTCTATTCTTTTGCTGATGTGTTTATTTCTCATTCCAATTTCCAACCCCATCTTAAATGAAGAGTCTCTCCTCTCTCCTGCTGCATTTCAATTCATTGGTTCATTAAGTTTCATAAAACTAAATTAATAGGCAAATGAAGAGTCAAAGAAGAGTCTCCTCTACTGCATTTCATACAGAACGTCTCTTTGACTCTTCATTTGCCTTAATTAAATTAATTTAATTTTATGAAAGCCAAATGCTTGGAGAGCATAGACTCTTCGTTTAACATGAGGTTGAGGTTGGAAATTGGAATGAAAAGTAAATACATATGAAACTAAATTAATAGGCAAATGAAGAGTCAAAGAAGAGTCTCTTCTACTGCATTTCACACAGAGTGTCTCTTTGACTCTTCATTTGCCTTAATTAAATTAATTTAATTTTATGAAAGCCAATGAATCAATGAATGAATTTTTGAAGAACAGAGACTCTTCGTTTAAGATGAGGTTGGGGTTGGAAATTGGAATGAAAAGTAAATACAGCAAGAGACTTTTCATTTCTTTTTTACTTTCAAATATTAATTGGATGGTGATAGGTAACAGCTAACTCACTAATACTAATCTATCACAGTGCATTTTAAAAAAAATTTAAAAAATGTGAACCAACAAAGACAATTTGTGGAGGTGGAAAAAGAATTTGTTTTCTCCGGTGGAAATTGTATAGGCTCCAACGCGTGTCGCAGCCTAACACAGTTCACATCTCGGAGTGAACCCTTTACAGCCCTATTCTGCACAATGGACCGGGGACTTTCCTGAGCCCAGCCAAACGCACGAGCCTAATCACATCACCTCATAATCCTTTTGTAAGCTAAATGTTAGTCTGGTGCTTTATAAACATGGTTCAATTCTCACTTCCCATCGATATGGGACTTTTGAATGCACTACTCAAGATAAACATTGACTAGTGGGGAGTGCTCCTATTTGTTTTACTTTTTTTAACCTTAAAATTATACGATCGTGTTGTATTTAAAATTTTGTTTTACCAACCAAAATAAAAATTATAAAATTAATTTATTTAGTAGTGCAAGACAGATATATTTAAAAATTATTTATCATGTAATATTCCCAAACTCAATTCTTAGTTTCTTTCTAAACAACCTGTTTATCATAAAATTGAATGTGATCCGTTTTTACATTTATCTCTAAAATCCATTTATTTTCGGACAACAAGTAAATACTATCAATAAATGTGAATAGCTCTTGCTTTAATAATGAAATCAGAATACAATTTAGATGTATATTGATAGTGTAATTATTTAAAAATATTATCTTAAGCATATATTTTCATTTATGATAAACTGTTTGGTTTTATAAAAATTGATAATTTTAATCGATTAGAAAATCATACAAACCCCAAGTGACCACATCATATGCCACTTCTTAGGATCCAAATATATTTAATATAGGACAATAACGAACCTATCTCTGCAGCACAAAAAGTATTGATAAAGTAACAGGATACATACAACTTACATTAAATCATGAGATATAATAGCACCTCCACAAAACAATATTAAGAACAACACAAAGTATTTCCTCTCTTTTTAAATATATGTAAGAAAATATCATATTTAGTAGAATTAAACATATGTAAATTTCATTACATTAATTTACTATTACTTAAAAGATACTCTTATGTATAAATTTAAAAAATATGATAAATAAGTGTAATTAAAATTGATTTAAAAATACATTTTAATAACAAATAATAATATTAAATAAAAATAATTATTATTGTTTTAAGGTTACGTAACTACAATAGTCTGAGCACAGCTGACTAGAAAAAGAAAATAGTCTAAACCTATTTACCTTTTGTCTTTATTTAATATATATTATAATGTAAAATGAAAATAATTAAAAATAAAATCTTATCAATATTTTATTAATGTGAAGAAGATTTATTATATTTTTTATTTTTTTTCTATTAAAGAAGACTGATATCTTAAAAAGTATTTGATCAATTGAATGTATGAAAGTAAGTTTATTTTGATTATACACTTTTTATGAAGTTTGTTTTTTAATTTTTATTTTGGTGTAGAGAAATAATCTCTAAAGTGTTTGAAACAAATGTGAAGTTGCCCTACATTGTTTTGTTTAAAATAAAATGGTCTAATGGATTTATATTAAGCTCAAAAATTAGGGTTACAATTACAAATTTCAAAAAATATATAAAAAAATTATTATAAGCTAATGTATGAAATAAATATTCATAGGACTTCAAATTTCTAGCCAGAATTGTTAAAACGATACTTCTGACAAAAATATATGTAAACCCTACTGTTACATTGTACTTAGACTCCAGGACGTTACCATACAGTGTCGGACTCACAAGAGGTTTTTCAGAGTAAAACAAGTACAAGATAAGTATTAAAGATTCAAAATTCTTAAAATGTTTATTCACAAAAGACTTTGGTAAATGAGTGACAAAGTCCATAATAATGTTATCCCATTTCCACTTAGGAATATCTAATGACTGCAACAACCTACTAGATCTCTGATGCTATGTCTGTGCTTTCTGATAAGTTAGACATGCAATTACAATTTGAGCTTCTCTTCATACTTAACCACCAAAAAGACTCCTTTAGATCCTAAGACATCTTAATCATACCTGGATGTAAACTAAGATAACTCTTATCTTAGTTATGTAAACCCTACTGTCACATTGTATGTAGGATACAAGGTGAGTGAAAGGGGTAAAGGATAGAGTTAGGTTAAAATATATTTTTAAAAGGGTAAATTTATAATTTCACATTTACTATGGAGGTGAGGAAGCGACTATGGAGGTGCAGGAAGAACCCATCACTGTTTTTTTTTTCTCAAATGAACCCCTTATTATATTGGGCTTTATTTTTTTCTGACTAAATCTCTTAATGGACTGGATTTCCTTCAATTTTTATTCTCTCTTATTTGTTTATTAATTTATGCAATTTATTTTAAAACAACAACACTTCTTTTTTCTTTTCCTTTTTTTTACCAATTTTATTTTATCCCTTTTTTATTTTACTATTATTTATTCAAACTTTATGAAGTCAAAACTTTTATTTTATTTTATTTAGCTTAAATGATAAAAGATGATAAAAACTAAATAACACATTTTTTAATTTTTTAATTTTTTATATTTTGAAATAATTTTATTTGTCCGGATGAAATTGGATGTTGATACTTAGTTAATTTTAATAATGCCTTAAACATAAATAAGAACAATTTAACATTTTAATTGCAAAGAATATAAGTTATTCCCTTTCTTTTATTTTTCATTTTCGACAATAAAGAAATAAGCATTAAAATTGAAAGCGGTAAATAAGGTTTCCCCAACCTATTACATCAAAACATAGACCCAGTGGTGGTCTACCCAAATTATAAGCAAAACAATGTTTTACAAAAATAAAGTACATTTAGACATAGTCTTAAAAAAAGATTAGAACAATTAATAATATTACAAAAGTCCTAATTCACAAGTTCGGTGCAAAACTGTTTGACACTTTTGCTTCCAAAACATCACAATTGCTTCCAAGTTTTTATCATTCTTGACCCTTGCAATTGCAAGACAACAACAAAATAATATATTCAACTACAACAAAGCATTCCCGTTCTCACATATATGTTTATGCGAATATTTTTTCATATGACTTACAACTATTCCTCACATCTTAGCATATAATTTTCATGCATGTCACTGGTTCTAAACACCAATCAGAATATGAAAAAAAGGAACATGCTTATATTTTCCTCTTAAAATAGCTCAAGTTTTTAATTGTATCGATGTACATACTCCAATCACGTCACACTTTCTATTCTTAAAAATAATTTCATTCATATGTTTCCAAGTATACCATATCACTATCATCCATAACATTCTCCACACACATCTCTCTCTCTTATCCATGCCAGCTAAAGTGAATCCTAAGAAATGTTGTTTGGGCATATTTTTATGCACAAGTTGTACTCCTAGCCATGTTTCACACATTTTCCAGATTTTTCCCATAACTATGTTTCACACATTTTCTAGATTTTCCTCCCTATAATTACATATAACACACAATGCATTCTTGACTTGAATTCCTAATTTAATTAATTTGTCTCTAGTTGTTAATCTATTCAAAATTACTCTCCAAGAACATATTTGAGAGGCAGGTACTGCTTTGACTGACCACAGGTAAAAAAATACTTCCTCATCTTCTCCTAAGGCTTCTCCCATTACCCTAACCCTAACATATGCATCTTGGACAGAGTATTCTAAGTTTTTCTTTCCTTTCCACACCCACTGGTCATTAAGAGTACCTTTAAGCCCAGTTTGCTGGATAGTATCATAAAAGACCTCTACCATAGGTATTTCCCACATCAAACCAAGTTCTTCGCCACTCCAAATTCCATTTCCACACTTGACCAAACCACTCCCCTACTTCTTCTAATCTTAAACCCTTTTGCTTAGAATTAGCATAGATTCTAGCAAACTCATCTTGAAGTGGCCTATTCCCTACCCAGCAGTAATCCCAAAATAATATATTATTACCTCTCCCAACTTTCCAGATAATAGTCTCATTAAACCAATTTCATTCATGATTATTATCACAAATACTTCTGAGATCCCTCCACCATCTAGACTCGTGCTTATTAGAACTATTTTGATCTAAACTTGTCCAAGACCCATATTTTGATTCTATAAATTTCCTTCCACAACCCCTTATCTTGACTAAAAAGCCTCCATTTCCACTTAACTAAGAGGGCTACATTAAAGCTAAGAATATCTTTTATACTCCTTTTTCTTTTCTTATTTTGTAATTGAAATATGTATAAGCAATGTTTATTTTATTTTTATATATGTTGAGGGTACGGTAATTCATATTTTATTGACATAATTTTCATGTAGATAAATTAATATATTATTATTTTTTAATTATCAAGAATAAAATAAATAGAAATACTTAAGTTTTAATACCAGAAAACCATACAAACCCCACATGACCACATCATAGGCCACCTCTTACGATCCAAATATATGCAACAGAGGATAATAACAAACCTACCTACAGCAGAAGAAGTACTGATACAATAGTAGGATATAATAACATTAAATTATAAGATATAATAACACCTCCACAAAACAACATTAAGGCTTTTTTTGGTTGGGAGAGTGAATTTGAGAGAATGAATTTGCAGTAATTTGAGTGGATTGTGTGTCTGATAGGGTTGTTTGGATTAATGGATAGATGGTAAGATTTGAAGGGATTAGAGATTTGAGAGGAATGATTATGAAAGTTTGAGAATGATTTGATAGATGTTATAAATTTATTTTAATTTTTTTAGTTGATATATTTCTGAAATTACTAATTGACCCTTGTGGAATAAGATGTAAAAAATTAATATGAATTGTATTAAATTGACTTTAATATAAAAAATATAGAAACTGAATCAACTTAACTAGATATTTTTCAGTAGGTTAGTAATGATTTTATCTAACCCAACCCCTGAACATCCCTACTTTTGTGTTTTAATAATTTTATATTTAAAAGAAAATTAAATTGTTTTTAACATGAATAAAAAATATTTTAAATAACATCTTCTCCCCTCAATTTGATCATAAATATTGAATCAAATAAGGAGACAAAAATATATGTTTTCCTGATTTTTTTTCATATAAACACTAAGTAAACATGTTTTCGTCGATGAAAAATAAAAAAGAAGAATAAATAGAAAACAACATAACATGTATAATATACATTTATTATTTCTTTTATAAAGTAAACAAATTTCATTGATTTAATTATTTTAAGTCAACAATATAATTATGAATTGATAAATTATATTGAGTATGAGTAGAGTGAAAGGAGATTAATTATATCATAACTGTTTTGGAAAAAGGGAAAGTATTATGAATGAAGAAAAATATATAATTATTGGAATCAATTATTTGAAGAATTATGGTTCAATTAGAAGAGGTATAAATCAGTTTAATTTTCATATATAATATATATTATTACAATAAGTATACATTAATGCTAATAATTGCAAAGGAATAAAGCTACACCTATCAACATACTACAGTGCACATGACAAATCCTAAACCCACTTAAAGGAATAATTTGGTAATTTCCAAAGTCATGACCCACTTATAGAGGTATTTCGTAATTTTCACCTCATTTACGAGGATTATTTTGTAATTTTCATTTACATACCTTCAAATCTCTTCACACGATGGAAGATGCCATCCTGCAACTCCCTCCTAATCAATCTTCCCAAATTAGGTCACCCAAATAGAATCCATCCACCACAATCCATCCTCTTTTACAGTAAATCCACTCACTCAAATTGGTTCAACCAAACTGACACTAAGAGCAAAAGAAAGTAGTTCCTCTCTTTTTAAATAGAAGTAAAAAAATATCATGTTTAATATAATTAAATATATGCAAATTTTACTACATTAATTTATTATTACTTAAAAGATACTCTTATATATAAATTTAAAAATTATGATAAATAAGTGTAATTAAAATTAATTTAAAAAATATATTTTAATAACATAAATAATGATGTTAGATAAAAGTAATTATTATTACTTTAAAGTTGTTCAACTACTATCTAACTACTGATAGCAGCAGTCTGCAGAGCAACAGTCTGCAGAGCAGCAGTCTGCAAAGCAGCAGTCTGAGCATAGAAGACTAGAAAAAATAAAACAGTCTAACCTTATTTATCATTTATCTTTATTTAATATATATTATAATGTACAAATGTAAATAATTAAAATAAAATCTTATCAATATTTTATTAAAGTGAAAAAAATTATTATATATTTTTTTTAATTTTTTCTATTAAGGAAGAGTGAGATCTTAAAAAATATTTGATTAATTGAATGTATAAAAGTGAGTGTATTTTGATTATACCCTTTTTATGAAGTCTTTTTATTTTGGTAGAAAAACTTGTTACCTTTTTCAAGAAATTGGAAAAGCCTTTTCCCTTGTTGATGATATAGAGCAGGAGATATTCCATTCCTATCCTAAGAATATGTCTACACATTTAATGCACAATCAACCCTTTTGTAATAACTAGTAGTACTCAACCTTAGTTCACTAAGCAAACCACACAGTACAGGCAATACAGAAGCAAAATTTTAATGTCTAAAATGTTGCAAAATTAAAGCAAAAACCAAATTCATCACTTGACTGTCAAGATTATGCTGATCCAATATGCATTTTCATAAAAAGTAGCCACTAGAGTTGCTCTTTCAACCAACATGTGTGTTTCAAGTACCCAAAAGTTTCTTAACTGCGACCTTCTGGTCAAAAGTGAGGTTGGTTGGGAATATGATGTTGAACTTTATCTTCAAATTTCCCTTCTTTGTTGTTTCGTTTGGGAAAGGCATTCCTTCTCCTTGAAGAACCTTCACATATTCGGGATGGATGATTTCATCAATAGGCACAGTTAAGTTTCTTCCATCAAGTGTGACCAGGCTCACAGTGGAGCCTGTCAAGGCTTCCAGAAGAGATATAGTCTTGGTGACCACAAGGTCGTTCCGAACTCTAGTATAAACTCCATCTACTTTTTCCTCCACGATGAAAACAACATCAACTGGTGTCACATTTGGCTCTCGATTTCCCTTTTCCGGAAAGGTGATCTTGGTGCCATTCCTCCAACCAGCCTTCACATCGATTGGCAAGATCTCTTCTTCCGTCCTACGTTTTCTGCACCCACAACGAAATGAATGAAACAACAAACTAGGAAGCTAATATATGTTCCATATCCCTCATTCAATACTAAAATTTTTGAAAAATGTTCAAACAACACAATTTCATTTAAACTTCACATATACCAAGGTGGTATTAGGGTCGGAACTAGGGTTACAATCACAAATTCCTTCATATATCAAAAAAATTACTATAATAAGCAAGTAATGTATGAAACAAATATTCATAGGACTTCAAAATTTTTAGTCAGAATTGCTAAAAGGATGCTCCTGACAAAATGTGTAAACCCTACTACTATCACATTGTTCTCAGTCTCCAGGAGTTTACCGTACAGTATAGGACGCACAAGTTTTTACAGGTTAAACAAGTACGAGAAAAGATATTAAAGATTCGGAATTCTTAGAATGTTGCTTTGCAGAAGACTTTTCGGCTAGAGAATAGAATAGAATAGAGAAAGGTCACAGATTGCAGAAGACTTTTCGGCTACAGAATAGAATAGAATAGAGAAAGGTCACAGATTCTGTACAACTAGATACAGTCTTTTTGAGATACACACATGCTAAAGTACAACAGTTCTAACAGTTCTGTCACTTCTAGTCATATCTATAACAGTACAATATGGTTATAAAAAACAACAGTTTGAATCGGTTTTTTCAAGCAATTACACTAGCTACCTCAAAGATTCCAAATTGAAATTGAGTAAATTCATTACTAAAATTAACAATAGTTACCAAAATATGATTAGCATCCAACACATGCATCTTGTTTAACAAATGTGTCTAGATCCTGCCAATTACAGGTAAAATATGATTCATTTAAAGCCCAGAAATTGTTTGGAATAACTCAAGGCAACACTACCTTGAGTAACATGAAAAAATGGTTCCTTTCAATTCTAAACCATCAACTCTTTCCAAGGGCAGACGGATCCACTAGGGTAGTATGTATTTCTTTTCAAAAATTAAGAATTAAATGCTGCTAAGTAAGACAAACAACTACCCCTTGCTACATCAACCAGATCCAGAATACAAAAACTCTTGCAGCATATTCTATGCAAGATAAATGCATCAATACAAAACAAATAAACAAAGGATACAATCCAACCCCGAAAAAAGTGTCCACGCAATAGATCCGAGCAGCAAGTTCTCAAGTTTGATTTTTCATGCGAGCACACACACCAAAATGAAACACAAACAAAAGTCGGCACAACATTCTTGTGATACCTAGATCCATACTTCTACCGAACCAAAATCAAAACCATTTTCATAACAACAGCACTGAGCATTGAACATAAGCATTAGAAACAAACAGGAATACCGATAGTTGCAACAACAAACATGCAACTCACCCAGAGGCCTCAACAATGACCCGGGATATCTTCCTCCTTTTGGTGGTCCCCTTGTATAACTCCTCAAGAGTGCAGGACAACTTGTGCTCAACGGGAGCTGCTAATGCACATCGTCTAACAAACTGTTCAAAAGGACTGTAACCACTCCGAGGACCCAAAAAAGACGAGGCCGGAAAGTCCCTGGTGGAACAGAACGCGGCTCCTCCTCCACCACTGGTAGAAACACCACCATGAGAAGCACGAGCGTCAGCAGGTGGCACTGGCACCTGAGGTTTTTCATCGTACTTATCGAAAACTGCCCTCCTGCGGGGATCACTTAACACCTTCCACCAGAAAACAACATAAGTTAAATAAAAATCGAAAATGGTTCATTTTTGTTTAAATGAGATCCAGCTTTCAAAGGTGGAATCTTTGTGACACCCTTTTTTGAGAAACTAACCTCATACGCTTCGGATACTCGTTTAAACATCGATTCGGCTTCTTCCTTATTCGTTGGATTTTTATCGGGGTGCCATCTCATGGCCAGTCTCTTGTAGGACCTCTTCAGGTCCTCTTCTGTAGCATTCCTACCAACCTGAAGGGTTTGGTAGTAATCAGCACCCATTTTTGGTGCTTCTGCTTCTCCTTTTGGCTTCGTCAGCTTGGCTTTTTTTCCTCCGATACACTCTTCTTTTTAGGATATTTGTTTGGTTTCAGAATGTCGTGAAAAGGTCCACAATTCACAACGGGTGACAGTGCGTGTCTACTCCGTGATTCAGATCATCACTTTATAGATCAATTTTCATACATGCAATAGTATTTTTTCTTAAATATTTAATAACTTTTGTTTTGTAGTATTGACTCTGCAAAATATTTAAAATGGATAATTATGACACCATTTATTTCAATCTGTTATGCCACATAATTGCAAACAAATAAATATTTAAAATAATTCTTCAATTGCATTCACACTTCAATTCCAAGCTAATCTAAATTCCTGAGTCATGTCAAGTCAAGTACACTCTTGTGTTACCAAGAAGATCCAATTACCTGGACACTATTTTAAACAATTTATTTTTCCTTTTTAAATACTAATTACACATTTTTTTAAACATAAATAAGCTAATTTAAATAAAAATATAGTACTCATCTGTTTTTTTAATTATAATAGATATTTAAGTTTTTTCATTAAAACAAAGGAAAACACTTAATTTTTGTGGTTTTAATATCAATTTCCTATCCTATTACTTTTAATATTTTTTTTATTATTTTAGTGAACATTCATGCGTTATTATGTCTTCTCTATTATTATAAACCTTTTCTCTATATTATTTAAATAAAAAATATAATAAAAACTATCTTATCTTGAAATTTAAAACAATATATAAAAATATGAATTTTTGTTAAAAAAAATTAATAATTAAAAGAGAACTAAGGAAGTAAATACCCATGTAACGCTTACTATATATGTCTTACCCTTTATAATTATTACTTAAAAAGTCATATATATCAATGAGGGTAGTTATTTAGTTAACTATGCAAACAAAACTTCACAGTTAATAAGTATTTATTAAACTGATTTGAATATATTTAACTATTCAAATATAGTATTCTACTTTGTATTATATGTATTTTAAGTATACTGTTGCGTTTTTCCTCAAAATATTTCTCTCAATTATCTTAAATTATTTTCTTTCGTTTATTTATATACCGAATTTTTTAATTAACTGTTTTCTTGGCCTATTTTCGTTTATCTCTATCTCAAAATTCATTGTTAACATTTTAAAGAAAAATCAATAATTTAAAAAATCTTACATCCCAATATCCATTATCAAACCAAAATTAAATTTATATTTTCAGAAAAAACTTATCTATTATGAATTTTAATTTTAATATATTTCATTATGAATTTTAATCAATAAATATAAGTGTTTATCCATGCACAAAATTAACTACTATAAATGATCACTTCTATTTTAAGAAAATTATTCCATTTCTTCTTTTTAATTGAAATATGTATAAGGAATGTTTATTTCCTTTTATAGGTGTTGAATGATGTTAGTTCAATTTTTATTGATCTAATTTTCACGTATATAAATTAATGTATTACTCTATCTATTTTTAAATATAGATAAAAAATATCATGTTTAATAGAATTAAATATATATAATTTTCAATCATATTAATTTATTAAATATTATTATTTAAAAATAATCTTATTTTTAAATTTAATATTTATGGTTAATAAGTAGAATTAAGATTTAATTAATTTTAATAACATAATTAAGATTTTTAAATAAAAATAATAATTGTAAATATAAAGTTACATAAATACAATCTAATCACACAGCCTGACACAGCTGGCAGAGTAAAGCACAATATTCTAGAAAAAAGACTTTGAATCTATCTGTACTTTATCTTTATTTAATTTATATCTTTTATATTATCATGTGAAAATATAACAAAATTATTTAACAATTATAAAATAATATAAAAATAATAAATTTATTATTAAAATTTTAAATAATTAAATAAAAAAATAGCTATTTTTCTAAATGAAAAAAAAATAGAGGGAGTAAGTTAAACTAATTTCTAACCTACTTTTTTCCTCTCTAAGTATAGTATTTTTAAAGAATTTTCTTTCATTTTAATTCTAATCTTTTAAAGTTTAAAAATAATATTAATTACTTTTTTGTCATTTACATATTTATCATTCACTTAATTTTTTATTTATATATATAT
>Ga0099824_1008203_pt1 | contig 13456 bp, 7 predicted proteins | sample SiratrowhiteBW_FD_76837 | JGI IMG/M metagenome (GOLD analysis project Ga0099824, IMG submission 76837) | Root nodule microbial communities of legume samples collected from California, USA - Siratro white BW | ecosystem: Host-associated > Plants > Roots > Nodule | place: USA: California... | reverse complement strand
AGCTCAGTTCAAATAAGTGGTTCGCTGTGTGTAGTTTTGGAACACACACGTGTCTGAGGGATGAAAACACTAAGTGGTTAGCTCAGTTCAAATAAGTGGTTCGCTATGTGTAGTTTTGGAACAGACACGTGTCTGAGGGATGAAAACACTAAGTGGTTAGCTCAGTTCAAATAAGTGGTTCGCTGTTTGTAATTTTGGAACACACACATGTGTCTCAGGGGTGGAATGCCAAAAAGAACTACATTTTCTCTTTCATTGTCACGCAGGACAGCACATGCCATGTCGGAGTGTCAAACGGAAGTAAGAGAAAATGCAGTGTTAAAGTATCATTTTCCTATATAATAAGCAAAACTTACCACACCATTAATAGGTGAGTGTGACGTGATCTTTTTGAAATTATATATTACTCATCTTTTTGGTAAGTTTTGCTTATTATATGGATGGAAATAATATGGAATTACCTTAATAGGTGAGTGTGATGTGATCTTTTTGAAATTATTTGACGAAGGTATTTGCTACTTGCTGATTCTTTGACTTACTGTATAGTAAAGAGTGGAAGTGAGTGGAGGTTAAGCAGTCTCAGGTTTGTCTTGTTGGATAATGATTTCCTATTTTGTCTCAGAGGAACAAAGCAGAGTTTTTGGGCTAATCTCTGATGTGATGTTCTTCATACTCTGTTTTCAAATAATAAGGGCCACATTTCCAAGGATTGCTGTTCTCACCCAATAATGAGACTCCTTATTATTCCATCCTTTTTTATCTGCTATTTTAGAACAATAATTGGTGAAAATTTGGGTTACCATACATTATTTTTATTCAAATTTTTAGATGATATTGGTTTATTTAATTATTTTCTGAGAAAGAGAGAAACATAGTAATTTACAGAATGACAAACTAATACATAAGAGAGATAAATCACGTAGTATATTAAGAACTTAAACCACAATAATTGATTGAGTAATGGGAGGTTTATAATGAGGTTTAAACTTTATCCTCATCATTATCATTGCATGCAAGAAAATAAGTAAATATACGAATTTATCCAACTGGTGGAGGTCCACCGACTTTGATGTTTTAAATTTGACCCACATACTGTGAATGGTTCATAGAGTTTCGAGTGTTTATCGCTCAAAATTTTCCCATTTTGAACGCATTTGGTCGTTATCAGTTTTTGTTGGTCATAAATGATGATAACGTGAGGTTTGAGCAGTGTAAAATTTAGAAGGGTACCATTAGTTAGTGTAGAGGAGAAAAAGAACCCAAATAGAAAATGGTTATATTTGAAGATCAAATTCTTGATATTGAAGTTTCATAAGGGAGATAATAATTTAATACTTTTTTATTAATTCATAAATATGAGCTTAATATCAATCCTCCAGGATCTCTCATAAGGATTTTCAGCAAACAACTACACACACATTAGAGCTAAAATGCTAACTATCACAAATCTTACCCATGGAAACAATTGTCAACACCATAATTCACAAGCCACTTAATTCACTATTTAGAGCTAATAGACAAGGTTTTCTTTTATTTGAGTCAGTGCTTCTCACAGCCAGAATCCCTCACGAGCCAAACATGAACTGCAATGATCTTTGATCCAGCATCTTCTCTACTTCCTCCATTGGAACCCCTTTGGTGTCGGGTACAAAACCAATAACGAAAGAAAATTGCCACAGTAGCCAGAATTCCAAACATCATGAATGTCCATGCTGTCCCAATGGCTTGTGTCAAGTAAGAAAAGGATTCTTAAACAATCAGGTTGGAAATCCAAATAGTTGTGGATGATATTCCTCCACAAACTCCTCTATACCTCAATGAATAGATCTTAGAGTTCCCAACCCATGGAACAGTTCCCATCCCAGTGAGAAGAAAATGATGTAAGAAGTAGGGCCTATTAAAGCAGCCCAAAAATATGTGCCATGTCATCTCATGGTGTACCATGCCCTAAGATCACTGCCACCCAACTTTGTGTCATCGTTGGAAATCAAACGCGGTGTAAAAGCTGCAAATTTGATTGAAAGTAGTGTGAATAAATATAAAATGTAAAATTATACGTATAGTAGTGTCAACAATTGGAATTGAAATAACTTGTTTCATTCCCTTCCCTCCTAATAATTGATAGTAAAGTGACATGCAAAATCCTGCAATATGCATGATGTTGTCATCAATTGGAACTGAAATAACTTGTTTTCTACCCCTTCCCTCCCAATAATTGATAGGAGTGTAGTGAACCACAAAATTGAAACATGAGTTTGGTAAAATGAAAAAGGTGGTATATATTTACCTTATCAGCAGCAGCACAAAAACCACAAGATAGTGAAGCCTTTAGGTGTGTCATCGAACTCCATTCACAAGGGTACACAGCTGCTTTGAAATCAGGACACGTGTTGTCAAACTGAGGTATTTCATTAACACTAACCATTGCGGAGTGAATTTCATTTTCTCAAAAAGCAGACAGTTATAACCACCTCCTGCCTCTGAACATTCATGGGTTCATTGGAAAAAGAATTTCCAATAGTATGAGGTAACGTACTACTGAAGATTGAAGAAATCCTGAAACCTTAAGGAAGTGAAGATAGATAAGCTTCAACCAGCAAAGTCCAAGAGGCATATTGAAATAAAGTCCAAGTCATAACAAAAAAATATGGAGTGTAACAACCATATTTTTATGGATTTTTCTTTGGCCCAGAAAATTATATCGTATAAGACTATATGATTAGCTTCAATGAGGTCTAAAGTACATGATTTGTTGAAGGGCATTCTCTAATAGCTATGCAGAGAGATTTGGCAGTGTCACTTCAAAGATGGTTTTACATTTTTGTTGCTCTATTTTTCCTTCTTTCGCTATGGAGGACCCCTTATCTCTAAATATCCTATTAATTTTTCTTTAATTCCTTGTAATTTTTTTCCTTGGAGAAAAATGGTGCCAGGGGATCTTCCATAATGAAACAAAGAAAATTAAAACAATAAAAAAGTAAAGCAAAATGAAGTGAAGCTTCTCAATATATAGGATCAAAGAGGATTGCCAGTAATCTCAACCATTCGCTGAGATATCTTTATTAGGGAATCCACCCCTGACAAACAGACCATGGACGTTAAAAAAAAATCAAAGTTAATTACATAGCCTTCTCTCTGTCTAAATTTCAGTATGTGATTCATCAAACTAAAACAAAAAATTGTTAGTTTTGTGATGTATTTTTATCCCCTCGTTTTTTACTGGGAGATTGTAGAAGAAATTGACCTTTCTATTCTCCCTTCTCACATTTCCTAAGCTATATTGCAAGGACATACAAGTACAACAAAATTTCCAAGTCTTCCATATGAATCTAAGTGGTAAATGTAAATAGAGATTAGAGTGCATAAATTCAACAAAAGAAAATTAAAAGAGAACAAAGAAAATTATGTTAGACAAGTCATCAATGTGGGTTACAGAGAATTTGATAATAAAGGAATGTAGAAGTTGCAAGAATGATTGACATGATTTAGCCAATTCATGAAGCTCATAAACCATGTGGGTGGCAATTCTCAAGTAAATACCAGATTCAGGAGAGACAAATGGAAATATACCTTTGAGGAATAATTCTAACGTAATAACTACCTGCTTAAGAGATAATTTAAAGCATACTCATGAGTTTGGATAGAAGTTATCTCAAAATGATGAGTTGTATCACGTATTTGCTATGACTGTAGCAGAGAATATGAAAGAAATCAATCATTCTTCTTTCAATGCTTGCCCGTGATTTGAGGGTGCAATGGAAGGTATGGTTGAGGAACATAACCCTGTCTTCTCAACTCAAGAAGGAGACTCTTCAGAATCAAATAGATCTCAACAGATTCTGGGTGATTTCCATCAGCAGCAGAAAACATATGGGTTCCACCATTAACATCAATCCAGCTGTATCCAGGTATCTTCTGAACTCCTTTTTCCTTCATTAAACTTCTTATTTTGAGAACACTTGCCCATTCACCAGCATCAGCATGTACATTAGAAAGCAATACATAGTATCCAGAATTCTTTGGGTCCATTTCTTGAAGATGCCTTGAAGCTAGTTTAGCCAACTCCACATTGCCATGGAGCCGGCAAGCTCCTAGCAATGTACCCCAAACACCTGCATCTGGAGTTAATGGCATGTTCTTGATGGTATCAAATGCTTCGTGCAAACGGCCAGCACGACCATACAAATCTACCATGCATGCATAGTGCTCCATCCTAGCACAGATACCATATTCTGTAGTCATGTAACGAAAGTAGTGTATGCCCTCATCGACTAAGCCTGCATGGCCACAAGCAGATAGTATAACAAGAAAAGTAACATGATCAGGGTGAATCCCAGCTCCTAACATCTCATGGAATAGGTCAAGGCATTCTCTAGCGAAACCATGGCTTCCATAGGCAGCAATGATGTTGTTCCATGAAACTTCATTCTTCCCATCCATCAGGTCAAACACACATCGAGCCAAAGCTAGTTTTCCACATTTAGAATACATATCTATCAGTGCACTTCCGACAAAAGTATCAAAATCAAATGCATTTCTTATCACATAGGCATGCATCTCTTTCCCATAATATAGTGCTGGTAAATTTGAAGCAGCAGAGAGGGCAGATGATAGGCTCACAGCATCATACTTGGCTCCGCTAATTCCCATTTGGCGAAAGAGATCAATGGCCATTTCTGGTTTTCCATTCTGTGAGAAGCTTGAAAGCATTGAGTTCCAACATACACTATCTCTTTCGGACATTCTTCTGAAAAATTCATAAGCAAGATCCAGTCTTCCACATTTTGCATACATATCTGTGATGGCAGATCCCACAGTAACATTTTCTAGTCCTTTCTTTAGAATATCACAATGCAACTCCTTTCCTAATTTCATAGCAGCCACTGCAGCACAAGCTGGCAAAACACTAGCCATGGTTAGGCAATTAGGAACCATTCCCTCTTTAATTAACCACCGAAAAATGTTTATAGCATCCATATTCAGCCCATTAAGTACATAACCTGAGATCATAGCTGTGCAAACTGCAACATCAACCAAAGTATTCTGCTGGAAAATCTTGTATGCCGTCTTTACATCTCCACCCTTGAAGTATATGTCAATAAGAGCACTCTTTAAATAGACATCAAAAGGCACCCTATGTCGCACTATGTAACTATGGACTTCCTTACAATGTTTGAGACTCCCAGATTTAAGGATAGAAGGAAGGAAACTTGCAAAAGTGACCGCATCTGGTTTGACACCAGCAGAGATCATTTCATTAAATAAAGGTGCAGCCTCATCTGTAAATCCATTTTGTACATATCCAGCAATCAACCCATTCCAACTTACCGTGTCAGTTTGTGACATTGTATTAAATAACTTGCGAGCATCTAAAAGGTTCCCACATTTTGAATACATGGCAACCAGTGTGTTTGCTACCTGTGGATCAAACCCAAATCCACTACTAATAACAAGACTATGAAGCTGAGCACCAACATAAAATTTCCCTTTTGTAGCACATATAGACAAAATACAAGTATATGTCACTGAATTAGGCTTACTATAAGAGGTCCTCATGTCTCGAAAAGTCCCCATTGCATTGTCAAAATCTCCAATTTTCACGTAACCATGAAGCATGACATTCCACAAAATGGTATCTCTCAGAGGCAATTCATCAAACACAAGTCGTGCATCATGAATATAACCATTATCAGCATACAACTTGATCAAAGCACTACCAACAAACAAGTCCACATGAAACCCCATCAACCGAACCATATTATGAACCACCATACACAACGGCACATTATTCAAACCACCACAAGCTTTAATCACATAAGGGAATGTGTATTTGTCAGGTGAAACTTTACTACCCAACATCTTGAAGTAAAACAATAAAGCAGAATCAAACCACCCCAACATGTAAAGCGCTCTTATCATCCAATTCCAAGGAAGAGCGTAGCACAATTCAAGCCTAAAGAACAATTTTTCTGCATCCTTGATTCTACCACAAAGAACATACAGCCCCAAAATCCTGGAACTCATTGAGCAAATATGACTCATGCCACCAACAACGACTTGGGTGTGAACTTGTCTAACTTGTTGAAGCAAAGAAGCATCTGAACAACCTTGGAACAAAGATTCCAAATGGGTTGTGAGAGAATCTTGGGTCTCCGGGGTGAAAAGATGTGATTTTGAGATCACATTGTTGCATATGTTTGTTGCTGTGTGCATGAATTTGGACCTTGAAATTGCAAGTCTAAACATAGAGCATAGATTTGATGTGTTATACATTTTGCAAAGTGAAAGGGGCATAAGCCATAATCAAATTCGAGAAACCAAAGTAGTGTTGATCCTGTGTTAAAGCATATACCCATAATCAAGTTTTTCACAATTGGTTTGGTGGCATCACAAACTGAAACAAACGGGTTTGCTCACAAAAGCTTTGCTCACATTTAGTGCATGTACATCTAGTCTTCCACTCATTTTCATAATAGCCTTATCAAATATGACAAAATTAATCTCTACATTAATTACATATAGGAATGGATAAAGATTTTATAAAGTAATTATAAGGATGAGATGTATATATATTTGTCCTCATATTAATATCTTTTATTAGATAATTAAAAAAACTTAATAAGTGGGTATTTTTTGACATTAAATATTAGATAATATAATGTTTTCTTTATTATGATTTTTATTTTTTATAAGAAAATTATTTAATTAATATTTAGAATAATAAGAGGGTTGTAGAGGGTATAGGCATGAATATACATGTTTCTTGATGGGATGAGGAAAAAAATGCATATTATTGAATATGGAGATGGAAAGAAATAGTCAAACCCACGCCTCTTTGGCTCAATTGTCATTCCTGAGTCTTATCCATAAACTTGACAAACAAAATCGTTAATACAAAACATTATTTCAAACTTCTTAAACTTCTTTTAACACTTTAGGATCTAGAGTACATCTAATTACATTTAAATGAAACAATTTCATTTTTCATGTATTTAATGTTTTCATGCATTAAAACATTTAGATATAAATAATAGTCTTATAAAAACTAATATAAACTAACAAAATCCAAAAGATGGAACATGTCCAAACTTATAAATCTAATGAAATAAAATTATATTTAGATATTGGTAAATAGTCAATTCACTATTATAATTAGATATATTTCATTTTTAAGTATAATAAAAAAAATAGTAAACTGTAATTTTGTTAGTCTTGTTTGATAATTGAACACATCTTTGATTTTTAATATTTGTCGTGTGTGTTTAGTAAAGAGAAAATTAAAGTTTATATACAATTAGTCTTTCTCTTAGTATGCATTCAAAGCCTTGGATATAAAATACATATGAGTAGAGTTGGGATAAATTAATCTTATTTCTATCAACAACCCACGATATGAAGTCAAAACATTGAATTTAAAATACATGTAAGTAGAATTGGGATAAGTACAATGTTAATAATTGTACATTCACTTTAATTCCTCCTATTAATAAACAAATGCACTAAATATCATACACATAAATTTTAAATCTAGAATGTTTTAAATTTAGAATTATCACAACTAGATAAATTTGTATGAACCAAAGTTGTTAAGGTGTAGTTTAAATTAGTACAAAAGAATTCATATTAACTGAACATACATAAATTCCTTAAAAAATATACTTCAACTTTTCATTTTTATTACTTGTAATATTTAGTATACTCGCAAGGACTTAACAATAAATTTTAAAAACATATCTTAGTATATTTACAAGGAGTTAACAATAAATTTTAAAAACATGTCTTAGTATACTCGCAAGGAGTTAACAATAAATTTTAAAAACATGCCAGGTATAAACTAGACTCTTTAGTGTATAAAAAAATTTGATTTTTAATGCATATTACATTTCTTCAATCATTTTTCCACCAAAATCATGCTAAAGAGTTTTCAAACGATTGAATGTCTCTTCAACGTTTGTAAATACATCAGCAAACTTATCGTACGTTAGAAAATATTACAAATCTATAATACTCTTTAAACATGATCTCCTATAAAATAGTGTTTGATTTTAACATACGACCTTAAAATACAAAATTAGATTTTTGAATAAATTAATTACAACACTATTATCACAAAAAGATAAAGATTTTACATTAGTATGCACCATAGTCTTTTAACGGATTCCTCATCCATAGCAATTGTGTGGAGCATTGAACACAATCTAAGTTTTATAATTTCAAGAGATGAGTGAAGTTATCAATTTACTTGAAATTATGACCAATTGGTGGATGTCCACCAACTATAATCCTTTAAATTTGACCCACACACTGCATGGTCCATGAGGTACAGTTGCAACTTAAATTTGTCCAGTTTCGAATATGCTGACATAATATACACTATTTTTTAATATTAACCTTTCGACACATTAATTTTTATTATGTGAATGCCATTTGGATTCCACCAACACGTGAATCTCGTATTAATTTTAATCAAAAAGTGGATTGGAAAAAGAGTGTATTTTGCTCAGTTATTTTCCTATTTCAGCTTTTGTTTGCCATGAATTATCATGACATGAATTCAGAGTAGTATAAAATTTAAGGGGGATGCAAGAAGATATAGAAAAACACTTTCTCAAACGTTTTCTTGTGTTGTTACCGTTAGTTAGTATAAAGGAGAAAAAGAAGCCAAATAGAAAATGGTTATGTTAGAAGATCAAATTCTTGATATTGAAGTTTCATAATATTGACAAAAGAAATGTAAAGCAATGGATAATAATTTTTTTTTATTAATTCATAAATAAGACCTTAATATCAATCCTCTAGGGATCTCATAAGGATTTTTCAGCAACCCAACTAATCAACTACATACACATTAGAGCTAAAATTCTAACTCACAAATCTTACCAAAAGAAACCATTGTCAATACCATACTTCACAAGCCACTTAATTCACTATTTAAAGCTATAACAACTAAACGTGACTCAAACAAGGTTTTTTCTTTTTTTCTTGTTTGAGTCAGTGCTTCTCAGAGCCAGAATATCTCTTCTGCCAAAACTTGAACTGCAATGATCTTTGTTCCAGCATCTTCTCTACTTCTTCCATTGGAACCCCTTTGGTCTCAGGTACATAAACAATGACAAAGAAAATGGCCACAATGGCTACAATTCCAAACAACATGAATGTCCATGCTGTGCCAATAGCTTCTGTCAAGGACAAAAAGGATTCTGAAACAATGAGATTGGAAATCCAAACAGTTGTGGATGCTATTCCTCCACAAACTCCTCTATACCTCAAGGGATAGATCTCAGAGTTCACAACCCATGGAACAGTTCCCATCCCAGGTGAGAAGAAAACTATGTAAAGAGCAAGGCCTATTAATGCAGCCCAACCATACTTGCTAGGACACCCTCTAGTGTACCATGCCCTATGATCACTGCCACACATCTCCTTTGTGCTATCATTGGAGATCAAACATGCCCCGGGTAAAAGCTGCAGATTTAATTGAGATTAGTGTCAATAAATATAAGATGTAAAATTATATACATAGATGTGTCAACATTTGGAATTGAAATAACTTGTTTCATTCCTTTCCCTCCTAATAATTGATGGTAATGTCACAAGCAAAATCCTGCTATATGCATTATGTGGTCAACAATTGGAATTGAAATAACTTGTTTTCTAGCCCTTCTCTCCTAATAATTTGCTAAGAGTGTTGTGAACCACACCATTGAAACATGGTGTTGGTAAAATGAAAAAGGGTGGAAGGGATTTACCTTGTCATCAGCAGCACAAAAACCACAAGATGGTGAAGCCTTTAGGCATGTCATGCAACTCCATGCACCAGGGTTCACAGCTGCTTTGTAATCAGGACATGTGCTGTTGAGCTTAGAGGTTTCAATGGAACTAACCATTGGAGAATGAATTTCACTTTCTCTAAAAGCGACAGTTAGTATAGCCAGGGAGAACACAACTCCAAACAAACTGATCAGAGCAAGCTTTTTCCTCCCAGTCTTGTCAATAAAGTATATGCTCAGAATTGAACCAAATGCATTCAGGCCAGAAGTGATGAGTGACAGAAGCAGTGCTGTTCTGTTAGATGCAAAACCAGCCAACTGAACAATGGTGGGGCTGTAGTACATCACAGTGTTGATCCCCACAAACTGCTGGAAGATTAGAAGGCCCATGCCTGCATATAAACCTCTTCTCACAGCTGTGGTTTTCAGAAGTTTGATCATGCTGACCTTGTCTGATGATTCTGCTTCCTTAATTTCCATATCAACTGAATCCTTCAAAGCCTGAATTTCACCTTCAACTTCTTGAGGAGGGTAAATCTTTTTCAGAATTGCTTTTGCCTCCTCTTCCCTACCCTGTGGGAACAAAAATGTACCAACAATTAAGATTTACAGTTTCACATATGAATGACCATCGATCAATATTCAATGATGATAATCTAACCTTGCGGTACAGCCAACGAGGCGATTCTGGGAGAGTCAACATTAATAGAACTTGAATCAAAGCTGGTACTGCCGCTACCCCTAACATCCACCTCCATGTCCCTGGTGCCTGAACAAAAAATTATGCACAAATTCATTTACCATACTAGATGAACAAAAGAACACCAGGACAAAAGTTCAAGCATCCACCACATTTTAATTTTATAACCAACCTTCTGTATGCAAAACAAATGGATTCTCTCATGTATGTTCAATTTCTTTCCTGGTAAACATTGAATAGCTAAGGCCTATCCAACACTATCAATACAGGACAAAATTTAGATGCATTTCCTTGTATGTTTTTATTACTTTTTCTCAATCAGTATTAAAAAAGTTTCACCTTAGTTACCCTCTTCAGCCCATGGATTACAGAGGTTAAACTCCAAATTTTGATTAGAGTCTACCTTTAAATACACTCAAGGAAATTGCATATATCAAGAAAACCCATTTCATGAACACCAACATATATGACAAATTTGTGAGAAAGTGAAAAGTGATAGCACAGTTTCCCACCTTGGTGAAGGCCAAGTTGATGAGGTATGAGAGGAACTGCCCTCCAGTGATGAGAAAACTGTTGAGACTCACAAGGGCCCCTCTTACTCTGGTTGGTGAAGCCTCTGATATGTAGAGGGGTGATGCCATGGAAGCCATACCCACACCAATGCCAACAAATACACGACCCACAATGAGAACAGCAGGACCACTTGCAGCAGCCATAATAACAGACCCAATAAAAAAGAGGGTATCTGCTAAAACAATCCCTTTCTTTCTTCCAAATCGATCGTTGATCCATCCTCCTACTGAAGCCCCTATGATGGCTCCGGCAATTGCAGTACTCACTATGGCTTCCTGAGATTTTTTTTCCACAGTTCACACAAAATGAGTATACCAAAAGTCATACATAACCATAAATTTGTTTTACAACAAAGAACCACAGTTTCAGATTCAGCATAACCTAAAAAGTGTGCTAGATTTTGTAGCACCCCAATAGTAATTTACTCACAATTCCAATTCAATAACACACATACTATAGCACAGCATGAAATTAAAGTCCAAAATTGAAAAGAAAGAAAAAGAATCTGACCTTTATGACATAGATTTGAGGCCATATAACTACTAAAGTATGAAACTAAATTAGAATCAAAGTATACCACAAGTTACTTTCTTCTCTTAATGAAGTGTTTGAAGATTGATTACGCAGGTTAAGAATATAATTAGGATTTAGGGGATTTTCAGTGGATGCTGTAGCTGGTGCTCAATTTTGCTTTGTTGGCCAACACCTCAACGGGACCAACGGAACATTTCTTGAGCTAACACACCATTGGAACACATTACACGTGTCAAATTTTCAGTTGATGATACCCTTTATATTTTTTTATCATTATTTGATATTATACCATAAAAAAAACATGAAAACATTTATTCATATGCACACATCTCCAGAAATATTGATATTTGTATTTCATGGTTACTGCACCAATCAATTAAAAAGTACAGCTGTAAAAATTAAAGCTTTTAATTACATGTTCATTCATAAATATACATCACCATAAAAAGCTGATTTTGAATTAATTTTTATAATTATAATTGGATTTATCCAGTTTTTACACTGTTATTAAGACAGTAATTAGTTGGTTGTTGATGCATTTTCCAAAGCTTCCTAACGTGAAGGGAACAAATCCTAATGGCTGTTCATTAAATGTGGAAATAAACGCTTAAAACAAACACTGACTAAACTCAGCGCTTGGATACACGCAAAGGGAAGTTAATTATGGGAATAAAAAAACTGGGTTAGTTTAATAAATAATAGTAATAATTAAAAAATCGTAAATTTAAATATGCATAGACTAATCAAATAATTATTAACCGGATCTCATCCCGTGAAAGGGGATCAGGCAATTCAAAAGTTCGTGACGAACATTTAAAAACATTATCTTAAAAAAAAAATCTTAATTGCATGCAAAGTTAAAATTTATCTTTCAAGATTATAAAGAAAAGTGTATCACTGAGAAACCAAGTCACGGTTTTCACACTCCCCGTAAATTATGAATAAAATATGAAAAAAAAAAAAAAAACTTCTCTGTTGATTTTGGTGGCCAAAAATCTTTACTTTTTAATAAAATTTCACTTTAAATAGCATGAAGGCAAACAGAAAATTTCCCTTATAGTTAGAATGAAAAATCATAATTATTTTATTATTCATCCAAAGTATTTCTTTAAAATACGAAACTAATTAAATAAAATTGTGTAAAAGATATATTTATTATTTATCTTGCGTGTAAAAATCTTAAATATGTTGATTATAATTGTATGAGGTTATTTGTGTGAGTATTTGAAACACAGAAAAAGATAAGTTTGTTTTTTCTGCAAGTTGGAGGCTGTGAACAGAGAGCATGTAAGGAAGGGCATTAAAGTCCATAAAAGTAGGTTTCAATTCACAGGAATTTTGAATTCTTGCATCAATGGTCTCAGAGAAGATTGATGTTACCTGAAGCCAAGTTTTTCTGTCCACTGCTTTGAAATCATCTCTGATATACAAAAGAGCCCCAGATATAACTCCTGCACTTACACACACAAACACACCAATTAATCATCAACCAAATTCCAAACAAAATCATAATAACAACACTAATCATATCATTATTTTCTTATATATATATAATAATCATATGATAAAAATAAACCTCATGTACCCTTATGTAATATACTAATCTATCTTAAATGAACATGATTCAGAAGCAATATACAACAGTTTCCAGCACATAATCCTAAAAAAATGAGTGATTTTGTGGTTAGAACTTAGAAAGCATGGAGATGTAAGTGGGAATGGTGAGAGGGTCAGAAACAGAGGAAAGGGTTGTTTCATCACAAGAAACTGAAAAAAAAAAAAAAAAAACAGTATTTTGGATGTTTTTTTTGAGGGGGAAGTACTTTTTTTAAATTGGTTTTTTTAATTAAAATTTTTTGTTTTTTGTTTTTTGTTTTTT
>Ga0099824_1008202_pt1 | contig 13456 bp, 5 predicted proteins | sample SiratrowhiteBW_FD_76837 | JGI IMG/M metagenome (GOLD analysis project Ga0099824, IMG submission 76837) | Root nodule microbial communities of legume samples collected from California, USA - Siratro white BW | ecosystem: Host-associated > Plants > Roots > Nodule | place: USA: California... | reverse complement strand
TTATATATGAACTTTTATACGAATTTAATTTTTATGTAATAAGTCTGGATAGAAATTCGTATGTAATTTCATACAATGTTGATTTTTAATATGAATTATATTATATATGAATTTACATACGGAATCTGTATGTAATACCTTGGAAAAAAAATCCACCAACTGAGTCAGAAGTGAATCCACTTCAAGAGTTGACTTGTATACTCTACGAGTTATTTAATAATCTAGCTCAAATTCCTTGGGATGCATCCATCTTTGGGATGGAAGGTGTCCCATTGTATATATCTATGCAAGACATCTTAGAACTAGTTGGTGGTTTCCAGATGCTAAACATTACTATAATTCAGTTATGGATGATGTAAGTATACCTTTATACATATTTGCTAATTATTTATTTCATTAACTTATCATATTATTAACATTGATTTTCACAATGCAGGTACATGAATGATTTAGTTTATAGCACAAGGAATCCATATTATGGATTCCTTGAGCCACAAAGTTTACAAAGGTTTGGAAATAAAAGGATTGAGACTCAGACCTATATAAAAAAATGGATTTCAGAATCAAGGAAGAGAATTTACTTTGCCCCCATTGTCCATCAGTAAGTTTCAAATCTTTATATTTTGATCTTAAGTAATGTTGAGAATATTAGATTAATAGATTTTTTATTTTAGGTCTCATTGGCAGCTGATGCTTGTGTGTCCTGTGGACAACACAATTGTTTGGTTCTGTTCGTTGCATAAGGCATCGAACGATATGAAACAAATTGTACAAAAGTATCATTTAATTAACTTTAAGTAATATATATCACTCTTTTTTGTATAATAAGCAATTTACTAAACAACTTGGATTTTAATGCAATGAATGTGTGTAATGTTCTTTGGGGAAGATCTACATCCACAACCCAAAACCTCCAATGGATATATCAACTTTAATGAAAGTGCAATAAGCAACAAAGAGGCTGAGAATGTGGATATTACATTATGCACTAGATGAGAATCATAACAAGAGTTGAGATTACAAATTCTTGGGAGTAGGTAAAATTTTGTCTTAAGTTTGTAAATATCTCAAATGTTTGTCAAGTTCGAAGTTCCAAGATTAAAGTTTGTACATTTATTTCAGGTTTTTCAATATTCAGAGCCATTGGACAAGCACACAATAGAAGAGCTTCAAAAAGAATGGGCAAAGTATTTTCACAAAGTTAGAAGTAGATCTTAGTGTAGATTAGAAGTAGTTCTTAGTGTACATTACAAGTTCTTAGTGTACATTAGTGTATATATTAACTACGAACTGCAATTGTATATGATTTTGTATATTAAAATATGTTATTGCTGGTTTCCGAAGCTAATGCAGGGTAGTTAGTAGTTAATTGAATCTGCATTTAAAAAAATAACACAAACACAACGTCGGTTATGGTAAAAACCGTCATTGTGATGGCTTCACCACGTCAATTATGGTCAAAACCAACGTGGTGGTGCATCTGAAATTTCAAAATAGAAGGAGCATCATGTCGGTTGTGGGCACTAACCGACATTGTGGTGTTTTCCACCACGTCGATTTGGGCACCAATCGACGTGGTGATGCCCATCCCTTTTCCAATTTTCAGCAAAGCACCACGTCGGTTTCCTAGTCCCAACTAATGCTGTGTTGTGTGTGACTAACGTCGGTGCCTAGTTTAAACCAACGTGGTTGTGGATTACATGACGTCGATTATTTAACCAACGTCATGTTTAACGTCGCCTTGGTTAACGTCGGTTCGGAAACCAGCGATAAAGGCCTCCCAAGACAATAAAGACCGATTTTCTACTAGTGGAACTAAGATGGTACCTTCCTTTCTTATCATAATATATGCTATAAATATTTCACTTTTGTTCAATTATATCACCCATATCAACAAATATCTTTTAGGCTTTGTTTGGATTAGTGAATGCATTTGAGGAAGTAAATTTGAGATGAAAGTATGTGGAAAGTTTGATTATTTGGATTAAGGAGAGATAATGAAATTTGAGTGAAAAATTCATAAAAATTTGTGAATGATGTAATGTGGGTGATTGATAAAATAATTTTTTAGTAGATGAAATTGTAATTTAAATAAATTTAAAATTAAATATAATTAATTTGTTAAGTCTAATTAGTAAATTATTATTATTATAATTGATAAAGTTATAAGATTAGTAATTATTTTAAAATAAAACTTAAATTATTATTGTTAACAACATTATTATTATTTTATAAATTTATTTTCATTATTACTATAATTTTAATTTTATTATTATTATTATTTAATTATTTTTGTTATTTATGATTTTATTATTATATTTAGTTTTTAATATTAATATCATTAATATTTTATTTTTAATTATCTTATTTTTACTATTATTTTATAATTTATTATTAATAATTTTTATTTATATTTTATAATTTTATTAAATTTCTTATTATTTTAGTAATTATTAATATTATTATGGTATATTATATAATTAAATTATTATTTTTATAAATTAATTTTAGCTATTATTATATTTTTTATTTTTTTTATCATTACTTTTATTATTATTTTTCTAATCTTATTAAAACTTTAATAAATATTATTATTATATTATATAATTAATTATATTTATTTTATTATTATATAAAAATATTAATAATTAAATTAATTATTTAAAAATATTTTAAAATCACTTTCACTTCAAATGCTCGCTACATAGAAAAAAAAAAAGAAGAAAGTGAACACTAAATTTTTCTTCTCATTTTCAATATTTTAATAATTTATTATGTCTCGTTTTAGGAACTTTCTTTATTATCCATCTATTACATGAAATCCGTCTTGAGAACCAAACAAACCCTCATGATTTATTTTGACTTTGCAAACTCATAAAAATTTTCTCTTTAACTTTAAAGTCATAGTTTTTTTGTTGCCCGGTAAGATCTCTGATTCCTTACGACGGAAGAAGATTCAAGAGAAAATAATAACTTAAAAATTAAAAAAGAAGAAGGATTTCTTACCATACTTTATTATAAAAGAGTACCAAGAATTCAAAAATAAACAAATGATCTGTGAAATCAAATTAGAGTCTTGAAAGTCAATTACGTGTAAAGAATGTATTAACATCCTATAACATTTGTGTACGTTTGTGTTAGGACGATACCTTTAATGAAATAAGCAAAATAAATGTGTTTTTTTAGAATGATTTTTTTCTCCAAAAGAAAAGCAAAAATGAAAATAAAAACAAAAAAAATATTTTTTATTTTGGAGTCTGATAAGGATTAACCTTGCTCCTACATATTTTCATGCATGATGGAAAATCAGGATTCAAGTAGTTCTGATTAGAAATTGTAGTTCTGATTAGAAATTGTTTGTTGGTTTTGGTATTTTTTAATTTAGATTTTTTTATTTTTTTTAATTTTTGAAAATTTTATTAAGAGACAAAAGAAAATAATAAAAAAAAAGAGAGTGATGGATTCCATAGGTGTTACTCGGTTCAGCTTGGCATGAGGTGACACTAGGTTCGGCTTGGTGACAAGCGGTGACACTCAGTTAGGTTTGTGAAAAACAAACCTAGTTTATCTGGGCAAAGCTTGGTAAAGGACACACTCGGGCTTGGTAAGAAGCATTCGATTTTGCTTGACTTTTTGAAAGGATAATAAAAAAGGTACTCGATTTCGACACTCGGTTCAATTTGGTAAAAAGAATTGGGGAAGGTACTCAGATTCTATTTTGGTAACTAACATTCGGGATCTGTTTGGTTAAAGACACTCAAATTCGGTTTGGTAAAAGGCAATCAACTTTGTTTAGTAAAAAACACTTGAGACTTGAGTTCGTTAAGAGGCACTCGACAATGTTTAGTAAAAGACACTCGAGACTTGGGTTCGATAAAAGGGCACTTGATTCTATTAAAAGGCACTCAACTCTATTTAGTAAAAGGCACTCGAGATTCGGGTTTGGTAAGAGACACTCAGTTTTATTTAGTAACAAGCATACTCGGTAAGGTTCTCGACTATGTGATAGGATACTCCGAAGGGCACTCAGCTTGGTTTGGTAAAAGCCGCACTGAGGCTTGGTAAGAGGTACTAAGATATGTTTTGTTTTGTGGAAGGCACTCGACTCGGCTTTGTGAAAGGACACTCGACTCGTCTTTACTTTTCGGAAGGACAATCAGTAAGACTTTGTGAAATGGTACTTGATAACAGCAATAACAACCGGCGGCGGCATTACTTGGCTCACTTGAAGGGCATTTAAATGTAGTAGCAATAACCACTCCGGAAGCACGGGCGGCGACATTACTTGGCTCAACTCACCCCTGATGGCAATGTGGGACAGAGATGACGTGGTTTGACGGAAGTGTTCCTTCACCTCCTTGCATGCCATTGATGGCTGGGGCGGCGGAACTGGAAAGGTTGTTGACGAAGGGAGAAGAAACCATTACATGACACAGTGCCAGGTCACGTGCAGCAGCACAAAGGGGCGAACAAATTGAATCAAAGTCACGTCTTAAAATTTAGTTTGGGAAATTGATGGGGGCGAATGGTGAGAATTGGAATTGGCAGTGTGAGCTCCAATTGCGATGTTTCTAATGTATCTATTTCTATTTGAATATTTAATTTTGTTTGGTTTGATTTTATAGGGAATGAATGAATGTATGTTTGCCTACAGGGACAAAATGATTGACAGTATTAAACCTAATGCAAAGGCACAAAAAATGACAAGAATACAAGATAACATAGAATCAAATTTCCATATTCATACCTCCCAATGCCTTGTTCTTCCTTTTCTTATTGCCTCCAAAAATTCTCGTATCTCCTCTTCAATTGTTCCTTTTTGTATTTTGCTATCTTTTCTTTGTGTAAAAAGATGGAGTAAGTGATTGTGTAATCAGGTGTGAATGTAAACGGGATCGAAAATTACGCGAGTCTTGTTGTTCCGCATGTGAGTGAAGTGTATGAGAGTAGAGTCGTTAATGTTCTATGTGTCCCAGCTAGCGTAGTCGTAGTTGTGTATAACAAATAAACTAATTCACCTTCACCTTTGGCCTTTCTGTTTCTCTAACACTAATCAATTCACTTTATTATAGAAAACTGAATAATGAATTTTCTTAATCCTTCTTATTTCTAATTAATTTCAATTAAAAAAAATACCAAATGTGCAATTCAAATTTAATTTTGAAATGAGTTTTCTTTAGGAAAAACTGAACGGTACACGACTATGGATGATTATGTGAAAGGAGTGTAGGAAGTGATAAGAAGAGGGCTGCGAAGAGAAAACTTGCCCAAATAAAAAAGAGGTGCGTGAAGGAAAAAGAGGTTGAGTATATGTTATTTTTGTTTGAAATCTTGATGGCTTGAACTTTAATAAAAACATCAATTTCTTTTTCAAGAGTTTTTTCCTTATTAATTTTTCTTAAAAGAGGTAGGACCAAACTTTTTTTTTATTAAAACTTTTTTTCTATTATTTATTAAAAAAAAATTATTTATTTGTAAAAATGACATGGAACAAAACATTTTCTTAATTGACATGAAAATGAATATATTTTTTTTATTTTTTTCTAAAATGATAAAAACCTAAACCATATTCTTTTATATTTTTTATTTTAAAATAAAATAAAAGATGATTTTTTTATATATTATTTTAAAAAATAAAATCCAAACTTTAATTAAATGACATATTTTTTAGAAATGTCTATATTTTCCTTTTCCATTTTTATTATTATTGTTTAAAAAATAACTTTTATTTACCTCTGAACGAAATTGATAAAGAGAAACTACAGTTAATTGCGTCAACCAAAGCATATTTTTAGTGAAACTCAACGAAATGCCTTTCTTCTCATCTTTCTTCAAATTCCTTTACTTCATTCTCATTAATTCAAGTTTCTCACTTTGTAGGATCATCTCAATTTAAATCTCCTTCTTTAGACAAACCAAAATCAAAGGAAACTGCACTGGTTGTTCTTTATTTCCCTGTTAACCATTACTGCTCACTGTTGTAGTAGATTATTAGTCATTCTTCAATTGTGAAAAGAAGAAATAATACTAATTGGACCATCTGATGGAAAGAACAGAAAATTTCAATTAGAAACCATTTAATAATGGTGTGACAAAAGATCTAGTACAAACATTTATTAGACTTAGTTATCTTAGTAGTTTTTTATTATTCTCTTAATCTAGGTTGTCAATATAAAGACCATTTTGAGTATAAACGGTAAATTATATCGTGTTAGGCTATGTATAGAACGTTCTAAGGTTAATAATGTTGGTACACTATTAGAAAAAACATATTTTACATTAGTTCTAAACCATTATACATTGGTTCTAGTATCGATGTAGTGTGTTCATATACTACATCGATTGATAACTTATCGACGTAAAATACCAATCCAAAGTGGTCTCTATGAGTATTAAGGAGGAGATACTATATTAGTTGGGAGCCACACCCAATCTAGTATCTCATTTAATTTGAAACGTTGGAGAAGATACTACTTCGGTTGTGGCTCCCAACTGATATAGTATCTCATTCAATTTTCATACATCGGTTATTGAGACAACTGATGTAATAGGTGGATACTACGTCAGTTCTTCCAAAACTCGATATAGTATCTCCTATGCTGAAAATTTTTTTGGCCACATATTACATCAGTTGTGGCCTTAACCCATGTAATATGTGACACTTTTTGTTTTTTTTTTTTTAAATTCAACTTGATTTAGTGTTATTTCCTTACACTTGCAGAATTTTCCCATAACTAGTTTTCTAGCCAGAATTCATTCAATTTATATTAACATTTAAGAGCAACTGCAAAACATAGTATTTAAACCAAAACAATTTATATTAACATTCAACAGCAACTGCAAAACATAATATTTAAACCAAAACTATAACCTATATAAATATAATCAAGTTAACATCAATATTATTTACAATGTCAAAACTAACACACACGTATATATGTATCTATAACCTATGTATCAATTATCAATATTATTTACAATGTCAAAACTAATAATCTAATATATATACATCTAACAATATACACTGTGTAACACTATGAAAATATGAATGCAATATATTATTATTATTATTATTTTGTAATACATATTATATAATAATAATAAAAATAATAATAAATAATGTGACTATTTAGATGAATTAGGTTTTGGGTGTTCGGATGGTAGGAAGTCAGTTCGGATTTTAGGAAGTCGAATTTTGAGAGATGACTTTAGCAATTCGGTTTTGGGTGTTTGGATGGTAAGAAGTCGGTTCAGATTTTAGGAAATCAGATTTTAGGAGATGACCTTAGCAATTGGGTTTTGGGTGTTTGAATGGTAGGAAGTCGATTCAGATTTTAGGAAGTCGGATTTTGGGAGTTGGCTTAGCAATTTGATTTTGGGTGCTCAGATAGTAGGAAGTAGGAAGTCGATTCGGATTTTAGGAAGTCGAATTTTGGGAGATGACCTTAACAATTCAGTTTTGGATGTTTGGATGATAGGAAGTCGGTTCAAGTTTTAGGAAGTCAAATTTTTAGAGATATTGTTAGCAATTTAGTTTTGGGTATTCAAATGGTAGGAAATCGGATTTTGGGAGATGAATTCAGATTTTGAATAAATTAGATTAGAAGATGACTTAATGAAATGGGATTTTAGGAGATGATTTTATTAGGTTGGATTTTGAAGACCAATTCTCATAATTTAGGTATTTTTCTAACTCCAACAATAGAATTTGAATACATAAGATATTTACCTATATAAAATAGATGTAAGCTAGTTTCTATCTAACTATACTTTATTTTAATAACTTTAAGTCAAATCAAGAGTGTGATAAAGATGTAAAAACAATAACAATAACAATAACAATAATAATAACAATAATAATAATAATAATAATAATAATAATAATAATAATAATAATAATAATAGTAGTAGTAATAGTAATAGTAATAGTAATAATAATAATAACAATAATAATAATAATAATAATAATAAGGTAAAATATCTACTCACATTTAATACTCATATAAGATTAGATAAATTTGAGTCATTTTTCAACATTTCACCATGTCACGGTAGTTATTAGTTATTCCTACTTTATCACTGCTACCTTCACTATTAGAATCTAACTAAATTCCAAATCGACAAATAAAATAGAACCATAATAATGATTACAACATACACTATAAATAGGTGATCACGGGTCACATGTCTAAATAAAGAAAAATAGAAAGAAAAAAGAAGTCCTACTCATTTTTCCAACTCTCAAAGGTAAGGGAAAAGAAACATGTATATTGCTATTTATTAAAAAATCTTTCGGTGAGATACCCTTAAGCCTCATAATTTCTTTTTAATTATTTAACATTCTTATTTATTTATTTTAAAATTCACTAATATTCTTTACTCATGGTGATCAATTAAGAAAAAAAGTTTATATTCCTAAATCGTGTGGAATATTTATCCTTTATATTTTTTTTACTGTTTTAAAATATTATTACTCTAAAACATGTATATATATATATATGTATATATATATATATATATATATATATTTATATATTACTTTCCTGTTATTTTCTTTGTTCATCCTCATTCTTTAATTTAAGAAAGCAATGGATGCCTTAATTTTCCTTATTCATTCATTTCTGATATCTCTGCATATTTCTTTAGAAATGGATAGAGCATTGGCATGGTGAAAAACTCAGTATAATTTAGAGATAACTCATTCAACCATGAACTTCATTCAGAGTCCGAAAATTCTCTTAAGATTGAATGATCCAATAGTTGTTACTTTCTTCTCACCTCCAACAACCTACAATAATCCGCTAAACAATCTTTGTCCTCCTACACTATAATATATAAAGTTTGTGTCAAAAGTTTAATGTATAATTAAATAGGAAATATGCATTGTTTAACGTAGTACTATAGTAATGTAATATAAACTCATTGTAAGATGTGACTGTATGTAATATAAATCTATGTTTTATTGTAGAATATATAGATGAACTAATATTACTATTTACATTTCTAATCCTCATTGAAATCATTATCCTAGTATTGATAAACATTTAAACAATTAAAGTAATGTATATAAATTTAATTAAATTTAAATGTATAGAGTATACTTATTGTTAGATCTAATAAGTTCTTCGAAACCACTCTTATAATGTAATATGTACCATATTACATCGATTTCAAATAATCGATGTAATATGTCCCTTTTTGAACTCACTTTTCCCCCAAATTTTTTAATGACGTCAATGAAAGACATTTTACATCGGTTGTGGATCATAATCGATGTAGAATATAGGCTCTATTACATTGGTTGTGACCCACAATCAATGTAATATATGCAGTGCCAATATTGATTTGAATTTATTTGTTGTTAGTATTTTCTATATCGGTTGCAGGAAACAACAGATGTAGAATAGAGCATATTATATCTGTTAAGAGATAATCAATGTAATGTGTCTAAATAATTTAAAAAATATTATCGTAATTTTCTTTATATTTGTTTCATTTTAATTGACGTCATATCTCATTATAAATGTTTTTATAAATATATTTTTTGTACTAGTAATATGAATATACTAGTATTCCTTTTGATTTCAAGTTAGAAAAACTAGTTTCACTAAACTGCGAGGTATGCAAAGAGTCAACATGGGTGTGAATAATAAGGCCACACGTTAGTTCTTGATATATTTTGCATTCATGTACTTTAGATACACTATTTTCTTCTCTCTTATTATTACTCATTTATTTTTTATCATGTTTTTCTCGCCCGTCACCTCTTTTATCATGTACATCAATTTTTCGTGCGCCTCCCTCTTACTGTATCTCTCTTCTTTCCAAATTTTCTCCGGTTATTATTCAAATAAAAAATTTTATAAAATTGTTCTACGTAATCTGAAAGATTTAATAACATGAATTGCAATTGTAACTAATATTAAAGAACAATAAAATATTTACCAAAAATAACCAGTCAAAATTGGAAGTAAACCAATATGACTCTCGCAACTGTCCTCAGAAATGTCTCCCCAGTTTTGTCCCAAAGTCCCAAGCACACAACAGATGAACAAATAAAAAATTAAAGAAGTTATATAAAAAAAATTACATATAACTTATACATAAGTTACCTTTAGTATACAAGAAAAAAACTAAATTTATATATATCCAAAAAAACGAAACATACATATAAGAATGATTAATAATGATGATTTACAAGCGTGAGGGATAGTGGTTGACAGGAAAGTAAGAAACCACAATTGGAGCTCCTTTTGATTTTGGTGTTCTCTTTGGTTTCTCCGAGGAGGGAGATTTTGTTTCAGGTGATGATCCTTCGGCATAATCGGAGACTTGAGTTGATGAGGAGAAACCGAAACAACTGAAGAAGGTTGACATCTTAATGTCTTGTTGGTGTGAGTTTGCCCTAAAAACGGAAATGAGTAGATGTAGTTGCTATATGAGATTGAAGAGGCTTTCTATTTGAGTTTGTAAAACTAAGATGGGATGTGTATAATCGATTTGGAGTGAGTGGTTGTTGAGTTTAGGGTTACTGAAAATATTTATAGTGGGATACGATGAACCAAACCAAATTAAAGGAAATTGCCACGTTAGTTCATTTTCTTGGGGAGGAAGGAGAAGATGGGACCACGTAGGTGTTGAAAATTCATAACTTGATATCATGCACGGGGATTTTGTGCTTGGTTGGTTTGTTGAGGTTTGACAACATGGATCAGCTGGTCAAATACTCAAGCCACTTCGACATGTTCTTCCCTCACTTACGTTTCTTACTTGGTAGCATTGGTACATATAACCTAACTTAAATAAGTGTAAATTTTTTTATGTTTCACTTTGTTTACGTCATTTATTAATTAAGTATTTTATGTTACATAGTACATCCACCTATTTGTCTATTAGTTGAAATACGTGTCACGTGATTTGAGTGATGAATATAAATATTTGGTTGAAGAAATTGTTTAAATTTATCTAAACATTAAAAAAAATAAAATTGAAGTGACCAAATAAATATAAATCTGACTAATATCTAACCTTTTTTTATGAATTATAGAAAGAGAAATGTTTTTTTTATTTTAAATTATTAAATTATCTTTAGTTTATTTGATAATCTATTATAGAATTTATATAATTATAATTTTTCATTATTATTTGGAACTTTTAATTTATTTGATATTTTATTTTAAAATTTATGTTATTATTTAAGATTAAAAAGAAAAAAAATGGATAATAGATGTTATTTTGATATTAATTTTTTTTATGTTTTTATTTATTTTAAATATTTAATAAATATTTCAAGCGTTAAGAAGGAAAATGAATATAAGATTTTATGTCGAGTACAAGAATATGGATTGTTAAATTAACATCTTCTGTACGATTGTCATTCCCAGTAATGAATGATATACATTAAATTCTTTCTATTATTTGTCTGGACATATATGTTATTATCTAATGAAAATTATATAGGTTGTCATGAAAAAAAAAAGTTGAGAGATCAAAATAATTCTTAAAAAAAAATCGTAATTAAGTCAAAAGATTTAGTATAACATATAGTATGAACAAATTAAATAAATATATTTTTTTTTCAAAATATAAACTAAAATAGTATAAATTATTAGGTATATCTTATTTAAAAAATAATTATTAAATAATTATGACAAATATTGTTTATATATTAAGGATCTAAATTTATTTAGAAAAAAGAATTGAGTAATTTGCACAAGAGCGTGGATTGAAGATGAGTTTAATATCGAAAATTTTTAATTCCTAACTAAATCACTTTTATCTAAATGAAACTTTTAAGAATAAGATTCTTGATTTTTTTTTTTAAATATACTGGTTATATTTAACTTTTGTTGTAACAATGTTTATGATAACCAATTATGAGTGAATTCAATAACATTATTGACCATTCAATCTCACCACATAAAATTTTATTCTCACTTATTTACAAAATTAATTCAGTAGAAATCTTTCGAGTTTGAAAATAACTTTTATTCTCTTATTAAATATAAATGAGAACCTTTAAAATATCTGCGGGTGATCTTTCTTATCACCCGCATGCATCTCTTTCCCAATCTAATCCAATCAGTTAAAAATGCCTTTCTCTTAATTGATGCCTTTTCCGTCTACTTCTTATGTTTTATGTACAAAATAATAATTATATATACATCATGTTTGTATTTGGTCAGGGTAAAAAACAAAGCAGTCTCTAAAGACTTCGATGATTTTTTTCAAACATGTGGGTAAGTTATCTTGTGGGTAAGCAGCCTATATATCTTACCATAATATGCTATAGATATCACTACAAGAAAATGTTTCTATGGCTGCTGCAAGAAGAATACGTGTGATGTGTGGGATCTGAAGCCTACGAAAAAATGGTGGGCCAAACTGCGTAAGTCCAACTCACGCACGATCCACATACAGAATTATTTAAAATTAAATAAAAGTAGATGACGTGAGCCTAACCCACGTAAAACTAAAAAAATAATTAAAAAATGAAATAAAACCATGCAGACCCACGCATAATAATATTTTAATAATTAATTAATTATTTAAAAAAAATAATAGGAAGCGTGACCTACGAAGTTATATGCAACGAGAGTTTGGCGCAAAGAAAGTTAAAAAAAAATTAAATCAGCATGAGTTTGAGTCACACAAGAATGAAAAAAATTTAAAAATATAAATTTTTATAAATAATCTAAATAAATATTTAATTTTGTAGTTAAAAAACAGTATAGTTAATTTATTTTGAATTTATATTAATAATTATAGTTTTATAAGAGTGAATTTAATAATAGAAAAAGAAAATAATATAAAATATATGTATGTATGAAAATTAAAAAAAATAAATTATTTTGTATAAAATTATTTATAAAAATGTTTAATTTTGAAAAAATAAATTGTTAAAAAAATAAAAAAGAATACTAAAAAATATAATAGAAAAAATTTTGTAAATAAAATAATAAGTTAAAAAGTAAATGGGAACTAGGTAATTAAATTGGGTTTAAGGACAACAACTCAATTTTAAGCCTAATAACACTTTAATAAATTCAACTTAAGAGTGTCAATTAAGTTTTAGGCTTATTATGAGGTGTTAATATCATATAGGATTGTATAGTATATGTGACCACTTGGATAGTTAAATTAAGCTTAAGAAGAACAATTAGACTTTAGGCCTAAAAATAAGTTAATAAATTAAACTTGAGAGTGTCAATTTGGCTTGGGACTCATTAGTGGGTATTAATAACATATTAGGTTGTGTTTAGTAAATGTGACGAGTTGTGTAATTAAATTGAGCTTAAGAATAACCATTAGGCTTTAGGCTTGCTTTAGTTTCAGTTTATGTTAACTCAAAAGGTTTAATATTTTATATTTATACTTTAAATTTTTATCATGTATCTTTTAAATGTGTCTATTTAAAAAACAAAAATAACAACATTTATATATATATATATATATA
>Ga0099824_1008195_pt1 | contig 13459 bp, 8 predicted proteins | sample SiratrowhiteBW_FD_76837 | JGI IMG/M metagenome (GOLD analysis project Ga0099824, IMG submission 76837) | Root nodule microbial communities of legume samples collected from California, USA - Siratro white BW | ecosystem: Host-associated > Plants > Roots > Nodule | place: USA: California... | reverse complement strand
TTTTTTTTTTTTTTTTTTTTTTTTTTTATTTTTATTTTTTTTTTTTTTTTTTTTTTTTTTTTTTTTTTTTTTGGGGCTTCTTTTGATCAAGTTTTCAACCAAAGTTGATAAAGATTCACTTCACTAACATAAAATACAATCTTAGTCAATGTTGTCGGAATGTTTTTTTCAATGAATAATAAAAATGATTTATCAACTTTGGACAAAATATAACATTAGTGAGGTGAATAAAAAAATAATTATTACAACATCAATAATAGAATACTTATGATACATGTTAAATGAAAAGATTTGACACATATCTGCTAAATAATTACTCTTTTGACAATGTCAATAAAATTTTGACTATCTTTAATTAAGAAATAACTGTAACCTATACTGCTGGATAAATAATTTTAATAATGTTAATATAAAAGTAATATTAGTGTTGATTTAAAAATCATAATTTATATTAATTGAAAAATAGTTTTAATATTAATTTTCATAAAACTTTAGGTGGAAAAAATTGAAAAAAGTAGTTTTGTTAACGTTAATTAAGAAAATTTTAACTAATATTAATGGAAAATAACTTCAACTCGTATTGACTAAAAAGTAATTTAAATAAAAATTTAAAAAACTACTAACATAAATTGAAGACAACTTTAACAATATTGGCTAGAAAATAACAATAATTAACTTAAGTTAAGAAAATATTGGAGTATTAATAGAACCATTGATATTATGGTTGAAGTGGAATTGACAACCCTCCAACTAAAATTGGATCAAATGGACAATATAAAAAGAAATGACAGATTTAAAAAAACATTACTTTTTAATTAAATTTACTTTTTTAAAATTTTAATAATTGATTTTAATTTCTAAATTTAATTTCTTTTCCATACACTTACATAACATATTTTAACACAAAATATTTTAATTTTTTTATAAAATGAATTACGTCCTAAATTTTCCAATTTAAAAGAAAAGAGTTTCATCATTCAACCTACAAAGGTGATAATAATTGAATCTAATATATTCCCGCGTCGCTTTTACGAGAATCCATCATGAAAGACATAACCAGGTAGCATGGTTCAGTAACTTTTGTCCATCGCAATTCTATCTTTTTCGCAAGCACTGATACAAAGTTAAAATTCACATGAAGGAGAGATGGAACATCATTAAGAAACAGCTTTGTTTCTGTTGCTGTTGAAAGTCGGAGTATGTAAACAAACATTTGTTAAAACAATGAATACTTTAGAAAAAGAAATAGAGTTGAAACAGACATAGGAAAGGGGCATTGAAGGAGGGATTCCAGAAAAGGATAAAAGCATAGGGCAGGGCTATGAAAGGGTATTGCAAGTAGGGGCAGAAACTAGGAGGGTGGTAGGGTTTTAGACCTGGCTTTGCCTGGCTTCTGGGTCCTTTGCAATTGATTGTTTCTGATAAAGACCTGCACCTTTTAAATTTTCTTTACTACTCAGAGTGGTTACTATTGTGATTCAATTCACAAATGTGCCACTTTTTTCCACTAAGGTAAAGGGAAGGAGATGTTGCTGGTCTTTGCCTCTACTAAATTTGCCTTCTACCTTTACTCTCTCATTCCCTGCCGGTCAATAGGTACAACCCCATTTCTACTTTCGTTTCTAACATTTATGGCATTTTCCAAATCTTTCATCACATTCACCCTTCACCTATGTTTTTCCCTTTTGTTAATGACTTCAACTCACATTTACTTTGATATTTGAAGTTGAGTTTAACATTTCAGATGTCAACAGATTGAACTACTCAAAATAATAGTAAGTTATGAATTTCTATTCAACTCTTATACTGAAATTAGACACGTATTAACATTTTAAGTTTTTCTTTTTTTTTTAAAGTGTGCTTGTGGTTGGCATTTTAGTATCAAGCTTTTGTATTATTACACTAATAGGCAACCTAGTTTCTTTTATCTTACAATAGAAAGTAAAATTAAGCACAATGCTTATTTTTTTAATAATTTAGTTTTGATATATAAGTTGCTTTTCTCAGTTTTTTCTTTTTTCTTTTAACCCTGATTTTACAGATAAGTGAAGAGCGTTTGGTTGAAGATAGAGAAACCACAGTGATTACTTTAAAGAATCTATTTTGAATATGAAACTTTTATTGTAAAATTATGAATGCATTCAACCAATTTTATATATGTATATATATATTTATTAAAATTAAAAATAAAAAGGTATATAACTACTTCATGGTAGTTTAAATAATGAAAGATATTAAGTGAAAGAACTAATCAGAGTTATGACTAGAATGATATTAGAAGATTAGGTCTTTATTGACATCGGAAAGCTTAAATTATTTTTAATATAAACTTCTTTAAGAATGAAATAAATTATATAGAGTAGAAATACGAAAACTTGTAATTTGGTCAAGTAATTTAGAATATTTGTGTTTGAACCTTGGAGGGTAGGGTTTTACATAGTTAAAGAATTTTGTTAGGGTTTGAATTGGACTTATCCAAGTCTAATAAATCCTAGGCCGTTCATGGAGAGTAAACCTTAAGACAAATATGCTTCACATTTTTCAGATGTTCACATGTATTAAGCATACTTGTACAAGTGATACTTGATCTACTTCATGTGACGCCTTTTGAATGGGGAAATCCAATTCATATTCTCCTCCCTTTTTGCTCTCAAAATCTGATCGCACACTCCTATAAATAGTATTCTTCATGTACTATAAAATTTACTTTTCAATGAGTAGAGTTATTATACTAATGTGATATCTCACTTGTTATGGAGTCTCCTTAGAAAAAAGTACAAGGCATTTTCAGATTGATGTCTACCCATGAAATACAAATTTTCTTCCTTATCCTCCTTTGATGAACAATTGGATGATGTGTCATTGTCTCCTCAAGCTATGTAAGCTCTCTTTGCCTTTCCACTTTTGTTCTATCTTTTCTCTAGACCTTTCTCTTCATGTACCAAGTTTAGACACTCCACTTTGATGTGTCACTGCTTACCACAACCAAAACATGTGAAGTTAGCGATACTAAAATCAAACTTTTTGTTGCATTCTACTTGCTGGTTATTCTCCTTTCCTCTCATATTCAAGAATTTGCTGAACCTCTTGGTCAACATGTTGTGAGTCTAAACATCACTATAGTCATTGGAGCATTTTTCACTATTTTCTTCATTTGAGCAGCAAACTTGAGTGTTAGACCTCTAACTTTTTGTCTCCATTTTCCTGCTCCTTCAACCTATTCATTTCCAGTTCAAGCTCTCAGCTTGCCAAATAATACTGCAGTGGTTAGAGTTGTCAGATCCCTTATTTCTGATATGTTAGTATCCTCTGGCTATCAACTTCTATCTAGGCACTTCAAGATCTTAACGTTGAGTTCCTTGTTATCAAATACTTTTTCCAAAACCTATCAAGTGATTGACAATGTGAGTGAACCTTTTCTGCATGTCTGCAATGGTCTTTCCCTACTGCATTCTGAACAACTCATAGTCTTGGATCAATGCATGCTTCTTTGCACGCTTGACATTAGTTTTTCCTTCATGAGTTACTTCAAGAATGTCCCACGTTTCCATTGTAGAAGCACATTGAGATACCTTGAAATATTCATCAAGATTCAAGGCAGAAGTTATAATGTTCTTGGCCATACAGTCGTACTAAGATTGCTTGCTCTCAACATCATTACATTCAACCCAAGTTTTTTCTGCAGTTTTAGCATCGACAACAGTTATAGGCACAAAAGGATCATTCATAAAAGCATTCCAAATACTATGGTCTATTGATTCAATAAAAATCTTCATTCTTACTTTCCAAATTGGTAGTTTACACCACTAAACATAAGAGGCCTATTAATAGAGGATCCCTTTACAAATGACAATTTATTCTCAACCATAGGACAAAAAACTTGATTAATTTTCAAACACCTGCCCTTGATACCAATTGCAAAGACTTTTACGATGAGTTCAAGAGGGGATTGAATTGAACTTTCAAAAATTTTCACAAAAAAAACTATTGGAAAGAATGAGTAATTAATTTATTGCAGTTTTAGTTGTCACACAGTAAAACAAATATCCAATTGAAATATGAAAACAATAAGATAATATTCTAGTATAAACAAAAAGACAAAAATACAACTGATTTAATTGAAAAAAATCAGTTTAATTTCTTACTTTCAAAACTAAAAGAAAAAATAATCAATGTAATTTGCAAAACAATGAATTCAAATTCTATAACAAAATAGAATAAAAAATTTAATTTATTGATATGCTCAATTCACACAATGAATTACCAAAATCACTGAATTATCAGGAATATCATATCTTAGCAAATAACACCGGGATACGAATGTTTGATCAAGATTAGGTGAAAAATATATCACAATTCAATTTAATCAGTGAACAATAGTGTATACACAAAAGAATAAGTTAAATCACAAAAACAGTTGATTAAATTTTCGTGCAGATGCAGATTATGCAGAAACAGTAATTCGAGTAAAAATCAAAGAGTAGAAAGAAAGAACATAATATTTTTATACTAGTTCACACTTCTTCAAGAGCTACATCCAGTTTTCCTTGCCAACTAGCAAATAATTTCACTAAACCACAACAATTGAACACACTATGCAATTAAGAACCAATCTTGCACTCTCCAAGATTTATCAAGCAACTGTTCAACACCCTGATGCACCTCTACAAATGAATGTCCTATCAAATGTAGACTAAAACCAATACAATCAATCTAAATTGAAATACAACCAACTTTGCAACCAATATTGAATACAAACAAACTAATAACCAGTTGTAGTAAACTTCCCCAATTGAGAATAAATGGAACACAGTGCAATGCAGTCTCATATCAAAGAAAAGGATGCAACAATCTCTTTCTTGTATTCTTTTACATCAAAAACTTACTAAACTCTTTGAAAATACTCTAAGCTAGGCATCATAAACTTTCTTAGTTCTCTCTTCCTTCTAAAAGTATTATTTTCTTTATATTTCAGATGTTTTCACGAACAATTATGAAAATTAGTTACACTTTAGTGAAAACAATTGATTGAAAACCAGTTTAAATCGATTGATTTTACTAAATATATTTTCAGTTGATTGATTTTGAAAAACAAAGTAAACCATTTTACTTGCAAAATTCAATCAAATCAATTTCAATTTAATTTTAAAAATTCTTAGAACACATTCTACTTATTTGTGATGCATGCACATGAATCATCAATATGCACCAACACACTGACTCTAAATAAACACATCTTCAAGCTTTCCGTGCCATTGACTTCATCAAATTATCAACTGCATCATTGCCAACAATTTAAACATCTTTCCCAACATAATCGTATAAACAAGTTCTTCTTCTAAGAGTTTAACACTTAGCTTAAGAACTTAAGTCATTATAATTGTATAGAAAGAAAAAGGCATTAAAAAAATAAAAAGAAAAGATTGAAAGAGAGACTAATATTTCCATTCTAGAGGAAAAATTAGAATATTGAAACAAAGGGAAGAAAAAATTAAAAATAAAATAAAATTGGGGAAGAGTAGGATTAATTCTCCTCAAAGGCCTTTGTTGGGGGAACTAAAGATGAGGATAGTTTACGCATTAATGAATTATACCCATCACCCCCTTAGGATGCATAGAAGGGAAACCAAGCTTTAAACATTTACGGTAGACCTTCCTCAATTTCATGATAAAGATGATGTAGAAGTCTACATTGATTGGAAAATAAAGGTAGAACAACTATTCTCTTAACATCAAGTTAGTGAAAAGAGGAAAGTATCCTTAACTACATTAAGTTTCCACGTATTGGTGGACCTCTTTGGAGAGAGAGACACACCTCCACAATGATTCTCCAATATAGTATTGGAATAATCAAGTCGCTTAACATTTTCAAAGTAAACTAAATCCCCCTCTAAAAATATGCAATATAGGGCCGACCTAGGTCAAATCCAAGGAAGACACACTAATTGATATAAAATAACTTATAAATTTAATTGGGGGTTTAAAAATTGAAGAATATGAAAATCAATTGGATACATGAAAATGAAACGAGATTAAATTGTGCGTTAGAATGACATAACAAACAAAATTGAAATGAAGTAAAGAACAAGAACATAAAATTGAATGAATATAATTCAAATAAATTGTAAAAGTAGAGAAAAATAAAGACATGGAATGTAAATGACAAGGAATTGTAGAGTGTAGAATTATAAAAGCGAGAAAGATAAAAGCATAGAAATGTAAATCATTGAAATTTAAAATTGTAGAGAAATACAAATTGATAGGAAATAGAACATTATTAAAAAATTGAATGAAAATTGAATAAAATTGAATGATAATTGAATTAAATTGTAATTGAATCAAATTAAGCTTGTAAATTGAAATTTTAAGTTACATAAACATAAATGAACAAGAATTAAAACGAATGATAAATGAACAAGAATTAAAACGAATGATAAACAAGAAAAGCGAAATTCAGTTTTGAAATGAAAAAAAAGGAAAAAACCATGGTTAGTAATCTTCAACTTCAATTTGAAATAAATCTAAATTTGGAATCCTTTTTATTGAAGAAAACACAACCAATTAGTTTATGTGTTCTTAGAAAACTACTTTTGATAAAAAAATAGAATCCTGAAAACATTTTGAAGAACAAAACATTAAAATAGAGCATCGTTTAACATGATTTTTATTTTTCTATTATACATTTTCAAAACTAAATTCAACATCGAAGAAGAAATACAGAACATATAATGTAAAAGGAAGAAGAAAACGACAAAGAAAAATGTAAAAGAAAGTGAAGAACTTGTATAGAACTATAAATGTCAAAACCAGAAAACTAAACTACAAAATATAACTACTTTCGCTTTTCCATATCTAATGCTACTCACTCTATGTTACTCCTACTCTATTTATAGAGCTTCAAAAGTTTACAAATAGATGGGCTTTCGATCGAGCCCAGAAAAGCAACTCTAAAACTAACAAAACTAACGTCTTTAACTTTTACTTTGAAATTCATTGACTGTCTAGTGTCAATTAACCGCTGACTTTTGATCGTCCATTACCTCTTTCTACATAAAATTTCCTCTTTAGGTTCTAGTTTCTATTCTTCAAAGGTCAAAGTTAGTTAGAAAATTATTCCTTCAAATGATTATATAACTCGTTAGACAATTCAAGCAAAATATAAGTTGTAAAATGCAATTTATATGATTTTTTTTGTAAAATCTCTAATATTTTCAAGAAAATTCAAATATAATATAAAAAAAAATAAGAACAAAAGAACCCTCAAGGAAATGCAATTAGTTTAGAGAAATACTGAAAATTGAGTTGTCAATCATCTAATAGAATTCACTACAAACTGGAATACATTTTAACCTAGTTGCACTGTTTTTCAATTTTCTACTTTCTTCTTCTTTGTAATTTTCTTCTTGACATCTGCATTGAAGGCTAAACCTTTTTAGGTGGGTTCTCTTGTGATTTCGCATTGAATTTTGAGGTTCTATGCAATTTAGTTTTGTTCTTCAATTTCTATAGTCTGGTCTTTTTGAATTCTAATTTATGCTTATTGTTTTTGAATGCTTGTTGAATTCAATTTTATTTTTTAATTGGAATTCTTGTTTATTTTTCTTTATTTTGAACAATCTCTTGTTTGTTTAATTCTAAAGGTAAAAGATTAAAATTCTCACACGTATATGCTTGAACACGAGTAATGAACTTAATGAATTTATTAACACTTGTTTGATTAATTCACGAATTGATTGACACTTATTTGGTTAATTCATTTCTATTTGAAAATTGGATGAATGATATGTATGTTAAGTGATGAGGGAATAATTGATGAATGAACAAGAAAATCAATATGCTTTTTATTTGCTTTAGTCTCATCTTTTTAAATTTTTGTCTTCAACAACAAACAACCCTTCTTTTTAATTAATTGTTCTTACTAACTCAAACTTGTAGACGGTTTTCAAATTCTGTTTGACTGAATTTGTAATTAAATTAGTTGAAAGATGACTTGGTGTTAACTAACCCTATATGTACTCTAATTAAGTTGGCTTTCCATGCAGTAAATGATCTATGCCGAGAAATAGACAGTCCAATACATTGCATTAGACAGTCTACACTGATATTCTTTTAATTGATTGAAAACGACAATGATCAATAAACTTCTTCATCTTCGTCCTCGTTTGACAAAATCTATTTAGCCTTTTAGAAATGAAAGGGTGCTTGTGTCTGATGACGATCTACTGTAAGCTTGTAAGAGGTTGAAGGAGTGAGGCAACATTACATTAAGCCAAAAGCAAAACAATTACTTTTTAGTAGATGTTGGTCTTGCTGGAGGACTCATTGTTGTTAGAGTCCTTCTTCATACATTTGATGTCTTGTCATCTGTATAGTGCACACGTCTTCATATTCTTTCAATTCATTAAAATCCTCACTTTTTGATAGATTTTGGGCATTGGTGGGAAGAATCCAAGGAGTGCACTGAAGCTTCGTCTTCTTAATCCATCACGTAATGATTTTCATGGAGTAAGGTGACACGATTATCTTAGTCAAGCTTAGAGGAGCACTGAATGGAAGATCTGGGTGAAGTTGTGCTTCGTTGTTCCTATACATCAACCCGTTTTGGAAAGATTTTAAGTTGAATGCAATGTAATGAGGTTGGTGTGACACAAGCGGGTGTTGGAACAAGATTGAGAACATTCTTATGCATATCGCTTTTCTTCGCACGAGTAATCATTTTCCCTTGAGATGTCATTTACGTTTTTTTTTAAGTTCTAAAAGAAGAGTGAATAACCTCTCTTTTAATGACATTTAAGACTTGTCTCTACTCTAGCATTTAGATTCTTATATTGAGAAACTTTCTCAAGTGACAGATGCTCCTTCACTCATCCTTGAAGGTCCCAACCTTGAAGGTGGCGTGTTCATCCATTCTCCTTCCTAATCCATTTTTAGGCTTCCTTTCCTTTTGTTACTTGTTTCCAATACTTGAATTCCTATCATTTTTTAATTTTCGAATGCTTATTCATTCTTTGCCTTCTTTCTTTGTGCCAACTTGTGTTCTTTCTTGGAGAATACCAATATCATCTCCTTTTGGGCTGGTCTGGATCCTACAAACCTTCAAAGGTTCAAACCAGAAATTAGCTAGTGTTAGAAGAGTTGAGGATGTTGTAGATTTTGCTTAAAACCCAAGAGAAATTTGATTGATGTTATGTTTTGGTGTGGTCCCTCTTAGTGACATATGTTGAAAATATTCTCTAAGCGACAAACTTTAAGCTTCAGGAATATTCTGAGTTTAAGTCAGCTTATAGTTTTGTGTGTACTTATCATTTGATCTTCATCTATCTTCCATCACACTCAGTTGATAGTCTACTTTATACTCTAATCGTTTGTCAAACGATACAGTTGTATGATATGATCTTCGTCTTATCAAACACAATTTCATGCTTTGTTAGTTTAAGAATTTAATCACAACTGGATGTTGGACTTTTGCTCTAAAATGCATAAAAACAATCATTTATATGTATTGGAAATGTACCATTAAATGTTTCAGACTATGTACCTATTGCGTTATTATGGATTATGTATTATATGTTTAGGGTTTAGAGTTTAGTGACTTTGGGAGCAATCTTCTCTTAGGTTCACCACCAAAGAGCCTTCCTTGGAAGTGAGCACCCTTCTTGAGTCTCTCTCCAGAAACTTGAGAAAAAGCTTGAAGTTTAATTGCAGTCTTTTGCTGCCTCCAAAGAGGTTTTCTATCAAAGGGCCAAGCAAGCTTAATTAGGTCCAAATTTCTAATAAGCTCCTCATCAAGGATCTAGTTCAGTGACCTCTTTATTATTGTCTGTAGTCTTAGAGATAGGTTTGCATCACTATGCACTTCTCTTGTTTAATCTAGAGCCCTAAGAAAAACTTTAGTTCCCATATCATGCTCATCTCGAACTCACTCTTCCTCATAGAAAAATCCTTGCAAAGGCTTCTAAAAATTATATCATCAACATAAATGTTTACTATAATGAAATCTTTGTTGTGATTCTTGCAGAATATGATTGCATCAACATTTCCTCTTACAAAATCATTTCCTAGAAGAAAGGTTAATCTATCATACCAAGCTCTAGAAGCTTGTTCAAGACCATACAAAACCCTTTTAATCTTAAAAGCATAATTCAATTTTGAAGGATCTTTGAAACTAAGAGTCTATGTTAAGAATTCTTCAATGATTCTATTTAGGAAAACACTTTTGACATCCATTTGAAAACTATAGATGACAAAAGCTAATAAAATACAAAAGTTGTGATGATGTTTATACCGTTGATTGTAATCTTATGTTACTAATCTAACTTTATTTTTAACAATGTACCTTCTTCATTCAGCTTGTTGCAAAAGGCTCGGCGTATCCCAATCATATGTGTTAAACAAGAAACTAGTATCAAAACATTATTTCCAATAAACATTAAATATAAAGAAATAAAGTTAATAACATAATTTATAATAGCTATTAAGTATAAAGAAATGAAGTTAATAAAAATTTTAATACATGAACATTTTCTATTATCATTCTATCTTAAATATATTTCATCCTTATTTTAATTTTTGTTTTTTTTTTCTTTAATTCTTATTTACAAATAATATTCATTTTCCATTAATTTCTCTTTTGGTTTTATTTTTCATTAAATTGTGATAATTATAAAACCATAACATGTAATGTTCGTGGATTCAATATTAGTTAACGACAATCATGCACTTACGATTTTCACATATCAAACAATAATATTTATTTGCATTTTAGAGAAATATATTAGTACTTGACACTTTATTTTAAAAATTAGTAATTTCGTATTCACATGCGAACTGAATACGGGCACTATACTAGTATTTATGCAACATTAAATTTCCTTTCATATTTTATCTTTACAGGATTTTTTTTTTTCTTAACCAAATTGTTGGTTCCTATAATGCATAAATTTCATATCAAGTAGGAGCGGTTTATGTTTTCTTAACTAAATAACCCAAGGATCAATTTTTAGGACGTCATTTTGAATATAAAATAAATCATGTTATAAAGGATTATTCACCTTGCTTGCTAACAAAACAAATACTTACAATATTAATAATTATTTTCGTCAATGATTAATTTGTTGTAATCTCTAGATCAGCGAAGTAAAATGAATTACTTTTACTGTAGTTTGTACTGTTGCTATAATATATATATATGGTTATTTTTTCATTTTTATTCTTGTAAAATAATTTACTTTTATTTCCCACTACTTTTTCAACATAACTAATTCAAAATCTATAAAATACTAAAAGAACTAAAATAAAAACTATAATTTTAAGAGAATATGCAAGGAAAAAATATTATAAAAACAAAAGAAAACATTTTGAATCCATTTTATGCCTATGTTTTTGCTGCAAGAGAGAATTTTCTTATTTTAACTTTTTAGTGAGGAATGTGCAATTGTAGAAGCTAGATATCATGTACCAAATGAAATTGCCTTTTTTTGTTTACATGATATCCTTCCACAGTTGTCATCTAGTTCCTTTCTTCTATCATCCTATGGATTCAACATGTGTGATTATTTAAACTTGAGAAAAACAGAAAAAGCTAAGCCTTTCCATGCACTGTCATTTCATATACTTTTTCTATGTTTTAAATCATTGGTCTGAAAATTGCCACCCTGTGCCCTTGTGCTCATTTTCTGTTTGTCTTCTTTCTTTCTATCATATTCTTTGCATCTTTGTTTCCGTTATATCCAACGCAGCTGAGTTTTTTTTTTTTTTTTTTTTTTTTTTTTTTTTCTTTTTTTTTTTTTTTTTTTTTTTTTTTTTTTTTTTTTTTTTTTTTTTTTTTTTTTTTGTAATTCCTAGTTTAATATGTTATTACAAAACATTTTCATACGATGAGTATATCTATGCTATATTTAGGGGGAAAAGTTGCGTTCAATCCAACCAACGTTTTCTAAAAACAATAAACTTATTGCTTTTACTTTTAACACGTTGAACCTCTTTTTAATAAACTTGAAAAAATTAGTCATAGAAAAAAAAATGATATTTGACTAGATGAAGGATTTAGGAGGTGTAATTAGTATACCGGTTCAACATAAAATTATATATTTTATTCAAGTTTAAAAACTTAGGTTCACGTGAGAGACTTCACGTAGATTAAAAATAAAAATCTAACCATAGTTTATAAATAGATATAAATATTATTTTACAAGTTATTAGTTTTGTAAAATTAAATTATGTTTAAAGTCTATTTTTTTTTTAAATGATGTTATAGTCATTTTAAATCTTAACAAAATTGTTAAACTTATTAAATCACTCATTATCCAAACCCCTTTAAATATATAATTATTAAAAAGACAAATTTTTTTAATAATTTATAAACCTTTTAACACCTTACAAGTTATTTGAGCTAAAGTTAAAATTTATTTTTTAAAATTTATTTTTTAATAAATAAATTTTAACAAAGATGAAAGTTATATTTTGCCTCATCTCGTTCTTTGTTTCATATCTTACATTCATTCAAAAATTATTTTTTAAAATAATTATTTTATTAGAATAAATAATGTTTTGTATGAGTTGAGTAATTTTCTATGCCAGAGGAAGCAATGGAGCATGACTCGTAACTAGCATAATGATGACTGTAATACAATAATAATAATTTCCTCTCACCCCAATTTCGATGATAATAATCAGTATTATAATCTATTAATTAGAAGAACTTCTTTGTAAAAAAATAAAAACAAAAATTACAAGTTAAAATTAGTTTATATTTGATATGATTCATAAAATAAAATTAGAATTAATAATTAAAATTACATATTTTAGACCTATTTAATTTATATATTATAGTTTTCATGCGTAAAAGAAACAAATATTTACTATTACTATATTAGGTATAAACTTGTTGTTAGTATTAATAATAATAAATTAATATGAATGGAAATGGTATTTGTGACACCCTGCACCTCCATAAGCATATTTTCTTTTTTTTTTCTCTCCTCCATGCCTCCCTCTTCCATTCTCAAAATCTCTCTCCCTTTTCTTTAACTTTTCTCCCTCCATACGTCATCTGTTTTAGAATTTAATCATACCCTGTAGTACCTGAGTAGTTAAGGATCATTTCTAACCGATCAGAATTTCAAACAGAGTAAGTCCATATTTGCTCTAAAGATCCCTTAATCTCTGTTTTTCTTAGATTTTTGTCATCAATCTTAGTAGGGACAGTTGAGAAAAGTATTTCTCTCAACTTAATTAAGATTATACTGAAATTTGGTTTTGTTCTGATGATGACTTGTTCTAGATCCCTAAAGATTGAGTTATTGCCACTAACTAGTTTGGAGGAATTATTTTGGGGAATTGTCACCAGGTAAGGGAAGCTAGTAACTTATTTTAGTTATTTACTTTCAAATAGAACCCTAGAATAAAAGACTCAGATATATGATTATCAGTGCTCAAGTCTTTCTTGCAGGTCTGACTG
>Ga0099824_1008193_pt1 | contig 13460 bp, 14 predicted proteins | sample SiratrowhiteBW_FD_76837 | JGI IMG/M metagenome (GOLD analysis project Ga0099824, IMG submission 76837) | Root nodule microbial communities of legume samples collected from California, USA - Siratro white BW | ecosystem: Host-associated > Plants > Roots > Nodule | place: USA: California... | reverse complement strand
TTTTTTTTTTTTTTTTTTTTTTTTTTTTTTTTTTTTTTTTTTTTTTTTTTTTTTTTTTTTTTTTTTTTTTTTTTTTTTTTTTTTTTTTTTTTTTTTTTGTAATATTAGGTATCCTGTTTTTTCTTGTTGATGATACACTGATTTGTATTATTAATTCCAAATTTCTACAAAATATAGGGTTTGAGATTTTTGGGGAATTTGTACGTGTCTGTTAATGAAGTATGGATATTTTGAAATTGTAGTTATAGTTTTCAATTGCTGCTCACTGCAGTAATTGCGGATTGGGAGGTCTTTCCATTCACATCGTGGTTGCAATTGTAGTTGCATTAGCCACATCGTGATTATAATTGTTGTGTGTGTGTATGTGTGTTGATCCTAATAACTGATTCTGGTCTTTGTTTACGGTGTTGCATGTAAGACAGGTTCTACGATTATTATGCTTTATATATCTTCAATTTGTAATTTTATGTGGCATATGAACATATTACAGGAAGCTGCTTGGCTTCCATGCTGGCTGCAGAGTCTTGGAACAAATGGGTCTATTGAATTTGTTAAGGAATCTCAATCTCAAGCCCCTTCATACCAAGAAGCAAAGGTTGGAATTTCTCGTTCCGAGATTATCCTTTTTTTTTTTTTTCTTTTTGTTTAGGTACAATTGTTATTGTATTCAAGTACTCTTCACAGATGTTCAATGTCTACATATCACAAAAGGAATATCACTAGATACATTATGATACCATTCAACCAGTTGTGAAGACCGAATCGTAGAAAATAAAAGTTTCTAACATCTAGTATATGAATGATTGATGATTGGTTCTGTATGTATTAGTTCTAGTGATGCCTTAGTAAATAGTCTGTTACGACACCAGATTGCCTAACATAGTCCATCTTTACATGGATAGTATATAGTTAGCTGTACAAAGCTGTTTTTTGTTTAAAATTTTAAAGTTACAAATATTGTTTTATATTTAATTCAATTTCCCCTCACTTTATCAATGTTTGTTCTTCAATTTTGAAAGTCTACGGGAATGTTAGATTGGTCAATTTTTTTGTTGATGCATTCTCTTCTTTGGAATGAACAAGGATCCAGGGTCTTCTCAAAAAATTGGTAATGCTGGAGAAGATTTCAATGCAATATCGAGGGAAGAAGGTCGATATAGAAGTTGTCATTTATTCTTATCTGGAGATGATTGTTCACCTGTTAGTGTTGCTTCGTCTCCTGAAAACGTGAGTTTATTTTTCTTTTTAATCGATCAAATTTTAAAGAATGGTACTTCTATTACATAGGGTTTCCTTCTAAATACTACAAACAAACAAACAAACTCAGGACGTCAATTGTCCTTTACATGTTTTTGTAACACCTCATATATAACACCACAACAGTTATACATCCATAACTTCGTAAAGACATAGATACCACTCAGATAATAATAATTTAGATCCATATTTGCCTAAAGAGTGAAAACATATTTATCTGTTTATTCCCCTCAGTTCTTATTTGCCAAAACATCTTTGTGTTTTGTTTACTTGTATGCTACAGCAATTTCAGCTATTGTTCATATATTTTTCTTGTGGCAGCTAAATCGACTCAGTGACAAATTGTTCTGCAAGAATTTGTCACTTGTAAATTGTATTAGCAAGCATGGGAGTCGAAAGCTTGAAGGAACCGGCAAAAAACTACTTTTAGATGATCAGTCCTTTGCTTATAGTCAATTTCTCTCAGTTAATTAGATGTCACTGTTTTCAACAATATACTCTAGCACACTTATGTGCCAAATTGTGAAACGTGTCTGAAAATTTTATTTCTCAGCTACTAGATAAATTGCTTAAACTGTTAATTCTATTAAGACTATGAGTTCCTTGATGTATTCATATTTCATTGAAGCAGGTGTTTCACTTTAGTCTGCGTCTTTCTTCAGATATTGGTTCACTCCTTTGCCCGACCCAAGATTTGAATGAATCTCAAGATGTAGTTGCACCAAATACTGTTTTGTCATTGCAACCTATTCAACCTTCTATTGATTTTAGAGAAAACGTGCATTCGATTATGGATCCTCTTACCCGTGAATCAGATTTGCAGGCTGCTTTCATCCCTGAAACTGTGGAAAAGGATGCTTCAAAATCTCTCATTGATACAACTGATTCTGTTAAATGTGCTGATGTCAGTAATGCAGTTGAACTTTCTATTGCAGCATCTGAGGCATTGGTCATACATGATTTAGTGAAGCTGGACTCAGTTTTAGAAACAATGCATATAGAAGCTGTACTTGAAGTTGCACTTCGTGTGAAGCAGGCACGTCTTGAGGGGTTGGAAGATGACTTCCAATCCTCGAATGAGGAATCTGACTACAGTGATTCTCTTTCTGATTTGAATGATTTCATTATGGAAGATGCCTATGAAGATATAGGGCTACCTAATGGTGTTTCTGTTGAGAATAATCTTTTCAGTTCAACTGTATTTGAAGCAAAAGGTGTGTCCAATGTTGAAAAGGGTAGTGGATGCAATAATAAAAATAGTAATGATGAGCATACTTCTCAGCTTCACAATTTTGAAAATAAATCTAAACAAAAGCAATTAGAAGTTAATGTGGAGAAGGAGATGCAGCAAAATACAGTCTCACCTCGTCATTCTTTACATTGTGAGAAGGAGATGCATTCTGATGATCCTGATTGGGGTGAAAGCACTCTCAAACAGGCAACATATCGAGCTCCAGAAAGATTTAAAAGTCGCTGGTTAGGCGGGTGGACATGTAAGGTGTGGTGTTTCTTCTTTTTCCTTCAGCTACCATTTCTTTTAGTCAAACAAATTGTCATTTTTCTTTTGATATTCTAGTTAGCACAATTGTCTTGAGTTTAGACTGACCCTCAAATTCATCTTTAAGTCTTGTTGAGAATAAAGGGCTATTGTCTATTCTAGAGAAGTGGGAAGATCTGATGCGAGGATATCACTTCTACATGTTTTCTAATTTCCTTTAGACTTTATAATTATTAGTGTAGTTCATGTAGCATGTTTTAATCTCTGTTTGATTTGATTACTATTAGCATTTATTAGGAATATTTTTGTTGTCAATATAAACATGTGTATATGGTCGACCTTTGATAGACCAAACCTAATAATAATAATAATAATTTGTTGTTTTGTAGTTAACAGCTCATAGTATGGTGTGAAGAAACAAGCAACATTGTAGTAAAGTTTAGGTTGTTGTAATCTTTGTGGCAATTTATTGCAGGAACCACCTGACATATAAAATCAATATATTCATAATAACTGAATTCTATTGTTGATATATTAATGATTCTAAAATCTTAAAAATGGTAAATATGATGAGTCTTAGAACTGTTTCGTTAGAAAACGCTCACTGTTAATTTCTTTTCAGAGAAGAAGTATGGAAGACAAATATTCTTTATATTATGTTTTTACTTTGCCTCAAATCATCAAGTTGGGTGGCACTGTTTTTTATTCTGAGATATTTTGCTAATTATTAGGGATAATTGGTATCTGATGGAAAAAAGGGACTGTTCATGGACAGATGTTTGAATGGAACATTCTGCAAGTTCTTGCTGAACAGTAGGGTTTGGCTAGCTATCTATTCATGGCTGTTGGTTGCATTCCTCCTTCAAGAATGTGTCAGCACTTTATTGTTGCCAGCACTGTATCGACACTATTTAATGAACACTTGTCTGATGGAACAAAATGAATCTAAACATACCTGATTTTCTACATATTTTGATTTTCATTCATGTTGATGGCGTAGAAACCATTGTTTCCATATCAGTTGCTTGTTTGGTTATGTTCTTTCTTTTACTAAGTGTCTGCCCTTTTGTTCCTTTTTTGCTTTTGGTACACTATCCCTACAATTTATGTTCATTTAAAAATTTGCATTCCTTTTCTCAGATTATTTATATTGTATTTATTTATATTCATTCATGGATTTAAGCGTCTTATTTTTCATGTATTTTTCTCTGTCTCCCTTTTGGAAGGAATTAGGTTCATCTTCATTGAATCGAAACAATGCAGAATGGATTCCAAATTTTCTTGTTAGAGAGACAAGCTTTCTTACAGAATCCGTAGATATTGTTCCAGATGAGAATTCTTGTGTGCTGAAACATGATCCCAACTGTGCCATTTGTTCTCAGCTCAGTATGCCTTCTGAAGACTCTCACAACAAACCTCATGAGAGCATGTTGCAGTCTCAAGATGTGACCAGATGTTTTAGTCTATCATTGACTGATCCTCTCTGCTCATTTGTTCCGTGTAGCCTTTCCTTAGACCATGCTAATTACAATGCTCATATTGACAAAAAAGATTCTGAGGATTTTGTTCCATCAGTCTCTGAATTTGAGGTGGACAATTTTCAAAGGATCTTGAAAAAGAATGTTAATTTTGACCGTAGTGATGAGAAAATTATGTCTGTGCTAGATGATAAAGATCTTCCAATCACTGAAGCAAGGATGGATGAACAAGTCACTAGGAAGTTAACAAGGGTTGAACATATTTCTCTTAAGACTTATAGCACAATTTTACCGAACCAAGATCTCAAACTCAACTATAGTTTGGCAGAACTTCCAATTGATCAGAGTATGGATAGCGCAGCATCTTTGGGCACAAAGATTTCAGAGAGCATATCTGCTACAAAGCATGCAGATGGAAACAAAAATAAAGAAGATAGTCAGCATTCGGTTGATCATAAGTCAACTATTGAAATAACAAATGACAATTGTGGTAATGAGTTAAAAACAGCAGATGAAAATGGCATTTCAGCAGAACCACAAGTTATGACATCACCTCTTATTCTAAACCATCGAATGCGCCGGCGCTTGCTGGGCCCTATGAATGTTGCAAATGATGTCAGTGCAGAGAAAATTGTGAAGCAGCTTGCAGTGCCAGAAACTGTCGTTCAAAGTCAACAGAACAATAATCTTAATAAACTGCAGTTTGAGAGCAATAAATTCCACAGTGGACATGTTAGAGCCAGAAAGAAAGTACATTTCTCAGAAAAAGTGGAGGAGCTTCATCCGAAAAGGAAATTATCAAAGTTAGAATCCTCACATAAAAGATGTAAGTCTTTTGTTTAGTTTGTCTAATTGATAAGAGCCCAATCAATTATCCCAAAATCATAATCTGTTAGGTGAAAACATATATGAATGCATGGCTAGCATGTTCCCTCAGCCACGAGTTCTTTGGGCCTAACTTGTTGATAATGCATAAATCCACCTTCCTTGTGCTCCTGATATTTTGGGGGGACCACCTGGTCATAGAGACTCTAATATGATATCATGAACCAACTATCTCATCAACCTCAGTCGTTAAACACGTGAATGGTTTATATTACATCTCTATTCTCTAGTAGGAATGTATCTTTCAGTTTTTATATATCGGGTTTTACTTTTTGCTAAATGTAGGTTCATCTGTCAGAGCAAAAAGGCAGCGAGTTTCAAAGTCATTGACCAATTCTGTGCCAAGTATGAAACATTGTTCGACAAATTATTGCGGAAACATAGTGAATAAATTTATATTTCAAGGTATAGAGTTCCTTCTAACTGGATTGTCTAGTGAGAAGGAAAGGGACATGGAAGCACTTATAAGGAGTTCTGGTGGAGTGGTTCTTTCTGATATTCCCTCTCAAAATTCTGGGGACAAGAGACATTCAACTTTATCTCATTTCCCCATTGTTCTATGTATGAGAAAGGTTTGTTTATAATGATCATTATATCCTGTCACAACTGTGCTGCTCATTATGTGTTGTAGGAAGTTTTTTTTATTTTATCCTTGCTATAATTTTATTCTTTCTTACAAGTTTATCTTACTATTAATATTAGGATTATGTATTTAAAAACATTTTCATAATTACATTGAATTGTTTCCTTAGAATTAGCTCTCTATATTTCCTAAAATAACCAGCAAACTTGTGTATTTATAGGTCCAATGGCCTCATGATTGAAATATAGAAGAAATATATCATTCTTTCGAAATTTGAGATGGTATCAAAGCTCCTGAGCTTTGGGAATCTTTGACTGTGTCTATCAACCCTAAAACGTGGCCTTCATTGTTGCACCTCTTTGATCCCTATATGGTTGAGTTTGTGACTTTTGGAATGGAAACTGGGGATAAATCCCATACTGTTGGAGAATTGCAGAATGTCCATTCTGCTAACAAATTAAATAGAAAAAATTATCTCAAATGGAATCAACTCATTAAGACCATCCTAAAAGGGAAAGGCAAGGTCATCCACTTGACTGATACTACACACTATCTAGGGTCATAATTCATGTTTTAGCACACTTCAATAAAATGAGATTGCTGAAAGGTAAAATGGGCACTTACTAGAACAAACTAGAGCTCTAGGTTTTCAATATCATGTTCCTAAGAAATTTTGTGGGGAAGTCCTTCTCATTATCACTTATCTTATCAATAGGTTACTCTCTAAAATCTTATGATCAAAGAATCCCATGGAAGTCCTATCCTCATTTTATCCATACCTAGATAAACTGCAACCTGGAATATTTGGGAGTGTATCCTTTTGGCACGCTCATAGTAATGGAAGGAAAAAATTGGATCCTAAGACTGTCAAATGTGTATTTTTAGGATACTCAACTATGCAAAAGGGATATAAATGCTATTACCCACCATCCAAAAAATTCTTTTTCTTAATGAATGTCAACTTCAATGAACAAGAGAGCTATTTCAAGCAACCTCATCTTGAGGGGAGAATATAAAAGAGGAAGATGAGCCTATCAAGCTTCCAAATATGACATTTGAAACTACACCTAAATCTACTGAACCTACAAAAACTGCACTTGAACTTGCATCTGATGAGGGAAAAATTTGGTTTATTAAAGAGGCCATTCCAGAATCTGTTCATGTCTAAGAATCTAACCTACGACAATGACAAGTGGCAACTATTTCTAATCCTATAAATTCTAATAGTTCTAATGAGTTTGTCTATGAAAATTCAAGAGCACAGGTGCACCAAAACCTAGACCTACACCTTCCCATTGCCTTTAGAAAGGAAACCAAAACATGCACCCAATAGACCCAACAACCACTTTATCCTTTATCAAATTTTTTGTCCTTTGAAAAATTCTCCCCTACATTAAAAACCCTTTCTCACAATCCTAAATTCTATAACTATACCTTCCTCTATATTTGAAACATTATTTGACAGGAAATGGAGACAAGTCATGAATGTGGAAATAGAGTATGCAATGAAATTTCAGATTTATGGTACAATTGAACATTATAAGACAAGGCTAGCGGGAAAAGGATTCACTCAAACTTATAGAGTGGATTACCTAGAAACATTTGCCCCGGTTTCTAAGATGAACACTGTTAGAATAATATTATCATTAGCAGCAAATCATGATTGAGATTTGCAACAATTCGATGTAAAGAATGCATTCGTACATGGAGACTTTGATGAAGAAATATATATGGAGCTGTCCTTGGGCAATGAAAGATAGGTTGCCATTTCAACTGTTTACAAGTCAAGAGAGACCTTATATAACAATATTGTTGGTGTATGTTGGTGATATAATAGTAACTGGGGATGACAAAAATGGAGCAACAAATGTTAAGTCAATTCCTTGCCATAGAATTTGAGAATAAGGCACTAAGAAGATTTAATATTTTTTTGGAATTAAAATGGCTCATTCCAAAAAAGGAATCTTCATATCCCAACAAAAGTATATTATTGACTTGGTTAAAGAAATAGGGAAGAAAACCTACAAATGAGCCAGTACTCTAATTGATCCAAACATAAAGGGGAAGTGCAGAGGATAGAATTGCAATAGACAAAGAAATGTATCAAAGACTTGCTGACTTATGTACTTATGTGACACTAGGACATACATTCCTTTTGTTGTGAGTTTAGTAAGCCAATTTATGCATCAACCAAAGGAGACTCATTTACAAGTTGTTCTTAGAATTGTTTAGTATTTAAAAGGGAATCCAAGAAGAGGGATTTTATTTAAACAAAGCAAGAGTGTAAGTAGTGGAGCAAATACAGATGCACACTATGCAGGGTTAGTTGTGGATACGAGATCAACTACTAGATACTACACCTTCCTTGGTGGAAACTTGATGGCTTGGAGGAGCAAAAAGCAAAATTTAGTAGCCAGATAAAGTGCTGAAGCAAAATTTCGAGCAATGGCCCAAGGAATATGTGAATTTCTATCGTTGAGGATTATATTGGAATACCTGAAGATAAAGTGGAATGAACCTAGGAGGTTATATTGCGATAATAAATCTGTGTTTAGTGTAACCCACAACCTGGTGAAACATGATAAAATTAAATATATTGAGGTGGACACACATTTTATAAGAGAAAAGCTAGACAATGGCTTGATTTACACCCGGTATGAATCCACTCAAAATCAACTCGTAGACATATTCACCAAAGGGCCACACTACATTAACTTTGAAAGAATTATAGCCAAGTTTGGAATGGAAAAAGCTTATTTTAGGAGGTTTTTTATTTTAGTCATGCTATAGTTTTATTCTTTATTAGAGGTGTATCTTGCTATTAATATTAGGATTATGTATTTAAAAACAATCCCATAATTACAGGGATTTGTTTCCTTAGAATTAGCTCTCCATATTTCCTAAAATAACTAGCATACTCATTTATTTAGTGGTCCAATGGCCTCATTACTAGAATATAGAAGAAATATATTAGTCTTTCTAAATTTGAGATAACCTTTAGTCTTTTATCATAATACTAATGCTTAAAAACTTATGCTAATTATGTCATTGCTCTCTTCATTTTTGTTAATATCTTATTTCCCATTTTATGGCACTATGGATTCATTTCAATAATTGAAGTGTACCCAAACAACTAAAATTACACACAAGATGCCTCTAATGATAAAGAATTGATTAATCTTTATGTCTGGGACTTATCATTAATAATTAGGTTCTTAATTTTTGTTAAAAAACATAATTTACGCACTAGACACCCATTATTGGAGGCTTTCTGTTACTAAGGCCTGGTAATTGCTTGAAACAGATAATGGTTTTTGGGTTGTCACCGCTCATTCACATTCTTAATCTTCCCGTGTGTGTCAATAGTTGAAAATTCACATCTAACCAACCGATTGTTTCAGAAAACCATTTGACCTAAAGGCTTATGCTGTTTAAGTTTTACACAAACTTTAGCAATAGAGCATGCTGAACAATAAAATCACTTAATAAACCAAACCTTAAGTTCAGTTTCAAAGCAACACTGCACCTAGAAGCTGAATATTTTATGCAAGGCTCGAAGAATATTTCTTTCCTTATTAAAATAACTAATGGACAACTTGTACAACAATAATTATGTTTTTGTTATATAATGATTGCATTGTCTACGTGAATATGATGGAGTTTTTGTTGTTTGTCTCAGCTGCAAACCACCAAATTCTTATATGGTTGTGCTGTTGGTGCCTCAATACTGAAAGTTGATTGGCTTATTGATTGTGTTGCATCTGGAACTATTTTGAAACCTCAAAAGTAAGTTGTATCATCACTGAGTGATTGACTTGTGCCTATGTACCTTGTTATGGGATCAGTTGTCATTAATCTAGGCAGATGTTATCGAATAAGTAATGGTCTAGACAGCCCAACACACTGCCCAGAGATGCTGGGTTAGGACACTGCACATTCATACTGTAGGTTTCTTTGGTTTTGCTTTGAACCAAGCACTATAGGTTCCTTGCTTTAACCTTAACCGCTGAACCAACATGTTTTACCGATGAATATAAGCCAAATTATATATATATATATATATATATATATAATAAATATATAATTATTACATATAAATTTATATATTTAACATAGACCAGTTTATGCGGTTCAACTAGTGATCAACTCAGTATCTCGACCAGTTCAGTAATTGATCCGAGTTTTATAACACTATCCGTCAAAAAGAAAGTTTCTTTGGTCTCATAGAGTCCGAACCATTTCTCTTGAACTGAATTCTCTCTATATTCTTCTTACCTCCGCTTTCTCACCCTCACGCACATGCCTCAACTGTTTACTTTCCAGCCAAAACATCTAGAAGCATTGGTTTTTGACTTAGTTTAATATCTATTGATTTGGTTTTTGACTGAGTGTAATGACGTAATTTGATCTATATAGTGAACTGACTCGGTGAAATAAGATTACTGTTATTGTTGTTGGTTTCTCCTGATAGCTTTTTAGACTGCATATGCCACAATTTTAGACACTGAAATTACAAATTTTGGAACTTTGACTTTTTGAAATCGTATTTCATTTGGCATTTACGTTAGTATTCCATATTACCTTCAAATCCTTCTCCAATGTTTAATGATTCTGATTTCATTTTATTAGATACATGATTCTTCCAAATCGAAATGACATGAAGTGGTCCAGGATTGGGACGACAATTCATCAAAGAAACCGGAAACATATTTTTGAAAGAGTACGAATTCTGCTTCATGGGAAGCCTAGATTCTGCACCAAATTGGCATGCATCATCAAGGTAAGATCCTTCTTTTTCTTTACTATTTTCATGGTGTAAAATTTCCACCTTTTACTATTTTTTATTTGTGTTCATGTATTATTTTATCATAAAAGAAGTGAGTTTTTATTTTGATTCAGTTGACAGCAACTTTAGTTTTAATGGTTGTTTCTAAAACTAATAGGTAGCTTTTTGTTAATTTACATATACTTATTTGATGACTTTCGAGCGTAATGAAATCTGATGTAACTGATATATCTTCTGTGCATTCAAGAATTCCAAAATATATCAACGCCATACATGTCTATCTAAATTTACTACTTTAAAGTAACAATGTACGTGTAACAATGCAATGTAGGTGTGTAGGTACTGATACAGATTCTAATAATGGTCATTTGATACAATCTCTCAACATTTTTTAAAATGTTCATGCCTATGTTTGTTTTGCAGCATGGCGATGGGCATGTGTTCAAAACACTTCAAGGGTTAGTGCGGATCATTGACGAGGAAAGGACTTTGGTTGAAGCTATTGTAATTGAAGACAAAGCTGCAATATCACGTCACTTGAAGCATTGTGCCAAAGAGCGGAATATTCCAATTATGGTAAGTGGTGATTCCGTATTTCAGATTTGAACATTATTTACGGTGCTCAATATTTTGTAAAATGAAGTTGCTGATCGTGTATCAACATGCTCAAGAATTTTGCCATTTTCTGTCTCTATATATAGTGATCCCATAAAATTAAATTACAATGTTTTAATCTTATCCTTGAACGATTTTTTATGGTTTAAGATATAATAATCACATAACCACTTAAAAAGTACATTAATTTAATTTTAATAATCGATGTGTGGTTTAGATTTCCTCTTCTCACCCTCATACTCTTCTCATTTGGTATGTTCGGTGTATATACATACATGGTTTGTCATGTGAAAGTTCTTGACATTTCAATCTTTCTTGGATTTTTTTTATTAATCTCTCTTATATACTAGATGTATATTTCTGTTAGGTGTGGGTGTTTATGAATTTTCTGTTGACTTCTCATGCAGCCTTTTAGCTGGATCATTAAGAGCTTATATTCTGGAAAGCTACTTCCTTTCACAGAAGAAAAGACCATACATCCTTTGCCATTTGTTAAAGTCTCTGAACTTCCTAGTTCTTCGGATATGAGTCAAGAAATATAACTTTTTTCTTTCAGCAACTACATATTAACCGTCCATGGTGACTAGGGCAGATATTTATGAAGATTTATGGAAGGGCTAACCCGATGGCGATTCAGAACTTTGAAATTTCAAAGGAAACAAAAGTAATGCATATTAATTTGTGGTAGTGTACACACATATATATATATATATATATATATATAAATATAAATGTATGTATTGTATTGTATTGATGTTTTGTGACATTTCAAATTCTTAAGTCAATCTGTAAATACACATGCGTTGTATTATTGATTTTTTCAAAATTTGAGGCAAGCTTCCCTGATTTCAAAATCCGTGGCTTTTGGGCTTTCCTATAAGTTGATTTAGTAAGCTTAACAAACTTATGATTATGCCGTGGTTTAACGGGAGTACATCGATTAGATGGTAAATTCTAGTATAGGCAATTAAGCAGAGTTGGACATATGAGTACTTCTCTCGACAAAAATATATTTTATATACAGTGAATGTTAGGACAGTCGGTGCTTTTGTTCAATATTATTGGACCATGTAAAAGGTTATTTATAAGTTGGATTAAGATACATAGGAAGATGAACTAATTGGTATGATACTTATTAACTAGTTTTTTTTTTTTTAGTTATTGTGTTTAAGCAATAATATTGATACTTGTCATGTTTTTTAGTCATTTTTTATAATAAAATTAATTTTTTTAAGTGTTTTTCAAGATGAACTAATAATTTCTTTTATAATAGAATAGGATTAGAACTCTTAAGGGAGGATATAGAAAGAGGAAATTGGTGCATGTCCGATTTTAGGAAATGGAGCTAGGTCACACAAAAGTCAAGATTAAATATATTGAATTGTGTTTGATGTCATTAGGGTTGAGTCGAGTTGCAGTTTGGTTAGAAAAGAGTAAAAGTTAGACTTAGAGAGTAGTTTTAAGATGTCTTGGTATTTAGAGTTTAGGGTTTAGAGGCCTAAAACGAATAAAAAAAAGTTAGACTTAGAGAGTAGTTTTAAGATGTTTTGGTATTTAGAGTTTAGGGTTTAGAGGCTTAAAACGAATAAAAAAAAATGACGCATTTTTAAATTAATAAAATAATTAAAATTATGATATTTTTATTTAAATTTTATTTTTTGAGTTTTTGTATGATGTAAAATTATCTATTAAATTATTATAATTAATTTTATTTAAAAAATCTTTTTCAATAGACAATAAAACTAATCTGTTTAATCTTTTGTTGAGACGTTGATATTAAATAAGATTTTATTAGTTTAAGTTTTGAAAGACTCTTTTAAGCTAATATTGAAATTGTTAACATTATTTTATATGTTATATATGCATTTAGACAAAAACTTATTCTTTTTATATAATTAAGAATGTCAATTGGTTTATTATTTTTCTAATCCTATAATCTCCTTTTAAGATATTTAATTTTGAAAATAAATCTAAGCCATCAAGATCTAATAAATTATTATATTTCAAATACTTTTCAAGGTTTAAGCATTTTTCTTTACAACCCAATAACTTTAAATTTTTAATACTAAATAAAAAACCAAAAATGTCTTCATATATTTTAAATTGTTCAAATATATTTTGGAGTGTGGTAATTGCTTTATCTATAATATATAAAAAATAATCAATTTTAAATGACTCTCGAGGTGATTTAATAACTTCATTATCAATATTTTCATCAAATTGTTTAAGACTGATTCTTTTTATAAATTTATCTATAGCCCCTTTTTGTGATTCAACAAAAAGTTCAACTCTTTTTTTTTTTTTTTTTTTTTTTTTTTTTTTTAACTTTTTTTTTTTTTTTTTTTTTTTTTTTTTTTT
>Ga0099824_1008190_pt1 | contig 13464 bp, 7 predicted proteins | sample SiratrowhiteBW_FD_76837 | JGI IMG/M metagenome (GOLD analysis project Ga0099824, IMG submission 76837) | Root nodule microbial communities of legume samples collected from California, USA - Siratro white BW | ecosystem: Host-associated > Plants > Roots > Nodule | place: USA: California... | reverse complement strand
TATATATATATATATATATATATATATATATATATATAGTCTTATTTTAAGTTTCAAATTTCCAGTTTTATTAATTTTTCTTTGGTTATTACTTAATCTTGTCATAAATGAATAACACATATTCGTTGTTTCCATGAAATGAATTCATTGATAGTTTAGATATGTTAAATTAAATTAAGGTACTCAATTTTTGCTTCTCTTATTTTATGACATTTGATAATGTTTAGTTATATGTGTATATTTGTTTTGTAAATACAGGAATGTGTCTTTATTTTTTTTAATATAGAATTCACACTTTATACTATATCCATTTGTTATATGTTTCGTAAAGGGAACATATATATCATATACTTCCTTATATAGTGCGTAATGTAGATTGTGAAAATATATATAGTTTTATTGAAATACTAAAAAAATTAAAATTTCAAAATTAATAAAATCACTTAACACAAATATTTTAAACAAGTAATTACAATTTTCCAGTGTAAATAAAATATGTAGGAACAATGTTAATATTTTGTTAAGTTCAAATAAATATTTTCATTATTTTTTTTTAAATAAATTATAGCTAAAATAGTTTAATAATATTTTTAATAAAATAAAAGAACAACAAGAATAGTTTTAAAAGGGATAGAATAAATGTTTTTTAAGTTTAGATAAGTTATGCACATTTAATTAGAAGCAATAATACTAAAACGATATTATAGGATGATAATATCTTCTTTAGACGTAATTTACTTTTGAACTCAAATTTTATTTCAAAAATAATTTTAAAAAAAATCATTAATAAATTATGATAGTAATTCTTCTATTTTTCATTTAATTTGGATTTTATATTAATAAACATAAATAGAGAAAATTATTCAATTTTTTTAAAATATCATATTTTTTGCATTATCTCTTATATTAAACATGAGAAAATAATATAATCATTATGTGAGTGGAGACATAATAGAATATCTTTAATACAATTATAATACGAAATTATATTATTCAAAATTTCCTGAAATATACAAACTTATACATCATTCATTATTTAAAGTTAAGTATATATTATTTAACAATCTAGAAAAATGTTATTGAGTATAAGTGGTAAAAATAAAATGAGTATCTGATTATTTTATTATTAAACTAAAAACAAGTATTTATAGAAAAAACTAGTAATCAAGTCTCATTTTCACTTAAGCCACCATTTCTCTAAATCTTTGTCCATTCCTTTCATCTGACGTCTCTCTAAGCCTTCACATCTGTCTTTCATCAGTTTTTGGAGCAGAGTCCACCATTGGACTCGTGCCGAAGAACAAAGCAAGTCTATCTGAACAGAACCTCCGTTAGAGCATTTTCTACCTCTTTTCCTTAGAGTTAGTTTTAGGTTTTTGTTTTTTCTTTGCTTACTAAGTTTGCATGTGGCCTCTAAGCCATCAGATAGTGTCTCTGTGAGCTCAGTTTCCTAATATGTTAGTCTGATAGTTGATCAGAGGTCCTTTGGTGCAGATTCGAGTTTCTGAGGATCTTAAGCTCTTGGGACTGTTAAAGAGAGCTTTCACTGTTATTAAGATAAGGGAAGCTGACCTACATTTTTGTCTGAATTGGGTGTGATTGTAGCTTAGAGTTTGATAAAGTAACATCTGTGAAATGTATCTGTGAATTGTATATGTGAAGATCTTCTACAAACCTGAATTTAAATTTAAAACTTGATGTTGACTTGGTTTTTGCATGCATGATAGGTCCAATTTAGTCATCTAAGAAATGTATATGTGAAATGTATCTGTGAATTATATATGTGAAAGTTGATCTTTGTCCAAATTAGTCATATGAGGCATGCATGGTAGCACTGAGGTAGTAGGAACTGTTGTAATTCATCTGTGAAATCTTTGCTTTCTGCATAACTCGCCCAGGCTAAGCATTCTCGCACAGGCAAACTCAATTGGAAACTTGAGAGGTGCTCTTGAGTTCAATTTTTGCCCAGGCGAGACAGTATTTTCGCCCGAGCGAGGATATGGTTGCTTGCCCAGGAAAAAATGGCCCTAGAACAGGAGTGTTCTCTATACCAATTTCACTTAGGCGAGAAGATTTTCGCTCAAGCGAGAAGGATTCTCGCTCAAGCTAGAAATTTTTGCTTAAGATAAATCCTAAAAAAAATTAGAGGGCTTTCTGTTTTGATTGTTTGATTCTTTGGTAATGCAATGTATGGATTTAATAAAATAGATTAATTGATAATTTAAGTTTAATTGTATTAAGAGTTTAGTGATTTCTTTAAATGTTGAGATTGAGATTGAAAAGTGAATGAATGCATGAGTAAAAATCTATATTGTGATGTGATATTGTTAAGAGTGTTGATAAAGTTGGTCAAAGCCTAGGCACAGTGTTTTCAGGAAAAAAACACATGTGTCTGGGTTAATTAGGAAGTGCATTGTATAAAGACTTATCAATAATGATTGATATTCTGATTCTACTAGTAATGAGAATCAAATAGATGATCATTACTAGGTGGTAAGAGTTAAAGGAGGTCTGAACTGGGTGACTGCAACTTCAAACATAGTTGGTTAGGAAAGTCTCAAGGGGACTAACCATATCATACATGATTAATGATTCATTTGTGTGGAGGCTGTGTGGATTCACAGCGTGGAGATGTATGACAGGTGCATATCTCGGGATCTATTCAATGCACGAGTCTTCCAAAAGTAAAGTCAAGTCTGTAATGTATTAGTATCTTATATTGTAATGATACATGTAACTGAATGAAATGCTTGAGTGGTGTTAATCTTCGTGCTTTAATTGAATGACTCAAAATTATTAAAAATTTGGTTAGCTTACCTTTTGTTTTGTTGTACTTGTGTTTTAATATCTATCTGCAATTATTGTGTTTTTGACACGAGAACAGATGGTGATGCAGATAGATTTGTGAAAGATCACCTGGGATGAGTAGTGCTATTAGGCATAGGTTAAATTTGAAAACAAGTTGGAAATACTTTGTAATTATGTTTTAGTAAAATTCTTAGGTAAAATTTTGTAATCCTTTAGTTTTTAAAAAATTACTATATATTGATAAATCTTATTTACGATTAGAAAAATGCTTAATATATACTATGGTATTTTTGGGATCTCACAGCTTACATGGATCACACACTGAGATTTTAAATTTAACGTAAAATGTCTCGCAGATTTTAGAATACTAAGAATATTATCACTTGCAACTTTTTTTAAAGACATTATGATTTTTATTTTGCATAAAGAGATTATGATTAAGATTTTGCATTTGCTTTACGGCTTTATAAGATTGAAAAGAATCTTATGAATTTTATAAAACATTGAAACTTACAAAAATTCAATTAAAAATAATAAAAGCGACAAAGGTTGGATAAAAAAAATCACAATCTTTTCAATCTTTAATACCTAATCGATTTTAATTTCATGTCTTTTCTACCAGTTCTGTATGATTAGCATCTTTTCATTCCAATTCTCGTTTTTAAAATTATAATCTTTGCTATATGATGATACAGATGTATTTATCTATTCCAATTCTCGATTTTAAAATTATAATGTTTGCTATCTGATGATACAGATTTATTTATCTATTCAAAATTCATCATATGAAATTATCTAGAGAATGTAGAGAAACATTCAACAATGTGGTTGGGTACAATCTTAAAGAAAAACAAAATTAAGAATATAATTATGATATTGTACAATAGAATTGCAAATAAACAAATACAAAACAGTCCCGAGAAACTAAAAGTAAATTTTATAAAAATGAATATAAAATTAGAAAGGAGAAGATGAAGCACGCGGCTACCTAAAACCGCACGTGGATGTGGATAATTATGAAATTTTTGGCTCCAAAATTTAGGTGAGGATATTTACGCTTATATCACAACACAACCATATTTTATAAAAGCAGAATTAGGGTACTACTCCATGTGCTCTGTCCATGCTTAGCTATATTCTCCTCTTATTATGAAGGGTCCACGCGCAAATAAAGCTCACAACCCAACCTTTCATTCATTTCTCATGCACCTTCCTCCTTCATTAGATTACATTCTTTAACTCTTTTTTCTTTCTACTACTCCAAAAACACAACCACAATAAAAAAAAATGTTCATGGCATCATGGGGCAGGTGGCCATCATTGGTCAATAGCAAAGTGATTCATTCATAATACATACATACATACAAAACCCAAGTTCAAAGTTCTATGTAATCTCATTCTCACTCTCACTCTCACTCTCACATGATCTTAGTAGTAAGTAACTATGGCCTCCTCACCTACCACTCTACATTGAAAGGAGTCAACTCGTTCAGGGATACCCTTTACAAGGGCATGACTTGTCCTAATCCAAGGATTACAATTACAATTACAAATCCTCATTGGTGATCACACTCAAAAGCAAAAACGGGGGTGCAATTAATGGTCCAAGAAAGGCCACAACAACCAAACATCCGAAAGAAGAGGATCAGTAATTTGAAGAGGTCAATTTGTGAAGTAGAAGTAGTGCATTAATTGCCTCAGCCATGCCGAATGCCCATGAAGTAATTAAAGTCATGATGTTGGACCCTAAGTTGCTTCAACCATGAATCTGCCACGCTCAACAGTGAGACTAGTCTTTCTTGGTCCCTACCACAATTCCCTGAGACCCACAAATTCCCTTGCATCTTATACGTGGCCAAACCAAATGCTGCCAGCGAAATTCCTTCACCTTCTTTTCTCTTCTCTTTCCCTCCCCCGGTATCATCATCAAGGTCCATATCTGTCACACATCATCAGTAAAACTTCCACTCAGTGCATATTCTCTTTCCAAAGTTTTATCCTTTTTTGTCTTGGGGTGAATTTCAACACCAAAAGGTTAAAAGGGTATATATAATTATGCAGTGTGAAGCATCAATAATAACTAGTACCTTGGAATGAAGACGAAAGTGTGTGATAAGTGAGGAAGCATGTTGAGAGATCCTTAATTGTTTTGCCCATGGGAATATGATAAATGGGGTACCTGAAAACAGTAACAATCCATCAATTCATCATGTAACTTAATAAACGGTAAAACTTCATTAGAATGCAAAGCATTAAGGTTACTTTTTGAGATCAATTCCAAATTTATTTAACAAAAGGGAAAAAATTTAGAACATGTTAAAGAATGAAAGAGAATATTAATTACCAAGCAACTGCCATCCAACTTGCTGGGGAAAGGTCTACACTTCTCAGTGACATCAACCCTGGGTATCTTTCTGCTAACCCAGTAATCTGAAAACCAAAAAATAAATATTTGGTCAGCATCATAGTGGGGTCCACTGAACGTGATTAAAATCTGGATCCACATTAATCTTAATCACATGTTGCATTAACACATGTACACATGTAAACAACTTATTCTGGAGGTATCACAGACCAGAATCTAAGTGATTTGTCACTTCTCCACGTGTACTTTCTAATTTTGAAGCCTTAATATTGTTGATTATAAAGTTAATTTTGCAAATACTTAGATTTGTATTCACAAAAGGGACAACATAAAAACAGAAACTTGAATACGGTTTTGCTTCTTCAAGGATTTTTTGTGTACCCGCAATTTCTGGAAGTCTCATTGAATTGGATAAAACTCTTCATATTTGATGTGAAGATATGTTAATCTATTGAAGGACTAAACTAAGGAGTTTTCTTTTTTAATATGGATCACAAGAATCCAAACACCGAAAAGTGGAAACAACATCCAGCAAAAGGTTTTGGAAGAAGAACATATGCTGAAGAAGCATCACAACAAGAATAATAATAATTTAATTACATTGAAGAGGGGAGGTGGGGGGTTCCACAGGTGAAAGAGATGGCAGAGACTAACTTGAAAGTGTTATGTTATTATTATGAGAAGAGAAAAATGAGTTCTCTGGATTCACATTGAGAAGTCAAAAGTCACAGTTAAACTTTTATGGATGCCCTATGTCACTAGAGATTTTTAGTGATTACAACACACCTTTCTAAAAGAGAACATTCCCTATTTCCTGCTTATGCCTAATCTGTTGGTTCTCATCTCATCAAGAACGCCAAAATCAGAATCCAGATATGGATGAAATGAAATGCTGTTCAGCACATCAAATAAGAGAAATAAGAAACCAATGAAACAAGAACAAAACAACGCACCTTATCCATTAGAGGGACTCTCCCATAAGGAGTTGATCTTTCAAAATACTGAAAGTAAAGGTGACCCAATCGGTCATTCATGTGCCACAAACAATCATGCTCAGATCCTCCCTCCTCTGATGAACTTCCATCCCACCTCCATAGCTTATCACACTCACTCTCTTCACTGTAGGAATCGCTGTACGAATCCCTTGTCTCACACTCACCTGACTCTGTCTCTTCCCTGAAAAAACAAAACACCCAATTTAAATCTCCTGTTCAAGCAAAGATTGATATTGCCACAACCAATCATCAAGCACAGCATAATTCACAAAAAATCACTTGAAACCAGAACAATTCATCCACGCACATCCAAAAACTTTGCATTCACATGAACACACCAAATAATCTACGATGCAAAACTCATTATACTTAAATCTCGGTGTTCTGTAAAAACCAAATTCAGAGCCTCCCTCTTACTATTTGGTCCGACAATTAGTCACACTTAAGAGTTACAACTACTTCTGAAGATGGATTATGTAGAAATCAAATTTAAGTTCTTCAAACAACATCTACATGTATTGCCAATTGAGTCACATTCGTTCAGTATCAAGTAGTCCCATTTGGAGATAAAAATATGCTTATTTGGGACATCAATGAAAAAACGACTTTGATTTGATCAAAAGTACAAAAATTGAACAACCCCACAAGACTGGTATCTCGATTATCTTCATGGGCACATGTACAACATACCTGAAACTGCTGCTGGTGAATATTTGAATGGCGGAAAGGTAAGGAACATAGTACTGAACAAGTGTCTCCCCATTGGACAAGGAAATAGGAACTCCAGCTCCATAAGCACTCCATTCGTCGAACCGATTCCAGAGATCGCCCAAAGTGAAGTACTCAACCGCTTCTCTCTCCCACGGGTGCCACAAGCGGTTAAGGTTTCGAAACTCGTGCTGTCGGAAAAAACAAAAGCCCAACATCAGAGACAACCCACGATATCAACAAGGGAACCCAAAACACAATGAAACAAAATTTAACAGCAATAAATGAAAGTCACACCTTGGGAAGAAACTGAGACGGAACAACAGGTGTCGTACGGCGGAGGAAGCAGTCAAGGTTAGACTTAGATTGCATTGACCCTTTATCGAAAATCATGGCGTCAGAGAGAAAAGAGACGAAGGAGATTCAGCAACTTCTCCCACAATGAGAACTGAGACAAGGGGAAAACAAAGTTGGGAAATTTTTATCGAGCTTAATGGGAGAGAAGAAATAGAATTGAAATCCCAACAGCTAAGAGTCAAAGGCTTGTTTTTTTTTAGCTTTTGAACACCGAAGTTTTGCCCGCAAAAATCTCAATCTAGCTGCCTCTTTAATCCGCCTTAACAATTTCCCTGTTTTAACAAGCAGTGACTTGGCCAATAGAAACGTTTCCAATTCAGCACAAGGTTACGTAAACAAACAATCCCAACTCTTTTTCTCTCTCTCTCTCTCTTTCTTAGTTTGATAAACCAAGTCTTGAAGAAAACTCAAGGCAAGCCTTCTTTGTTGGACATTTAAGGAAAGACAACACGCTGACGCTTTATCCTTAAACCAAGAAGCCCAGGAACAGCGACAAACAGAGGCACGCTAGATTGAAAGAAACGAAACGAGGGAATATTTTTTTTTTTTTTCTAAAAATATAATCTTGAAGAGAAACCCGTGTTTGTTTTGTCTGAGGGAAGTGAAAAGGTGAAAGAAAGCAAAATGAAGAGAAAGTAGAAGGAGGGTATGGGAAGGAGATGGAGGAAGGTAGAAAAGAAAAGAAAGAAAATGGTTTGGTTGTGAAATATCCAAAGAAACAGAAGAAGAGAAGGAGGAGAAGAAGAAGAAGAAGGACTCGGTTTGGTTTCTAGAAAGTGCGAATTTATGATGAAATGTGAAGAACGGAAAATGTGGATAGATATATACAGAGTAATATAGATTGGATTGGAATGATTACCCTTTACCGCGTCACACACAGCACCAACCAAATCTGTAACATTTCTGAAATTCATGTGTTTCTCTCTCTTGGTCTGAGATTTTATATACTAAGGTTTTGTTTTGTTTTTTTTCTATTTTGTATCGTTCTCTTGCTAGGTAATCATGTTTTATCAATAATTAGTCCATTAATTATGTTTAATTCCAAGTTGACAATTAATTTTTACCGTGACTTGTTGCATTAATTCGAAATTACCTTATTTTAAAGATAAGACATGCAATTTTTCAGTAATGAAAACTATACGAAACGAGTTTAATTATATTTTCAGAAAAAAAAAAACTGCAATTAATACGTAGCCGTAAGCTTTGTTATGGAGAGAAAATATTTGTGGCATAAAAACGAGAAAATGGCATGTCTGACTCAGTTTATTTTAGGTTTTTAAAAGAAAAATGAGAGTATGACCACGCATAATAAAAAATTCTGAGTGCGCGAACAAACAAAAGAAAAGTGTCAAAATTGACCAGTACTTGAAAAATGAAAGTTAAGAGATTTGGTTTGCACAACTAGACAAAAGATCTTAAAATCTAGCAAGTTTAATGTCCCTTTCTTTTTCTCAATTGTGGTTCATAATCAAAACCTTTTGGTTTTCAGGTTTTAGAGGTTGGGATTTAGAAAAATAATTAAGTGTTTTTTTTTTCAATAAGTTTATGCTATTTGAAAGTTTATATCATAATTTTGACCATTAAAATAAATTAAAAACTACTATGACAAACTTTATTATAATAGATTATATTTTAAAAAAACAAAACTAATTCTATAAAATAAAAAGTCTTGATGTGTTCCTATACACGAAAGTAATGCTGAAGAGAAAGATAGAAAAATATTAAAAAAATCATAAAAAACAATTGTGTTTGCGAAGTCATTCTAGTATAGTTTATAATTAAAATATTTTGACTCGTTTATAAGTTGATTTAATCCAATTTTATTTCTTACATAGATTTTATTTGAGTACTTTCCAACTTATTTTTAAAAGTGACTTTTAGTCAGTTAGTAACTCTCTTTTTTTTCTTTTTTTTTTTATCTTCAATCATTTATTAAAACTCTTTTTTCTTCTTTATTTCATTTTACATTCATCAATATTGTTATTGGCTAATATAACCAATCACTTGTAATTCAATCAACTAGTTTTACTTTTAAGTTGTAAACTTTGAGCTAACTTACAATTAACTCGCTGGCTGATTTTACAAACAGAATAATTGAACTAATAACCGACATTAAGATTGCATGTAATTCAGTATATTTTTAACGTTTTCCCTTATATTTAGATATTTTTCATATAAATAAGGAGAATAATGTACTATACAACGAGGGTTAATGTTTTTTTAAAGAGAGTGTATCATAAAAGAATGATAGATATTAGGATGAATTTAAAAAAAAGAAAACTAACTTTATAATTATTTTTCAATATACATATGTATATATATATATATATTCAAAATGTATTTTGTTTTTTACATTTTAAAATAGAGACATCTATTTTTAAAATTTTACCTATATATATTATTTTTCTATTTTATGAACTCCAAAACTAGGGTGGGTATATATTTGGCTTGTAAAGCTCAGAGTCTAAACGGAATAGATAAATTCATCTCGTAAAATAAATGTTTTTTTCTTTGGCTAGATCTGCATTCGGCTTGCAAAACTCACAAATAAACAAATTGATCCACGGATCCGTCAAAGAGTTTAAAAACATTTTTTTTAATGAAACTATATGATTTTTTCTTTTATATTATTAAACTAAAATATACCAAAAAGTAAAATAAACAAATGTTAAAATTGTTTACATGCTAAAAGTCTCATAACATTTAATTTTTTTTAAATCATTTTTTCGCGATGCTCAAAAGTCAATAATACAAACAATAACGTTTAAATTATTTAAACATTAAATATTACAACATTTTTGTTGTTTTTCTCAAGACTTGGTTTCAAAGTGAAGAGATTATCAAAGATTTTTTTTTTTTCGATTATGGCATTAATTATAAACTTGCGATCAATATCATTTTAAAAATATTTTATTTGTACTAGTAAAACTTTTATTACTTACCACCATGTTGTAATGAATATCGTATTATATCATGTAATAAATTTTTTATTATGTTTATTGCATGTTTTTTCATGTAATAAGTGGATAATAATTAAGGAAAATGTCATCTTAGCATGGACATCTACAAGTTAAAAAAATATATTTATACATATTAATTATAATGATCGATAAGATAAAGATGAATAATGAATAATAAGTATTATTGAAGGTTTTAAAAAGTTCCATTTAAGTGACATAACAAAGAATAATATAAAAGAATAAGTTAAAAAAATTAAAGATAAATAAAGTAGTTTAAGTAAAATTATATGATACTAGATTCCTTGAAATGGAAAACAACGATTGGGACAACTTCATAAAATTATTATCTTTCTTTTTCATACTACATATCATATTCATTTTCATATTAGATATTATATTCATTTACTAATAATATTTTTTACCAAATAAAATTATAGTCAACTTAGTAATGAGTTTGTTCAATTCGACATCATAATTTATTAAATAATTTTCAAGCATTGATCGTGTTAGTAGATATACCAACCACTATACATGTCAGTGGAACAATATGTTAGGTCCATCAAACATTAATTATAAAAGTTTTAAGATAAACTTGAATGATGAATTCAAAAAAAGTCTTAAATGAGAACATATTTGTAGAGACATTTGATTGAAATTATATCTTGTTCCCCTTAAATACATTTATATACTTCAAGACCTTCTTAATCAGTTCTATATGGTGGTATCACTTCTTGGCGGAGCACCAAAACAAAAGTTTCTATGTGAATGTGATAAATGCCCATTGGTGAATGACATTGTAGCAATTGAAAAAAAAAATGAATTTATTAATGGTCAAATCAATGTAATAAGGCATAACTCAATAATATAATATGTGGAATGTAACATATTAGAGATGTTAATCAACTTATAAGATGAGTAGTAAATAACATTTTAGGTTATAATTTCTTCTAGAACAATCCATCAAATATGAGACAATTTTTGGGTTGCTTCTAGATCTTCATTTGAACCATTTTTTGAAGTTAATTAGTGAAAATGATTAATATTTTTATCTTTAGATGATTTATAATATGTTGTAAAACTTTAACATTCTAATTATTTGTATCTATCTTAATGTTCATTTAATAAGAATAATATTGAATGTTTTATTCCTATGTGAATTTCTATTTTTGCATGATTTTATGTACTATAGTTGTTGTTGTTCAAGTAATCAATTTCTTAAATTGTGCATTTATTAGTTCAAGTATTTTATATTAATTCATATTTTTACGTGATAACATCTTCCTCATCTAAAAGTAAGAGACTGAATAAGTGTGAAGAATAAGACAGACAAAAAAATATGTAAAAATTTATAAAAATCCTCCCTGGAATTTACTATCATTAAAACATGTTTTAGATCTTCCTCAACATTTTAACAAGTACAATCAAATAGCTAAATATGTAAAAGAAATTTTACATTTAAACAAAATTTTCATATTAAGATAATGAATTGTATTTTTTTATTGAGTCTAGATTATAGTTTCATTGGTACCTAGATTGCACTAATTTATCTCTCAAAATTATACCTATTACAAATATTTTATTAAAAACTTTTACTCAAAATTGAAAATAGTTGATTTTGATATAATCAAACCTTAAAATTGGTTAATTATAACTAATCTTAAATATCACGGATAAATTTATTTTGAACATTACAAAGAACCTTAACTACGTATCGAGATATGACTATGAATATAATGATTCGATCAGAGCTATAGAGTTAAAATGTAAAAAATAGAAGTAATGCGATTATTGATGATAAATTTCTATATAATGTATATAGTAAAATTCTCGGTCCTATTATGCTCATTCATTACAAGAAGATATTTTTTATACTTTGAATTCTGAAAAGTAACATTCAAATTATTTGGTCACTTCATAATGCAATACATGAGAAAATTTAAAATTAATGAAAACTTCTCTTCGTTATAATTTATGGTGGTCAAATTGATTTAATAACAAATTATTACTAAACCCTAAACCACATTAATGTTAATGTGTCTAGCGTGTTTTTTCTCTATATTAGTAATATAATTGAAAGAGATTATATTATACTCAAATTTAGATAAAAATAATATTTTTATTCGAAATCGATATTTGAAAAGTAGAAGAAATAAAAAAAAAAACTGTAAATATTGAAATACACGTTGCTACCTCTGGTGGCGACACCGAACGAATAAGGGCCCCACCTAATTTGTCCGCAGGTACTTCTCTTCCCACAACAATGCAACCACGTGATTCTGCCATTCCCAATCCGTTTCACTCTTCATTTTCACAATCTTCGAATTTCGTGCCTCTTCATTTTCTAAAATCAAAAAATTAAAATTTTAAGTTTTACTTGTTAGTAACATATTTTTATTATCTTTAGCTTATTCTTCTTTACTATCATAAAAATGTGGATACATTAACACCTCAGAATTCAGTTAAAAGTGATTAAGTATTTTACCATAATTTTATCTAATTTTACACACAAATCCGGATATATACGTAATAAAAGTGTTGAGGATTAACGGTGGAAAAAAAGACAGAAGATAAAACAAATAGTATATGTGTTGAATTGAAAAAGAAGGATAAAGGAGAATAACTTCAGTCAGTTTTGATTTAATTATTGACAGTTTTGATTCGAATATATAATAACTTCAGTCACTAAAACGTACTAATCTATATTGTTCACAAAAAACATAACTTTTCGTCTTTTTATTTAACCAACATATTTTAATTATACAATATTTTCCTAATAACTAATATCACATTATTTTACTGAAGAAATATATTTCAATGCGATCAGTTGTCAATTTAGGAGAAACAATAATATTAGCAAATAAATAAAGTTTGAACAAAATACATACAAAATTAAATGAAATAATAATTTATTTGTTAATATATCATAACATTTTTTTGTAAAATTAACATCAATTAATGCTAATATCAAATTATAATTTAAATTTTATTTCATGAGTTAGTTTTATTAAGTTAAGTTAAATTTAAATTTATAAAATTATTTAAAATTTATGTCATTTACTATCGGGATGTTTTAATTTTACACTTGAAATATTTCATTTTTTATTTAAAAAATGTTAAAGGTACAAACCTTATCTCAAAAGGAAGAGACTTATGAAGTTAAATTCTATTTTTTTTTCAAGAGTGTGAAATGCACTAGATTTGATATAGACAGAAAGAGATGGAATATATATATATATATATATATATATATATATATATATATCTATATATT
>Ga0099824_1008189_pt1 | contig 13465 bp, 4 predicted proteins | sample SiratrowhiteBW_FD_76837 | JGI IMG/M metagenome (GOLD analysis project Ga0099824, IMG submission 76837) | Root nodule microbial communities of legume samples collected from California, USA - Siratro white BW | ecosystem: Host-associated > Plants > Roots > Nodule | place: USA: California... | reverse complement strand
ATCTTAAAACTGGAATATTATTGCGAATGTTTATATTTTTTTTAATTGTGGAAGGTTATTTCATAGAATTTTTATATACTTTTCTTTTTTTTTTTTTTTTGTATTTTTTTCCAAAGTAAATTTTTTTTTTTTTTTTTTTTTAATTTCAAGATAGCATAACTTGCTCTAATTACACTTTTATTTCTATTTTTATTATGCACTAGTTGTTGGGAGAGAGAAAATTGAAATAAATATAACATATAACTTTTTTAAATTAAATAAAAAACAAAAGAATTAAATATTTTTCTTTATCTGGATGAAAGAACATTAAACAACTACTATAAAACAAATGCAGTAACTTTCTCAGAAGAAAAAAAAAAAAAAACTAGTTTCTAGCCTCTTGTACATGAACTTCTTTTGAGAAATTTGGCTAAATTTTCCATCCTATAAAACTTAGTTTTGTGAAGATGTCATTTTTAAGGATAGGATTATATTTAAATATTAATGTAAAATAGAGTATTTACAAGAGTTAAAACCGTATCTATTCTATCTTATAAATTAAAAAATTCGTAATCACACTTAAATTATTAGAATAATACAGTAAAATCTATTATATTTGCATTCTCATTCCATGATTTATAATTTTGAAATTGAAAATTTTTCAAAATTTTAATTATAAAATAAATTTTTGTAATCCCGTTGAAAGGTGGTATATCTAATTACTGTAAAATATACAACAATTTTGACTCTACTATGATTTGAGTTTTCTTCCTCAAGATTAGCTGGTATGGTGGCATGTTGTCTCCTCTTCGTCTACAAAATGCTGCTGTGACGCCATGCTACCTCCATTGTCAGACTAAGTCTTTCAACCATCCTCTTCTACGCTGCCGCTGTGAAAAGCCAACGTTAATAGGAGTTGCCGCTGCAAATAGCCGCCACTGCAAAGTTCCTTTGACCACCTCACAGTGCTGCTGTAAAACTATTATTATTTCCGTTGAAGAACAGACATTAAGAATATTGAATTTATTAAGACTTGAAACTGGTGAAATTTAAATCAAATTCAAAATTAACATAAATACTTATAAATAATTAATGTAAAATAGAAATAAAATTATTAATAAAAAAATTATTATTAAAAGATTTATTAAGTTTTAATTTTATAAACTTATATTTTTTATTCAAATTTACGAAGTTAAAAATTATTTATTAAAAATTAAAATTTTTAAATGTATAATTTATCATACAAATGTGTTTTTAAAAAATATAATTTTATTTGTACTAATATTTTATAAGAAAATTTTATTTTAAGATAAAAATTTATTTAAGTTTACATTCTAGAAAATAAATGTTAAGTGATCTAATTTCAAATTTATAAATAAATTAAAAATTTTAAAAATTCATAAATATTCACATATATGAAACATGTTAGTAGTTTTTTCTTTTTTATATTATTATAATTCTTTTCAATTTCATTCAACTATTTTAATTTTTCTTAATTTGATTTATTTTTATTTTAAAAATTTCTTACTTTAATCTTTTTTATAGTAAGTTAATGTAATAGATATGATATTGATTACTCATACCACATATATTTTCGGGAATAAGTCAAGTTTAACTTATTATTTATAACTTATATTACACTTATCTTCAATAACAAGCTAATTTAACAAACGATGTGTAATTCATAGTTTATTTCATATATGTTATTGTTATATAATAAAAATATTATTATTATTTTATTATTAATAATTTGACCAATAAAGATAATATCAATTTATTTTTTGAAGAGGTAGAAACAAATTGTGAAAGTTAAAAATATAAATCAAACTTTTAAAATATATTTTTCCAACTTCTAATATTTGGAAAATTAAAAACTTTTTCTAAGAGGAATTTATCTAAAAGTCATGACTTTCCTTAAGGTATTGAAACTCAATTTCACCGTAACAATGTTGATTTCCTTTTAAATGATTCTTTATTTCATTTAAACAAATATGTTTATTTTTTATTATCCAAATAAATGTCTTTATCTTTTTTTACCCGAATAGGTATTTTTTTGTTACTTTATTTTCCTTTCATTTTTATAATAACATTAATATGTTTATTATCTAATCTTATTTGAATTTATTTTAAAATTAATTTTTATCTGAATTTATATTTTTAAAAATTGTTTTTAAATAGTTTTATTTAAAATTAAAAATATAAAAATCAAAACATCCATAGGATATTCTGAGTAACGGACTAAGTAAAATGTTATTTATTGTAATAATAAAACATTTAACTACGATAATTAAATAATTATTTTCTCAATCTCTCAAGTGATACTTTTATTTTTCGTAAAAGAAGTGAGATGTTTATACAATTAAATGATTTTTTTTACTGTCATAATCTTCAACCAAAAATAAACTATGGGAGATTTATATTTAAAAGACATTCTTAACAATTATATTCTGGTAACATAAGAATTAAGATCAGTAAATCAAAATTCGCGCATAATCCGTGCATATTCTGACAACGGCAAGAGGAAAGTTAACCTTTTCTACAATAAGTAGTGTAAATCCGGACTTATACTTTTCTACAACAAGCAGTGTAACTCCGGACTTATACAAAATTACAAGTGATTATTATTTAGATATATAATAACATTTTCTAATTTAAAATTGATTTTATTAAAATTCCAAACAGAGTACATCCTCTGAACTTATGTGAAAAGGAAGAAGTGATGGTGGCAGGACACTAGATTTTATAGCATTAGTGCCAGTCAGCCATTCATCCTCTCACATTTTTTCAACATTGCTTTCACTCAATCCACTTATGCCACTATTTCACACCAACTGCCAAAATATGCAGTGCAGAGAAAGAATTGGTATCTGATGGAACTTCAGTTATTATAAGCTGTATTTCCAAAAAATTGTAGGACATTTGTATTTAGTTTAGATGAAGTGAGAGTAACAGAAAGTTATTGACAAGTGGCAAGCTACCACTCCCTTCTCATATGTTAACCTTCATCCTTTGGAAGGAAGTCATGTCAATAATCAGAAAATGAAGTTGGCTTGAATCATTTGATGGAATCAAATCAAAATGAAATAAACCTCAAGCAGAGTGCAAAGTGGTGAATCAGGGCACAGACAGACAGAGATATAGTAGAAGATCCCATTGATTCTTTTCATAATATTGCCCCATAAATTTACACTCACCAACAACAGAGGAGTCTCCAACACTACCTAATCATCACACCTATCCCACCCTTCTCTATTTTCCTTTTTCTTTCTTTACAACTACACTACAAATACAAAATTACACATTTTCTCTTCCTTTTCACCACAAAATTACACTTTTGTCCATCTTCACCGCCCAATGACTTTCTCATCCAATGCATTCATCCTTCTGCAACAAAATTCAAACTTACATTAAAACTCATGAATCATAACAACAAACCAAAGTTTAGTTCAAATTTTGAAATAGTCAAAGAAAAAGTACCTCTCTTAAAAGACCTCTTGCAATGAAGAATGGCGCTTTGGATCCCATCATGCTGCAGCAGCAACGTGTCATCGATCCTGCTCGCCGGGGAACTAACTCCGGCCACCGCAGACGACGCAGACCGACTCTTCCCCAAATGTTTCGAAACCACCCCCATCCCCTTTCCCTGTTTCTCTGTTCTCGAAGAAACAGAGGCCACCGACGGCGAAGAAGACGGGGACACTGCGAAACCCTCGCCGGAGAATCTCACTTTATCACTGTACCTCTTCGAGACTTTCACATACAGAGGCTTAATCAGTTTTAGATACTTCCGCAACACCTCCTTCGAAAACCTTTCCGGTTTCGGCTCCTCGTAGCTGTAACCCCGACCCTTGCTCCCGAAGCTTCTGGTACTGTTATCCCTACTGAGTGCGGGAGAGGATCGGAAATCGTCGACTCTGAGCTTCACCGCGAATACCTTAGCCTCGTCTGCAGAGTGCTCTGTTTTCTGCGGAGGAGTTCTGTTTCGCTTTCGGAACATGAAGAGTCTGAAGCTTGGGGCGGACCTGAGAAGCGCAATGGGGGATTGAGGTTTGGATATAGGCTCGATGGGGAGGACCTTACGTTTGGAGATAGGTTCGGGAGGAGACAGAGGAAGTGTGGTTTTGAACGGAGCGTCGTTTTCCGTTTTGCCCAATTCGTCTTTGGAGGGGAGACTTTGGAGTTCGGTTGTTGTCGTCGTCATTTGTTTTGGGTCTTCGTCGTTTTTGTTGGTGGTGGTGTTGTTTTCTTTGTTGTCGAAATCGTTTAGCGTGAGCTCCAAGTCGAAGAAGGAGTCGTCTTCGTCAGATTCAGTGTCGGTTTCGACCACTAGGTGGGGTTCAGAGGTAGTGGTCATGGTGGCGTGTCTCCAGAACTTGAGGAAGTTCAGAGCGTCCATGAAATAAGAAGGATCAAGATAGGTGGAACTAGGAAGAGTGTTCTGTTCTGATGTGAGGTTGAGTTTTGGGTTTTATAGGGACAGTAAGGTGAATGAACTAAATAAAATAAGAGTGTGTTTCAGAGAGAGAGAGAGAGAAGGGTTTAACTTTTCACTTCGTTTAATGGCGCTTGAGTAAGCATTGAATACGGTGCTTTCTTGGGGAATAAGAGGGGTTTAGCTTTTGCTTTTTGGAGAGAAACGTTTTACTTTTTGTTTTCATTTTCCTCCTCTCTTTTATTTTATCTTTCTTAAAATTGATTGTTTTGTTTGTGAGCATGTGGGGGAGAGATAGTAGGAAAAAAAATTAAAAAAAATGGAAAAAGGAACTGAGTAATGTACAGTGTCTCTGACCTCAGTCCTTGGACTCATACAGAGTCATGAACGAAGCGTTTCAGTCTTTCATCAGAGTTACACAGGTAAATTTGAAAACTGAGATTTGTTTGGCCCACTTCTGATCCCGTCAAAATGAATCATCAAATACTATCTCTGCTACGGTATTATCCTATTTCTAGCTGCACTATATCTCTGCCTCGCCGTGATGTAATGTGATCTTGGATTAAGATTTTAAATATGGAGTGATTTTATTATCAAACTAAACCAAGAACTTCAGTTAAAATATAAGAGCATATAACATTTGTGGTTAAACTATTTGCTTAATTTGTTCCGCTTCTATACTGGTAATTCCAATTGAAGAATGTAGTCAAGTATAATAGGCAAGTTCTAATTATAACCATCTACAACATGGAGATTCTTATTATAATTGATTTTTTTGTCCTTAATTGAGGAAGGAAAAGATGGTGAGTTGGGATAGTAATGTGGGTCTTATAGTGCATGCAGCAGATGGGGTTTGAGATGAAGAGGGTGGAGGGGTGGTGATAGGAAACTTCCAAAAAGGTGGAGTGGAAGAAAAGGAAAAGAAGGGAAGAAAATGAAAGAGAAAAGGGTTAAAAAAGAAAGGGTGATAAAAAAGAGAGAAGTGCAGAGCAAAGGAAACGTAAGGGCTATCAACTACTGCTTTACCTTTCTCTCTTTACAGAGAGACCAATTAAAAAGAGCTGGTGCGAGTCAGAAAATTGGGTTCTTTTACAAGGCAAAGTCATTAGGTGCAAAGCTAGAGCACGCATGTTCTGCTGCTTTTAGGACCCCATCCTATGTGACTACACCTATATTTGAAGAGGTCCAAGTCTTTGTGCTATTGAATGAGCACAAGGGTCCAAGTCTTTTGCTTCAAAAGGTTTGACTTGTAAACTCCGTTTCCTATTCTTCCACTCCTTTCTTGTTGGCTTGCAAAATGCTTACAAAAGGTCAGAAAAATGCAGGATCAAAAGAATACTTGTGAATAAATTAACCAGCTACAATTTGGATTTTGGCAGAAATAAATTATGAATATTTGGACTTTAATCAATTTTGTGCCCATAAACTATGCCCATAGAAATGTCAATTCAAAGGAATTGTCTCTATCTAGGCAAAACATCATTCCACATTTAATTAGCAGCGACATAATTAGTGGGCCTTAAGTTCCAATACTAAACCTACATCCCAAAGTCCTGATGTTATGTATGACTATTTCGAGCACATTTCCAAATCAATTTGTACACCACAGCTAATGAAAACAATGTTCAAGCATCAAGGCCTGAAATTATTACAACTTGAAATTTTTAATAGTTGTTTTCTAATGCTTCGCAAATTCTAAGGGATTTCATAGGGTTGGTCCCGTATCTAGTAGGGGTTATTAGCTGTTGAGTCGCTGTTTAATTCAATTAGAGACAAAATTTAATGAATATAAAAAAATTCAAAGTATCTACAAAATCTCTTATTATAATTATAACAACATACTCCTCAACATCAATCATTAATTCACAAAAGGTAGAAAACAATTCCCAGAAAGTTAAAGATGAAAATCATGATATCATGCATGGCCTATAAATACTGTTTTTGGCATAGCAAAAGAAAGAATCAAGTAAAACAATTTTAATGCATTGTATCATTGTATGGACCTGAACTGCATCACTACTGTCCTACATATCATAACCCTAAAAGTTTTATTATGTGTGTATACCTAGGGAAAATATGCTGATCTTGCTTGGTATGGAATATTTTGTGGTCCTGCTCTTAAATTGTTTAGTTTTCTCCCTCAAGATTCTCTCTGATCAGTGACAACGGAAAATCACTACCTTAACTGTTTATCAATCTTTTACACAGCCTTACCACCTTCACTACAAACAAGCCAAAAGTGCTTCCAAACTCAAATTTACATTTGAAATGTTCCTTTCAAGTTTCAAAGGTTCTGAGCCAGAATATACACTTATAGTGACACCTAACCCCGGAAAGATACATATACATACAGACACATATATGAATATATATCCAAAAACTGAGTTTTTGGTTACAAAGGTTCAGACTGTATAAAGAGGAAAAGAAGGTAATCATTCATGAGATTCTAATGGTTCAAGGAGATATTCTGATATTCACTTGACTTGTAGTAGTTTAAAAAGTATATTTGCATGATAGTATTAGAATTGGATAAGAACAAGGAAGTGTATCAACAGGGTAAGGTTGTGTGATGTTACATAAAAAGTCTTATTTTTCATTTATCCCCTCACCTCTTGCTAATTTCAGAAGGAAACATGTCTGGTTTATGGCTTGCACGACATGAGACTGATTCCTCTTACTTCGGCAGAATTTACTGCTAAGTCTACGAAGATTGAATGTATTTTTCAAACATACTATATTATAATATGATACCACAAGGACAATTTATTTATATTATTTCTTCAGAACGCAGAAAATGAAATATTCTATGTCTATCTCATATTTTAAATCTTACTCAACATACTTTTGACAAAATTTGGACTCAAGGTTTTTAAAATAAAGTAGCTAATGCTTCTCTTTCTCTAGCTGCAGCCGAAGAAGCTGACACTGTTGTTGGTGTTGAGAGTAGCTTCATTCAACCAAAATGGTAGATTGATCCTTTCTTGCTACAGGATCTTAATTATGAGAAGACTCTTTCAAATGCCATTGTGATTTGTAGTTTAACTCCTTAAGAATAATTAATCACACCAAACTATTATTTTCTTAACATAATTGTCTGCCTATGATGAATTTTGCAAGTTGCAATTTGCACCTTATCTAGGACAGTACATGTGTACAAAATTGTAATTGGCATTTTTCTGAACAGATGATCGAAGAAGTTAAGTTAAATCTGTTAAATTTGAACGCGAGCATTCAATTTTGAATTTTGTAAAATTTAGCATTGTGCCAAATTCTTAATTTCTTGTTCACATTGATGGTGGCCAGTGTGACACTTTGTGTTGGTTTTGTTCTAGTGGTTGGGGGTGGCACTTTCTGTCGCTATTAGGACAATAACTATTGAATCAATTGGTCAAATGATTCTTCCTTGCAGAAATTTCCAAGTGGGGTCTTCATGCTCCATGGTAGAGGGGGCAAGAACAGGATTTTCTACCATAAAGTTTTGTGTGGTTTTCAGCACCAAACTAAAATAAGAAATCAGAAGCTTGCCAAGTATTGTAGAGGAATTCATGTCTTTGCATGTTCATATATAGAAAGGAGAATATAGGTATAATATTCTGTGTATGTTCCACTATAACCTTCTTTGACCAACTCAATACTTTGTACTCTTTCTTTTAGATTAAGGCCAATTGCATTAGTGATTTCAGATGAACATGGATAAGTCATGCACGATCACTATTACAAAGTGGCTTGCATAGAAAATTTAATCATATGAATAGAGGAGTTGTTGGTTGTGGAAGGTCATATAAAATAGTAGAAACAACTCCAAATTGTGACAAAAAGGTAACCACACAAAAAGCCTATTGCATGTACCTCTATTGTGATTAAATCAACAAACTACAACAATTGAACTCTGTCGGCAACAAAGGAAAATTGTCTTGCTGATTTTTAACTCAAAAAAATTTATTGCAAAAATTGTCTTTTTTTTTATGGATGACCAATATTCTAGACTCGCCACATTACACCAGAGGTTGTTGGGGATTTCTTAATTTTTTTTTCTTCTCACAGACTATATAATAACAGTAGTTAATATAAGGTCTCCTATTTATCCAATCAGTCTCCTATTTATCCAATCAATAATTTCTCACCTCTTGATTGACATAAAACAAGCTAATGAAAACTCATATTGTTTTCACTGTTTCACCACAGATAAACTTAATTCTACTGCAGGTAATAAGCTGACACTGAATTCTTAAATGATACACAAACGCACCTAATAAACTTTGACCATTCAAAACCTTCGTAATAAAGCTTCTGTACGCATACGTTTGACTGCTCAAAACCTGAATAATTAAACCTTTGTTCAGAAATATGAGTCCAAATTTGCCAACCTTTTTAGACCTTAAAATTAAAATTGATGTTTATTCAATACCCTCAAAAGAGTTTTCCTTCTTCGAATAAAGTCCTTCGTCAAAACTCCTAGCAAAATATTCAAGAAACTCGACTATTTATCTGGTTTATTGAGTCTTCCTGGTTATTCAATTACTTTTAAACGAAAGAAAGAATGAGGGTAAAGATATGCAACGTAATTTTAAAAGCTACTCTACTTATTAAAAACAAAACTTTCTAATAAAAAATTATTGTAAAAGTCTTTTTTTTCAAATATATCTAGTATAATTTCTCCTTTTAAGTAAAAGCAAAACTAGAAAAATAATTGAGTAAATATTAGCTTAAAATTTAGAACATTCTAGAGCAAGATATATTTATGTCATGAAAATAATAGGGTTTTCTTTAGTATACACGGAAGCTTGTGAAACCTCTGATATATATATCAGGTAAAAAACAAAAAGCCAACTCCACATATTGCTTGGAACATTGCACAATAATTATAAGGGTTTGGGATTATTAAATGCATTATTTATTACATGCATAATCTTTATTTCTGTTTTTTTGTTTTCATGTTTATCCCTTCTTAGTTCTTACCTTTGTAATCTACATCAAAATGAGTATAAACTCCCATGAAATACTTTGTATTATTTGAATGATTCCAAATATATGAGTATGAAAAAAGGAAGTAATGGGAAGGAAAGGGGTGAGAGAGGCATTGAAGGTGGCAGTAAAAAAGCAAGATGAAAAACAATGAAAGGGAAAGGAGGTAAATTCTTCTCTAAGTTGACCACTTTTCTTTCAATGCCTCTTACATGCTCAACCATGCACCATTACTGTGCCTGCATTTTTTTGGGGTATCCAATTCCTGCTTTTAGACTTTTACTATACCATTTTATTTTACCCTTTACCCATCTTTACAAGAAAAATAAAAATTATACTCTAAATTTGTGACCTTGTTTTAATAAGTATAAAACATTGTAAATAAAATACAATTAAATTATTTAACAGTATATTTAAATACAACTACTGAAGACACTAGCAAAGAAAAAGTCGCTACATAAACAAGCATAGTGTAACTACTATTTTTTTTTTCAATTTAGTGTAAATTTTTTTAGGGATGAAAATTCTCAAATAATGTTTTTTAGTGGATTCGTTAGCATGATTGACTATTTTTTTAGTGGATGAGTATTCAATTCATCGAAAAAAGAATAATGTTTTTAAAAGTTAAAAATTAATTTTATAATTTTTTTCAAATTATTTCTTTTAAATATGTAAATCTAAGAAATATTTAACATAAAAAATTGATTAAAGTAAGTTTGATCAGTTGCGTATTTATAAAAAAGATTTATCGGATTTTGAAAAATAATAGATGGCTTATTCGTTTATTAAATTAAATAAATTTGATGACTTTTTTTTATATTTTTGTAATAGATAAGTTATCTAAATAATTTAATTATGAATGGATGACCAGTAAGTAAATGAATTTTTTTTACTTCCCTAATCTTATCCACGTAGAATTAAATTAATTTGTTAAAAGTATTGTTGTGTTTTGTTTATTATTAACCAATGACGGTGTTTTCTTTTTTTTCAGAGGTTATTTTTTTTTAATTTCCATAAGTTCTAACCGAACCCCAATAGTTTTAACAATGATCAATTAATCTTTTGAAAACTGACTTAAGTTTTTCAAAATATGATTTTTAGAATAAGATTTTTGAAATATAATTTTCAGAACATATGAAATACATTTTGAAAAGAACTTTTTCTATAATAAAATTTTTGAAACAAACTTTCTAAAATATACACGATATATTCTAGAAAAAGCTTTTCAAAATAAAATTTTCGTAACAAGTCTTTCAGAAAACATGAAATATGTTTTAGGATTAGCTTTTTGGAATAAAATGTTCAAAAATAACTTTTTCAAAACATATACGGTAGTTTTTTAACATACTTTTTTCCAAATCGAGCTCTCTGTCTTATTTTTCTTTGTCTCAAAGATTGCAGTGAACAATGGAGGTATAGTGGTGGTGGCGCAGCGGCGGCGGCAGTCTGGCATGGTTAGTGAGGGAGGGTATTTTGGTGCATAAAGAAAAAGCCTCCTCAAATAGTAGCATGGAAGTTTAGCAATTTTGGGCCTCCAAGAAAATCTGTTTCCCTCTCAAACTTTAAACCCAGCCCATCGTTTGTAGCAATTGAATCAAATGGAAATTTAGGCCCAGAACATAAGATTTGATAAAAAAAAAAAATAGGAAATGGAAAAAGAAAAAGAAGATGATTTTAGGGCTAAGACTTATATAAAAATGGTGCAGATCTAATTCACAGATTTCGTTAGTAATGTATATAACTTCTAAGAACATATATTCATCTGAGATCAATGGTTAGGACTTAAGGTATTGAGAAAATGCTGCATAAGAAAAATCATAAACAGTGCACGCGTTATTTAAACTAAAATAAAATATGAAGAAGTGAGATATAAAAAATCATTAATTCACAGAATAAAACCTTCACAAATTTAACAAAACATAATATTTTTTATGCTTATATGAGTAGGAATGGCAAAAATATATTCTCAACAGCCATTATAGTATTAATTTTGATTCCTGTGTTTGAAAAACACCTATAATTTTTAGGATGATGATATTTTAAGACTATGTTCATCTTTCACTTCCATTTGGGATTAATATATATTATTATTTTATTTATATATAATATTTTATTAGTAAAAACAGTGTTAAATGAAAATTATTTATAAATAGTAGTATCAAATTAATATTTTCCTAATTTTTATTTTTGTACTCATCTGCATACCAATCCTCCTTGTCCCTACAATTTGCAATTTGCTCGTGTCTAAAATCAATCATAAAAATATTTATAAAATTTATTACAATTACATTGATAATGGATGTAGAAGTAGCATTAGAAATAACGATTTAGTATAGTATTTCTAAATGTAATATTTTATTTCTTAAAATTGTTTACGAAACAAAAAGAGTGTTGTACATACTTAAGAAATGTTTAATTAAAGATGTGTGTGTGAAATTAAAAGAAAAAGCATTGAAGATTTATAATTTACGAACACTATAATCATTTCATTAACGGTGCATGTGCATATATTTAAACACAAACAAATATGAGAAAAAGTGAAATAGAAAAAAACAATTAATTGAAACTATAATAAATCTTTTTCACAATGAGACACCTAACGTAACATTAATTTAATTTTTATTTTTAAACTTGGAAAAAGCTTGTTTTCATTAAGCTTGAAATGCTTGGACTGAAATTAATATAAGAAGTGGAGATGTATAAAGAAATTGAAGTTAGGAAAAAGAAAGAAAAAATAGTGTTGAATTGTGAAGAGGTTAAAGTGAAGTGGAAAATTTCCGTTATTTATTCCTAACCACCATTCCGAGCTTTAGGGTCGGACTCAACAACCCGCGAAATATAAATAAAGAGGGTTCAGTGAAACTCGGTTCTCTCTTTCGCTCTCGCCCATTCCTCACTTCCCTCATTCGCATATCCATGGCGTCAGAGGATACGGATTCCTTCGTCGAAAAGATGGAAGACAAGTTCCACGACCACAACTCCGATTCCGAATCCTATTCCGATTCCGACGACGACCACGCCACAAGGCCGCCGGTCAAGACCTCCGGATCCAACGTTTACCGCCTTTTCGGCCGCGATCAGCCCGTCCACAAGGTCCTCGGTGGTGGAAAACGTAATCTCCATTCATTCTTTTTCTTTGCATTTCTCCTTATCATCTTCAAATTACTCACTCATCGCACGTGTTTCGTGTTTGATCGCATGCATGCGATGGAAAACTCTGATTACGAGAGTCTGTTATGATCTGAAGCTCGCATCATATAAGGATGCATAACGATGTCGTTTTCTTATTGATGATGGCGGTGTTCTGTTAATAGCATTTGATATTGATTTCATCATTTTCCACCAGGCATAAATGCTTAGATTAGATATTTTAAGGATGTTTGATTTATATTGAATTATTTGTTCTTGTGGCATCTAGGTTATAGTAAAACAAATTTAATGAACTATTTTTTAATTTAATTAATTAAAAGACATTGGCTCTAAACTATAATCTAATTATAAATTGTTGTGTATAACTTGGCATTACAAGTTTTTGTAATAATTAGATGAATTTTAATCGATTGGTAATATAACGTTGATAAGTATTCGGGTTTAACTTTGTCTTATTTTTGTAAAACTCACATTAAGTTATAATCATTTTTATGTTGCTGTTGTTGTTGTATTTAATTTGATTTTGATTGAAAGCTAGGACAGTTCTCTTTTCTCTTATGTTCCATTGCAATGTCTTGTTGAAGGTCGTTTGTGAAACCTTTTGACATTTTGCTTCATCATTCGATATTGCTGTAATGTGACCTTGGCTTTTGATATGGACAAGCTGATGAATAAATTGGGAAGGGGTTGAATTGGGGTTTATCTTTCAACTTTGCGTAGAACAATTTCTTCCTAATGAATAAAATCTATTTTCTTTTTGTTGATAAATCCAATTCTTCTAATCATTGTGTTGCATTACATGTGTCCCTTTTGCAGCTGCCGATATTTTGCTATGGAGGAACCGGAGAAGCACAGGCATTGCGCTTGGTGCTGGCACTGCCTTTTGGGTTTTCTTTGAGATGATGGGATACCACCTCATAACTTTTATTTGCCATTTAT
>Ga0099824_1008188_pt1 | contig 13465 bp, 7 predicted proteins | sample SiratrowhiteBW_FD_76837 | JGI IMG/M metagenome (GOLD analysis project Ga0099824, IMG submission 76837) | Root nodule microbial communities of legume samples collected from California, USA - Siratro white BW | ecosystem: Host-associated > Plants > Roots > Nodule | place: USA: California... | reverse complement strand
ATATTATAAAATTTACAATAGATATTATTATGAACTTTGACATCTCAATTAGGCTTACACCTTAAAGATCAACAATCATATGCCATGAAATATATAATTAATAGGAAAAAGAAAAGATATAAAATTATGGGAGACTAGGTCAAACCCATGTCAATAAAAGATGACAAACACTTCCAAATCAAGCTAAACAAAACGAACATAGGGAGTTGATATCTATTATGAAAAAAAGTCTAATTTAATAACAACATGTAAAACATCATACCATTTAAAATATAACTCATTTTCGAGACCTAGCGAAGCCAACTTGTCAGCACAATGGTTTCCCTCACAGAAGATATGAGAAACTTTGAATTCAATTTCTTTACATATCTTTATACACTTTCTCCATCTCCTTCTCAAAGATCAAGGAATGATATTAAAAGAACTAAATGCTTGACAAATTAAGGAAGAGTCACACTCAAGCCAAATACGTCTGAAGTTTTTGCTCTAAGCAAGTTCAATAGCCAAAATGACTCTCATAACCTCGGCATATAAAGACTTTTGTACTCCAAGAAAAGAGGAGAAACTACCTATATATTCACCCCTGCTACCATGAAAAATGCTTGCACGGACACCCTCTAGCAGCATCATCAGTGTTGACCTTTACCCAATTGACATGAGAGAATTCCCAAATAATCTAAATAGGAGAGGTCTTTTTCCGACAATGCGTGGTGATATAAAAAAAAACTTCAAACAAGAGAAATCAACAATGTCATTGCGCATGTTTTTCCTGGAAGAATTACCTGTCATTCTAATGAAACCTTTAACAATCTGGATAGCCGAGCAGATAGAGATTTTTTCTTGAAACCTAGCATGGTTTCTCATCCTCCATATCATCCAAATAGAGTAAGTAATTGTTGCTAGTCTAACCAGATTAACTAAGAGACTCCCTGCAAGCATTAAGAAATCAATAATATCATTAATAGAAAGAAGAAAAAACTCAGGAAAAACCTGTTTGGTATAATTCCAAATCTGGGAGGTTACACAACAATCAAAGAAAAGATGAAAAATAGATTCTTCCTATTTCCTACACAGAGAGCACATAGAACACAGAGAAATACCTCAAATTTGAATATCTTTGTCTACACGTAACCTTTGATGTAAAACCTTCCAAAGCACTAAAGTCTTCACAGGAGGAATAGAACTAGTCCAAATCAGTTTACCCCATTGACAAGTAAGATTAGAATCCTTAAAAAACTTTATGGTCGGGTTAGAGAAGCAAAATCTTCCAGCATCCAATTAGGAGTATCTTCCCAAGCAGTCAGAGAAATATATCGTAAATTATGTAGAGCTTGAATATTTAAAAAAGAAGGAGAGAGGTCCAAGGAACCACTTTTCTTCCATCCTTGAGCCATAATAGCTTTCAAATTAATCCTTTCGGCATAAAGAACACCTGTAAGTAGAGAGATGCATTTCTCGTAGCACTAGAGATCATTCCAGAAATTAATATTATCACCTCTCCCAACACTCCAAAAACTATGCTCTAAAATGGCATCATACCAATCATTAATACCAAGGTAGATAGAGGAGGAAAAGAAAGACCCAACTCTCTGATATTTATTTTTAAGAAACTGAGCCTTCATTAAAGAAGTCCAAGGGCGATAATTGTAAGCGAAGTCCCAAGCAAGCCTTAGAAGATAAGCTTTATTTTCAAGTTGAAAATTAACAACTTAAAGCCTACCCTCAGACTTAGGATTACAAATTGTACCCCAATTAACAGTCACAGAGCCCTGTTTATTAATATCACCTGTCCAAATAAAATTTCTAACCCATTTATCAACAAGCTTAAGAAGGCTGGAGGGCCACTTATAAACCTGAAAGTTGTATGATAAAAAGTCATAAATCACAGAGTTAACAAGCTCCACTCTCCCCGTCATGCTAAGAGATTTCCCTTTCCAATAGGCCAATTTAGATCTAACTTTATTCACAAGAGGCTGAAGAAACCTAACTTTAGGAGAACCTACAAAAATAGGAACTCCAAGGTAATTAAAGGGAATATTGCCCCTACTGCAACCAAGCACATATTTAATCTTAGAAAGAAAACTAAGAAAAGCGTTGGCAGTGAAGAAATGACTTTTTGAAGTGTTTATCCATTGACACGAATCTAAGCCATAGGAATGTAAGAACTTCATAAGACTAGAAAGGGAGCATTTGTTGGCCCTGCAAAACACAAAAAATGCCATCAGCATATAGAAAATGTGAGGGGAAACAAAATCCTTTAGGACTAGCCATTGGAAAAATATGCTTGGTTAGAATAAAGTTGGTTATTCCCCTACTAAGGATCTCTTCAGCAATACAAAAAAGGTAAAGGAGAAAGAGGATCACCCTGTCTGACCCCCTACTACAAGAAAATTAACCAACCAAACTACCATTAACCCTTATAGAAAGCTTAGCAGACTGAAAGATGGTCAACATCTATTGCAAGGAAGTATGGTGAAAATCAAACTGATTGACACTTGAATAAGAAAATCCCAACTAAGAGTATCAAAAGCTTTGAAAATATCAATCTTGAAAGCCACATTACCACCACGTATTTTCTTAGAAAGCATGTTAATGACTTCCAAAGTGATACCAGTACAATATTTAATGTGTCAGTCTTTAATAAAACCATTTTGATTGGAAGAGACAATCCTTGCAGCAATGGAAGCTAACCTGTCAACTAAGATTTTTGAAATAATTTTAAACCTGAAATTTGCCATAGCTATAGGCCTGAAGTCTTTTATAGAAGTAGCCTCATGAATTTTAGGGATAAGAGAAATCACATTAGCATTCATCCCTAGAAGGATCCAATTACGAGAGAAAAATTGTTTCACAACATTACAAACATCAGAACGCACAATATCCCAACAACCATGGAAGAAAGAGCCTCTAAAGCCATTTGGACCTGGAGCACTATCAGAGTTGAGAGCAAAGACAACCTTCTTAATCTCATCATCGTAAGGGACCTAACCAACACAGAGTTCTCATCCTCAAACAACTCTAGGGATATAAGCAATAATCATATCTTCCTTGAAATTTGTAAAGACATTATTAGTATCAGAAGAATCATATAAAGTTTTATAAAAAGAAAGAATGTGTTCCTCAATATGTTTAGGATCGTCAAAAACCAAATCTCCATCCATTAGTCTTCGTATCCCATTATACTTGACATGCTTTTTGACCATGGCATGAGAGAAAGAAGAATTACGGTCTCCATCTTTAAACCATAGCATATTAGCTTTCTCTTTCCAAAAAAAGGCCTGACAATCCAAAGCGAAATCAAGATTTGGCATGGTTGTTGTTGTTGAACAAGAAGCATATCCATCTTAGCAGAGCCAGCTACCTGAATCTGATTTTGTAAAGAAAAAAAGGATTTTTTGTTTATCAACCACAACTTCATGAACATTCCCAAAAACATTCTTATTCCAGTCCTTAAGAGAGAGTTTTAGCCTCTTGAGCTTTTGTTGCAAGATAAACATATGGCAACCAACCACAATTTCATCCCAAGATTGTTGTATAACCTGTCTACAACTAAGATGTTGTAACCACATCTTAAAGAATTTAAAAGCATATGACTTTCTAGATGTCAAAGAAGAAGCAAAGTCAACAAGAAGAGGACGATGATCAGAACAATTACGAACTAGAACTTTATACCTGCAATTATACCAAGTATCTAAACAAGGGAAATTGCAAAGAACTCTATCAAGCTTCCTCTCAATCCTTTGATTACTCAAAGGTGGTTGTGATATATTAATAATACGATAAAGTTGTAATTTCCTTCAAGTATTAATTCATATTAAATTGTAGAATTATGTTAATTAATTGACAATTGTGATTTTAGTTGTATTGTGTGTAGTTCATATTAAACTAAGAACAATATTTTTACTATATCGGGAAGGGAATAAATTTTGATAATTATATATTACTATAAATGATTAAAATGAAAACACGTTTTCATCTTATTACTGTTTTAAATAGTCGATTTTTTTAAGTACTATAAGTTCAAATGTATATTTCTGACTTGTTTTTTCTTGTTCAAGGTCAGATACCAAAGATTTTATAACTGGCCAACATAGATTAGAATTTGTCTTGTTAGGTTGTGAAAGTGTATATGTGTTAGAAATACAAGTCTGATTTTGAGTCTTGAGAAAATTAAACAATATACAAAAAAGAATATCCACAAATCCATTTAGGTTGGAGGTAATGTCATATTATCTTATACAAGCTTGTGCATAATTCATTAGTGTTGAATCTCTTTAGTGTATCTCCTTGAAAGAACCCAACAGTAGTACCAAGGTTAATGGTTTTTCAACTGACTCAAACAAGTACAACATAGAGTGAGTCTTATATCGAAAATTTTCTAGGTAGGAGTTAATAAATGATGGTACAAGTAAGGGTCATTATTAAGATACCCGTGGTTAAAAAATGTTTTCCCTCAAAGAAGAGTGTAGCAATGAGAAAGTGTTTCACACTTGAGATGAAAACTATTAGAAATCCAAACATGAATTTGAGTCTTAAATTGAGTAAAAAAATATAAGAAAGTTAAACTATACATAAAAAGAAGAAACACAAATTCATTAACATAAGATTTTGGATTATTGAAAGTAGTGTCGTAATTTCTTATATAGATTTACTCATAATTCATTAATTTTAAATCTTTTTATATATCTCTTTAAAAGATCTAACTATATAAAAACATGATATTAATTCTCATCCAATGTTATAGAATAATAGTTTACTTTGTGATAGGTAATTTTCTTTCTAATATTTAAAAGAAATATTAAAATCACCATAAAATATGATCAAGAAAGAATTAGTTGTTAAAGTAATTAGAAACTTAATTAAAATATAAATCCAAAGTAGTTAAAAAATTTTCCTTAATTTTGATAATTGATTTAATTTATAAACTTATTTAGTGATAATAAAATACTTGAAGGAGAAATTATTAAAAATCTAAATATGAATTTGAGTCCCACATTAAATAAAAATAATAAAAATCTTGAATAACATATAAAAAAATAAACATACAAATTCATTATATTAAGATTTTGGATTATTAGAGATATTGTCGTAATTTTTTATATAAATTTATTCATAATTAGTTAGTATCAAATGTGTTTGTAATTTGTTATCCAATATCGTGGAATAATAATTTACTCTTTTGTGATGGATAAATTTGTTTCTAATATTTGAAACGGAAATTATTAAAACCACCACAAAATATGGTTAAAATTTAACAACAAAAATAAGGATAACTACTCTTGGCATGATCCTAAGAAGAGAAAAAACAAATATTCTTTTTAAAAAAATTATTTTTATTTGAGTTCACAATTTTTTTTCCTGGAACACATATTTTAATAGCAACATATATATAAATATTGCCTAAAGCATAAACCATTTTAAGATACTTGATTTTAATTACGTTGCTTTTAATAATTTTTAATCCACGCCTTTAAAACGGTTATTTTCAATGTTTTTAACAACACTTTTATGCCTGCTATCTAATTATTCTGTGTGACTTTAATTAAAGTCATACAAATTTTAAAATAAAACAAAATTTCATTTTTAAAATTTTCTAACTTTACAAAAAGATAGTGCTACAATTTAAAAAATTCCATTCACTCCAACGTTGTTTTACCCTAAAAACAGAGCTAAAGAAGGTAAGTCGGTGCCTAAATCCGTTGGACACGAAACGAACTATTATCTTGACAGATTCATTGTTTCTAGAACCATTCTTTGAAACCAGTAATTACCTCATTAGTCGTATACAGTGGTGCAGGTAGCCATGTATTTTGGTGTGATATCACAACTGACGAAAGGGTGACCCGTTTCAACAGCGATATACTTTCCGTTTCACGATTTCTTTTTCTTTTTTCTTTTAACTTTTCTTTATTCACATCCTCATTATATGCTAATAGTTCATTAAAAATACTTAATTAAATAAATTAACATAACTTCTAATGGCAATTTAGTTAAATATTGTCACAAATAAAAATTAAGTCATCACACCAAAAAATTAATAAAATAACCCACATAATTGACTATCTTAATTAATCTTATTCTCATTCGTCATATGAAAAATAATGGTTAACTTATGATAAAAAGTAAAATATGATTTCTTCTAGAATGTATCTTCCATCCCGCCGAATAGTAATACTAGTGACAAATAAAACAAATTTAGGGTTATTTTTTGTTCACTCTAAATGAACACATACAATAAATTTTTCAAAGGATTGCGTCAATCATATAATAATCTTTCACTGTTGCTCGACAGCTACTTTTTTTACTTCATTCATTAATTTCTACAAATGAAGTTCATCATTTAATGCTTAGTTAAGCAACCAGATAAAGTACAAAAAGAGCACATAATTATTGAATTATGGGTAAATTTTGAAGCAGTTAGAGAAAACTATACTTTCAATTGCCACATTGGTCCACGTAATGTTTAGACATTAAAAATGTGAAGTTAATGATGAATGTTACACAAGTAATTGAAGAGATTGTGTGAATATTATAGGGTTGCTGTGGAGGAATTTGAGGGAAAAGGTAGGTGCATAAGGGTTAGTTCGAGTTTTTAGAAAGTTAAATATAGGAAAAGGCACATGAGAAAGGCAATTAGCTTTTTTGCTGCAAAAAAGTCAAATAGGGCCTCTTTCACCCATCATAATGATATCTTCCCCGTCGATGCAGAGAGTGTGTGATAGATTTGCACCCAAGATTCATCATCATTGTCCTCTGATATTTCTTTTAAAAATATATGGTGCCCCGAAAGAGATCATGTGTATGATGAAAGATAAAAAAATAACCCTACTAGGCGGAAAAGATGTATGTATCACTCCCTCTCTTTTCTTACTTTCTTTTGAGGGAATCAATGGTGAATTGGCGAATCATAATTTTCACTCCCACTTGATTATGTATTTCTCGTTCTATTATTGTGCACTCAACAGGTTTCGCTTTTGCCCATATTATAATTATTATCTACAGTGATGGGGTTGTTGCATGAAAGTTTCATAATTTTGGGGGAAATAATCACATCCTTGGGAGTGTATACTTACAAGGAAAAGGAGAAAACTTTAAAAATATCAGAAAAAGTAATGGATATATATATAATATGATTTTAAAAAAGTTGATATGAAAATTAGGGTGTGATAAAACTTAAGCTTGATGCATTTTCATTTTTCCTTTGTCTTGTATTGTTGACTTCCATGCCACAGTGAAGTTCCACTAACCACGAAGGACATGGAATTTGCAAGCTTTATAGGACAAACAGTACTATTATCATTTGAAGCAAACCGCAAGGTCAGGTTGAATTGTTACTATAGTCTCACCTTTTGCATATTCTCCCACTACCTCTTTTCAACATTCTCTCCTACCCTACCTTTATTTTCTTATTTTCCTTTTTTCAATATAGATGGTTAATGAATCTTCCCACGAGATGTGAAGGAAAGAATTGTTTTAGAAATTGACATATATCCTTTGAAGAAATTAAAGTAAAAAGAGCCAAAAAGAAAAGGGAAAGTTGGTTGAGCTACGATGTATAAGATGCACTTCCAGATCATGGTGTAACCTCGTCGCCAAACTTTGAGAGAAACCCTCTTTCGTTTCTGCAAAAGGGAGCTAACCACTTTTTTTCTTCTGTTACTACTATTATATACATGATCTTCTCTGGGTTTCAGGGAGATAGCTAGAGTGTAGAGATTGTGTTGGATCACCAAGGTTGGAGAAGGGAAACGAGAAAGAAAGGAAGATAACAAGGAAATGATGTCAACAACGTCTCAAACCAGTGTTAACCATAGCTTGTTTGAAGAGCAAGATCAGATCTCGACGCAGATGGGGTTCAATATTCCCTTTCCATCAAACCAGGCCTTCCCTCCTTTGGGTTGCCATCAATCTTTGAAATCCATCAGTGCAGTAGTAGTTCCTTCACTTTCATCTGAACCTGCTTCTTCTGCAGCCAATTTCGCTGAAACCCTATTTTCAACCGCTGCTCAGAGACCACGAGAAGATCTCACTTCAAGTTTGGTAGGAGGAGGAGGAGGACAACTCCTTTCCTTGAACAGATCGAGACTGAATCCATGGTGAGAAAATTAACTCTACTTAAATTTTCGCATCTCACCATGCATGCTAGAAATTTTGGTTTTTATAATTGATTGTGTGTGTTTTCTTTCTCTTGTGTTTCTCTATCTAACAAGACTTATTCTCATTTTCAACCACGGGAGAGAATTCAAATGCTTTTTGTATTTATTAATCTTTATGACAAGATTGAGATACAGGTCTCATATGTATGGTTTATGATGTTCTTTTAGCTTTGTACAACTTCGGGTTCTTGTAGTATCTATTTCGGTCTTTATTTGGATACACTATGTGCTTAAATCTAAGACCTTTTAGTTATGAATGATACTAAAAAAGGATTGCATATGATCACATGAATTTAGGGCATGGGAAGAAGTGAGCGATTGCTTGATGAGTAAAAGAATGGGAGGAGATGAGAATCGTCATCTAGGGGTTTCGGCCATGAAGATGAAGAAAATGAAGGGAAGGAGAAAGGTGCGGGAGCCAAGGTTTTGCTTCAAGACTATGAGCGATGTGGATGTGTTGGATGATGGCTACAAGTGGAGGAAGTACGGACAGAAAGTGGTAAAGAATACACAGCACCCGAGGTATACTCCCTAATTCAAAATTCTTCTCTCTTTTCTCTTTGTCTTTATTAGTAAAAAGTGACTGCATATACATCAACAAAAGGTGAATTCAAACTATATTTGTTTAAATTTCACATCTTCTCTCCCTTCAATCTCTCGACTCCTCTCATTATTGTTTCACACTTTTTTCAGAATTGAATATTTGGTTCACCATACTGGTTTAGGGAAGGTTTAATTTGGGTTATTAATGCGGACTTGATTATAATCATTAATCATGTTAAAGCTAGACAGATATCACTTTATGTCTTGTGGGGCGAAAATGCAAGCTTTTATTTATTTATTTATTTTTTTGTAAAGAAGAGGATGTAAAATTGCCAATGTTAGAACTAAAAAACTCAGATGTTAAGGTATGTATAAGAACAAGAACACAGCTATTTTTTTTCCTCCACAGAAATCTGTGTAGGATGTTCATGTCTTGAGAGGGATGTTTTACCTTTTGGAAACATAAAATATGCAAATAGAGAGGATTTTTGTGCCTTTTTATTGTTGAAAAAGCAATGTTGATGTTTGGTTGCTGATTTTATCATCAATATTTGCTCAACAATGGTTTCACGGTCAATTATGTAGACAAATCGACAGGGTAATTAATTACAACAAAAGGATACTGCAAAATTTTGTGACACTTAGTCATACTGTGGTTATCATTTTTAATCATGGTATTTGAAACTACAACTGGGAGGTTGACAATTTTGTTAATTGACGTAGACAAACATCTCTCCCATAAAAGAATGCTGTTTTCTGGAAACTAGTTCTATGAACCTCCAAAGTTTCATGTGTTTCAAAAAAAGAAAGTCATTGCGATGAATCTAGCTTCTGGGACCTTATGGGGATCAAAGGTTCAAAATTGAGTCTATGAATTGTAATTAAAGGATTAACCTAGTGGTGAGTACCTGTTTATTCTCTGCCTTTTCTTTGTCCTCAAAAAAAGATATATACAGCCACATTGTAACAGGTGCAAGTGGTACCAGCATAGCCACATTACTTGTAAACAATACAAATGAATTGTATAGGTATAATTAGGACCTAATTTAAGTTGGATAAATTGAATTGTCTCGAAATATGAATTGAACAAAATTATAAAATACTTTAAGTTGTCGTAACTCATTTAATCAATTATTAAATGTATTTTAAACCAACCCTTCAAAATTGCATAATTTTCAAATATTCTATTTTAGGCAGCAACATATTTATGTGAATGATCTAAATTTATTTATAATGCAACATGTTGCAGAAATTATATACTTCTTTTTCGCTGGAGGGACAGACAAGTAGACCCAAAAAAGCTAGGTTGGAGGCAGGTTAAGGGGGACTGTGTATAAGTGTGGGGCCAGAACTAGAAAAATTTAAGAAGGAATGCTGAATTCAATATCTTTTTACAGATAGACTATAGAACTTTTAAAAAGTGAGTGAATTTTATCTATTAGGGGGATTGTGCTCCAAAATTAATACTCTTAAAATAAAAAGAATTGACAAATTTAAAAATATTGTGTGAAAGATTATATATATTGGTGTTTTATTGTGTGAAAGTTACTACCTAGAAGTAGAGTTTTGTGATGATGTGTTTTGGGTACACTGCATGTAGAAGCTACTACCGTTGCACCCAAGATAACTGTCGAGTGAAGAAACGCGTGGAGCGGTTGGCGGAGGATCCAAGGATGGTGATAACAACATATGAAGGGAGACATGTGCACTCGCCATCAAATGAACTTGAAGACTCACAATCTCCTTCTGAACTTAGTAGCTTCTTGTGGTAGAATACAGTGCCAACATAATGTTCACATGTATATTTTTATGGTAGCTAGAGACTAGAGATCAAGAGGGAATAAGTAGAGAGGAATGAGTATAAATTGACAGTGTATCTAGGAAATGATGCATGCATGCTTTGATTCATTGTCAATTTTCACTCCTTTCCATCCATTTTCACCCTTTCTAAAGCCACAACACATGTGCCTGTTTTTACTACTTTTACATCGTTTAGTTCCTTTCACAACTCTACTTAACAGTCTTGGTGCAAACTGGGTTTAAGCTTTCAATCTTTTTTTACGTAAATAGTACAAAAATATTTTGATAGTTTGTTCTAACAGTTTGTTAATCTCTATCCAGAAAAAAGAAGAATATGAACTTTATTTTTGGAAGACGATATAAAATGAAGTAAAGGGACCTTGATATGTGCTATTTAAGTTTTTTAGATGTGATTTCTCCCAAGTCAGCGCGAGAGTACTAAAACTCATGACACATTAATTTTATTAAAAAGTACTTGGGAGATCATAAAGATGAGGTGTTTCAAGTAGTTAACTACTTCTAAAATGAGTCTCGGGTGTAACACGTGTTTCATAACTCTTATAATTGACAATCTCATTGAACTAAATTTGTATAGAACGATATACTTTTGGTAGAAATTATGTATAATTAAGATTATATCCAAAATGTTGGCTAATAATAGATTAAAGAGTGTTCTTCTTGAGATAGATAGTTATCACTTAACATTTATTAAAAAGAAAATTGATAGATAATGTACTTGTGGTCAATAAAGTGGTCGAAGAGGTTAACTATTAAAGGAAAAAATATATAATAGTTGAGATGGATGAAAAAGTCCATAACTTAGTCAGATGAGATTTTCCTTGATACATATTTGACAGATTAAGATTTTGTGTAGATTAAATGGATACAGGCATGTTCGAATCATCCACCATATATATATTGGTCAAAGCACCATATATATTTTGGTCAACGGTAACTCAACATAAAGATTGAGAAAAAGAAATCCATTGACACCTTTTCTTTTTGATAATTGCATAAAGGTTGGTTGGTAATAATAAGATTAGACAGAAGTTAATATGTTACAATTTGGTGATGACACATTGTGTAACAATATTCAAAATGTATTAGTTATAGAAAATATATTTAAATGTTTGAACTAATGCAATACTTTTGGATAAATTTTCATGAGTAATTCAAGACTTATGTATAGATAATGGTGAACTAAAAAGGTACTTATAGACAGTAAATTGTAGCTTAATGAAAGTTTCATTCACCTATATGGGAGAAATTCTAGGAAAAAATCTTTTTAGTAGTATGTTGTAAACAAAATTAAGAAGAAATTATTTAGGTGAAAAGGTAGTTTTTTTGTCCTTTGCCAATTGTTCTTTAAGGCATCAACATGTGTATGTTAAAAGATTAACAAAATACAATGTTATTTCTTGTGTGGTTAACGGCCAAAGGGTATAAAAATAACTTGGATTAAATAGAAAAAATTAGTGTAAATCAAAGGAAGAGGGAAAGTCAGGACTGAAAGACAAAATGTTTCAATATTTCATTATTGACTAAGTCAAAGTGTATAAGTGAAAAATCAGGACATTTATGAAGAATTTATAAAGCACATATTATAATCAAAGTATGGATGGAAAAAAAGGTTGAATGAGAGTCCTAGACCAAAACATAAATCTTTGTGGTACCTGCATGAGGTTTGTGGGAGAATTTGAGAAAAAGCCGATAATGTTGTTGAAAAGTAGGATTAGGTACTAGGATAAAATTTTGAAAGGATCAATCGACAAAAAAAGGCATCACTCTGACATAGGTTTCTTAAAATGTTTGAAAACTAAAAAGAGCAAAGAAATAATTGAAAGAGTTAGGAAAATAGAAATAAAATACATGAGAATGAGGTATGAATTGTAAGGAGATTAGTTCGAGTGGGAAAAAGATCAAATATATATGTTTATGCAGAATTTTATATATAAAGAAAAATATGATAGATGTATATGGAGAAATGACAAATCCTTAAACAGTTAAATCTATATATACAAATTTGTTGAATAATTTTAAAAGAAAAAATTAACTTGTTCAATTTCTTTTGAAGAATAAAGACCCAACCATTTTTATGCAATATTTTGCATAAAAGGTAATTCAAAACAGGTTCGCAACTAGGATAAATATAAGTAGAAGAATATTAACAACAACACTTCTTCTTGTATTTTATGCAAAGAGACGGAAGAAACAATCAACAACCTATTATTTATTTGTTTATATAATAAAAAATAAATAAAATTATCTTAATATTCACTAGTCAAATTTATTTTATATTTATTCACAATAAAATACAACCAAACACAAAATAATAATTCATTTTATAATTATTATTTTTAATTTTTGTCAGTCACATCAATTACATTTAATAAAATCTTTTGACTTATTTTTTGCTTAAATGTAATATTTTTCCTTTATCTAAATAAAGCATTAGATATTAAAGAAAAAAACATTTAGGTGAATTTAATGTTTTATGCGCTATAACAATGTAACTTAAAATTTTAATTGTAAGATTTAGATTATAAAAGCCTAATATTCGACAATTAAACCAACGTAATAGCGTAAGGATTTCGAAAGAAAATAAATTATAATTAATTTAAATCAAGGTTCATCCTAACCTAACTAGATTGATTGGGAAACTCATGGACATGGAGTCACCAAGTACAAAATAGATAGAGAGAGAAAAAAAAAAGTCATGATTTTTTTTTTTTTTTCAATTCAAGTATTTTCTTGCTTTCATACAGCAAGTTTTGGACTTCCCATGTCACTGAAACACACCCAGACTATTTATTATGTTAAAGATATTATGGTATTTATTGCATTTTTATTTTATTTTCAAACAAGCCGCCACATAGATTCACAACGTCTATGGGACAGATTTTTTTTTTCAAAAAAAAAAAAAAAAAAAAATTGTTTTTTTTTTTTTTATTTTTTTATATATGTTT
>Ga0099824_1008182_pt1 | contig 13469 bp, 13 predicted proteins | sample SiratrowhiteBW_FD_76837 | JGI IMG/M metagenome (GOLD analysis project Ga0099824, IMG submission 76837) | Root nodule microbial communities of legume samples collected from California, USA - Siratro white BW | ecosystem: Host-associated > Plants > Roots > Nodule | place: USA: California... | reverse complement strand
TTTTTTATAATATTAATTATTTTTATAATTTTTTTATTTATATATATATATATATATATATATATATATATATATATATATATATATATATATATATATATATATATATATATTTCATAAAAGTTTTACAAAGTCGTTTGAAATGTTTTATTCAAGTCTCTTTTTTTAGAGTTCATATATTATTTCAAGTAATCTAGGATATAATAAAACATACAATGAGTTTTCAACAATTAAAATTTCAATTTAAAATGGTGGCACAACTTATCATCCAAAGGATGAACTTAAGCTCCAAAAGATGAACTTAAGCATGAATGTAAACTTGATTCACATAGTAAGTGAAATAAAGGACAACTATTCTACCAAATTACATACAAAGTGGCATAACAAGTTAAAAGAAAAAGTGTTCTTGTTAAGAAAGACAAATTATTTTAGTTAAAACATTAGATATTTCATCTTACTATATTTTTTTTAAATTAGTTTTCTTTATCTCTTATAACATCTTGTCATTTGTTTTGGAGACCATTAGAATTTCTATTTATTACACTTTAAATTTATGTTTTATGTCCTAAAGAGAATTATCGAGATTCGTTTAATAATAAATAATTTAATTTTCTATGGTTTTCAAAATAAAACTTTTGTTAGTGTAGCATACTATCAACTTAAGTCAAATCTAAGAAAATACAAGTTTATTGATTTCATTGAAGGAATTCCATTCCTAAACAAGTTAATAATTTAAAAGAGTGTGATACTTTCTAAACTAAGACCATAATCTGAAAACAAATTTAGGAATAAAAATAAGAATAAACTCTAAAAATATGCAGAAACAAGATGAACTAAAATAATATCATTACAGTTATCATCTAAAGAAAAAAAAAAGAAATTATAGAGTGACTTATCTTAGTAAACCTCCCTAATTTCAATTCACACTTATTTGCAAAGAAAATTATATCAAATTTTTTTGAATAAGAAAATCCCATATGACCAATATTCTTATGAGTACAAATTTAAAATCTGAAATTTAGAAATTGACAAGTGTAAAATGAAATTGGACAAGACTCATGAAGGAATTCATACATCTTCACAAGAATTGTAGTATAAATTATAAAATCAAAATTGGATAAATAAGACATACTTTAGTTAAAAAAAAATAAAATAAAGAAAAAAAACATAAAATAATCAAGGACAGATAGAACAATATACGAGAAATAAAAAGAAATAACTCTAAAACAAATCAAGAATCGTTAATCGTCAATTTTCACTCTAACTAAATAAAATCAAAATAAAATAATTATAAATCAAAACAATAAAATATAAAATTAAAATAAGTACGGAAAAAGAAAAAGAAGAACACAAAGAAAATGAATCCTAATTAAAATCAGGAACTATCATCTTAAACAAAAATTGTTACTAAAAACAATAAATAAAGAATGAAATAAAGAAGAATAAAAGAAATTAAAAAAAGAACCGAAAGAGAGTTGTATAGAAAATGAAAATGAAGAAGAACTCTCACCCTCTTATTTCTTCATAAAACAATTCGTCAACTAAAATCTAGTCTAAAACTTTAAATAAGATTAAATATAATTCATACTTTAAAATTAGCCACCATTACTATTTTAAATCAAGTTTACACTATCTCATGATAAAACTAAAAGCACTATAAAGTTCCTTTACTCAACTTGGAGAAAACAATGCATTAATTTGATGTTTGGAAGTATAACTTTTTTTGTCTTTTACCAGTTAAACATGAACTTTCAATTTTAATGAAAATAAAGTAGAAAAGGTAGTGAAATGGTAAGTTTGAACATAATTGCATTTTTAAGGGTTTTTGGCGTGGTTGCAACGTCGAAACAAATTAAATGCCACCAACACACTATCCATTTCGTCTAGTATCTTTCTCAGTTCTTCATTGAATCAGCCATGTGCGTAATTACAAGGTGTATAAGATAATAGATAATATCTGATTTGATTCTAATCATGAAAACACAAAAGTAGTATCTTCTTTTTCCTTCCACACTAGAGGCATTGTTCGTTGCTTCCTTAGCTGATTCACTCTTTAGTACCTTTTTTGGTTTCTTCTATTCTCATCTCGCGCGCACCACTCTTTCTCTCTCTGTCGCATAGTAACTGTTCGACGAAATGCTCCAACCATGCACTTCCTCACCGCACCCTCCCCTTCGCTGCTCTCGCCTCACTTGACCCCTTCCCTCGTTGCCCCGCTCCACTTCCCCGGCTCGACTGCGCGGGCGCGCCGGTTCGAGGTCGAACCCGGTTCGGTTCTCCATTATTCTTGGAGGGGGGCCTGCTACAAGGGTTTATGCTGGTCCTGCACTGGGTTCTTGCGGCGGTGTAAAGATTGGGACGGAGAGTTTTCCTCTCTTGAATCCGAGATTCTGGAGTTTATGCAGAGTTCTGATAAGCCCGAAGCGTTTCCCACCAAGGAAGAGTTGGTTGCTGCAGGGAGGGCGGATTTGGTTAACGCTATTGTCAATGAGGGAGGGTGGCTTGCGTTTGGATGGGAATCGAACGGCGGGTACAGTGGAATTGGCGGTCTTGAAGATAATAGTAGCTATGGAATTGACCGTAATGCGACTCGGGCTTCTGGGGTTTCTTCACATTCCTCTTCTTCCCGAACAGATGATTCAGTGTGAGAATTTTGTTATGATGATGCGTCTCTTTTTTTGTCTCTTGCTTTTTTTGGTACCCTGTTTCCCACTTTCCCGCGTTTGTGCATATTTGGAATTTTCTTGCGGTAAACTGTACCTAAGTGTGTGTGGAAGGTTTGAAGGCCGCATATGGGCCTTGGAGTCTTGAATATGGCAGCAAGATTCTTGTAGGTTGGATGAAATGGAGGAGTGACTTGGGTGTTTGTGGCAGAAAAATATAGGTGAAGTTTAAGGGGTAAATGTACTGCATAGTTATAAGATTTTGGAATTGAATGTTAGGTGGTACAAAACCAACAAGAGAATGAAATACATATAGTAGAATGAGAATGTTGCGTGGGATGAGAGGACATACTAGACAAGATAGGATTAGGATGCATCCGAGAGAAACTTGTGGTGGCAGTGGAACCTATTATGGGGAAGAGGGTAACGACTTTGTCTTAGGTGGTATAAGCATGTGTGGAGAAAATCTGTTGAAACCCCAGTGGCAATTGAGGAGAGTAAATCCCAATTGCTAGAGGTCGAGTAGACCAAATAAAGCTACAGAAAAACGATTATGTGAGATTTAGAGGACAGTAGTTTATCAGGAGATATGAGTTATGATAGGACATTATGGTGTGGTGTAATCAGTGAGGCTGGCCACACCTAGTGGGAAAAGGCTTGGCTATTGTTGCTTAATTTAGCAAGAATGAGCTAATTTATAAGTATCCACTTTTTTTTTTCCTTCCGTTGTATTGTTCCTGTTGTCAAATAGATGAATTCGATGTAACCTCAAATGACAAGCAGTGTCCTGAGTGATACTTTCTGGTCTACAGAGAAATTGAAGCTTACAATGAATCTGGCATTGCCGGTATATTGAATCGATTGGAGAAACAAAGAAGTAGGTCTTTTGGACTTGACTTAGATGGTATTTCTTCTAAAATTAATGAAGACAGAGATGAATGTGATCATAGAACGACTATGGATGCAGTAAGCAATTTTTCTCCCCTTCAAATGCTCTTGGTTGTTCTTTAGTTTTCCAGTACTACATACATCATATGCTAAAATATTAAAAAAATATTACATATTTCGAAGTTCAGGTACATTTGAATAATGAAAATTTCTATTTAACATCCACATTTCCGATGTTTCTAATACTATATACTTCTTCCTATCAGTTAAAGCTAATGAAGGTATAGTTTTACAGGTCAATGAACATGTGAATGAACTGTTGCACCCTGAAGCTGAGAGATTCAGTTTTTGAAATATTACAGTTTTTACGCCCCTCACAATGTTGGAATTTTAAAATATTTCTTTTTTATCTCCTCTGTTGTATAGATAGATGCTGGCCCTGAAAATAGTAGCAGAGCATCCTCATTGAGCCCCACAAGCAGTCATTCCAGTGGTTCTCAGATCAAACATGATCAGAACGGATCACAATTAGGTACTGAAAATTCAAAAAACTCACTTAAGCCAGAGATGTGGAGGAGTTGGATTGTTCAGAGAGATGGTTTTCCAGATGCAGATTTTGAAGGTATCGTTACATTTTCAGATCATATCTTATTCTTGTAGTGGGGATCAACTGATATCTTTGTAATCATGACATAGCAGATGCTGAAATTGTTCCCACTGAAACTCAGAAAGGAGGCATGAGTGATACTTCAGGACAACCTGATATCCTCATCAGAAGGGAGTTTTCGTCTGAACTTTTAAACAATGAAACAGGATTATATTCTCTTGATGGAAATGCAAAGCACAATGACATTAAATCCCGTATCCATAATCTGGAATCCGAGCTATCTTCTACACTTCACTCGTTGAGGTCTAGCTCAGATAAAATTGCAAAGCAGATGGTAAGTGTATGTATATCCAATACTGGATCTAAAATTTTGCATTAAATCTATCCAATATCTGTCATTAAAGAAATTTAATTGTCGCTTTTATCCGAAACCTTTTCTTTTTTGGGCATCTCTCTTTATCTCTGCTCTTAGTACGGACTTAGACAGATATATGCTGTGTGGCTGTGTGGTTTGACTGCTGTTAGCAAGGAGTTCTTTTAGTTTCTTTGCAGTAAACAGATCTAAATATGTGGTAGCTAGTAGCTACTCCAACACTACGCCAATTAAATCTCGTAATAACTGTTCAATGTCTTAAACTTGCTGACACTGCTCTCAATTTACTGCAAATGTTATTATGAAGGCCTCTCCTTGGGATCCTAAACTAGTCCTGATCTGCATGCTGCATATTCTTCGATAGGTCCATAAGAGCTCTTCTGATGATCTGGAAAAGCTTTCCGATGCTTGGGAATTTCAGGAAAATGAGATCATGAATGCTCAGGACAAATTGCGTTCTATACAGGCTAAGTTGGCGGTGTTAGAAGGAAAGATGTCATTGGCAATAATGTATCCCTCAGACACCATTCAATTAATGTGTCATATATATAGATAGATAAATAACATCTTAACAATTTACATCCTTTGCTCCCAGGGATGCTCATAAGGCAGTCGAAGAAAAGCAGAAGAAGATTGGTAAGGCTCAAAAAGCTTTTCAAATGCTGAAGACTACTTGTATAGTTTGGCCAAACTATGCTTCAGAAGTATTTTTAACAGGATCCTTTGATGGTTGGTCCAACAAGGTCTAATCTCTTTCCAAGAACTTTATGATTGGGTTTTCTTCACGGAATTGGTGGCAATTTTAGAAAATTTACTGAAATAGACAGATTCTAAAAAATTTATAATAGGTAAATTATGTCACCTTGACATGACTTCATTGTGAAGAAGTCGTGCGCATACGTTGTGACATGAGTTTAAATTTGTGAAAGTAAAGTCATATTAGAAGTCGTGCATACGCGACATGAGTTTAAATTTATGAAAGTAAAGTCATACTAACTTGACACAATTTTAGTATAACAAAAAAGTCGTGTTTAACCACCATAACTTTGATTGATGTTATCAAGTTTTTTTTTTTTTAGTCATTTCTTGTTGACACAATTCCAATGTCTTGTTGACCAATACTTGACTTTTGAAAGAGATTATTTCTTGTAATGTAGTGTATTATTTAAAAAAGGATGTTTGATATTTTAGTATAAATTTTTTTATATGAAAATATTAATTGTAAAATTAAAAATATGAAAGTAACAACTTCAATCGTGTAAAGGGTGCGTGGACACGACTTTTTCAAAATCTGTCTATTTTGGTATTTTTTTTTTAAATTGCACCTGTTAAAAAACGTTATACTTGTTTTGTAGATATTACAGCCTGCATGCTTGTACATTTTCCTGAAAAATGTTTTTTTAACTAAAAGAACATGTTTTAGTGTTTAAAAAAATAACAAAAAAAATCATTTCCAGTGTTTTATATCAAAAAACTGATTTACGAATAACTCAACCATACTGTATTACAAAATATCATTGGTTAAATAAGTGTAATTAAACTATTCATAATGCCATCTTTCTCTAGATGCATATCATGGTTCTCACCTTCTCAAAAAGGGTTTATTCCATTTTGTGCTTGTCTAGTAGATCAGTGTTCACAGACGAGCTTGTTATCACTTAAGGATTTGCGCATTTAACATGGGTTATGGATTGATAAACCACTATTTGCTTTCCTAGGTCAATTGTTTGCGGTTGATTGATAAAATTAAAAATTAAATTGCTTTCCTTATTGTCTATTTATTTTGCAAAATCAGTTCTGATTCGGAATGATCGAGTGCATACTTAAGCATACCTATATTTTTGTGTATATAGATTGTCCTGGTGCTTTTCAGATTACTTTATTGAGCGCACTTGACTTAAATGCATAAAATCTTTAATTGATAGTAATTATATTGCAGAGAAAAATGGAGAGGTTAAGCAGTGGTATGTTTTCTGTGACCTTGCAGCTGTATCCTGGAAGATATGAGGTTAGTTGTATATTATTATCTGCTAATGACTTAACCTATTGATGTTGTGTCCAATGAGATACACGTACAGGCATATCTTAATTACTTGCTTTTCTGTTGCAGATGAAGTTCATTGTAGATGGAGAATGGAAAATTGATCCTTTGCGTCCTATTGTTAACAGCGATGGCTATGAGAATAATCTTCTTATCGTTACTGATTGATGCATGAGAAAGTTAGCATGATATAATATCTGTAGGACACAGGAGGATGACATGCTCTAGGTTAGTTACCATTCTTCACCCCATTTTTTCGCTTTTGTACAAAATATTCGGTGAGAAGTTCATTGATTCTTTTACTTAGTCCATGTACTACTTTTAGATGTAGATATCTTGATTGATACCAACTAATCCCATTCAATCATTTTTAACATGTTCATATAATTGTGGGAGTGGTGCCTCATCGTATCAGTACGAGTACATGTTGGTAATAAGGTTACATAGCCACCTTTACTGTTTTGAATGTTGTTCTTGGCATACTTCCTGATCAATTGTAAAAGATGAGAAATGGTTCAATGTAGCATATTTTTACAGTTCTAGAAATTAATGCTTTGAGATCGAGATCTAGTAGATATTTTTCTTTTCTTTACTTATGCTTCTTCAATTGATGAGCAGTGACGATGGAAGAAACCATATTTGACATTCCAAAGTCCCAGTCAATTCGAATATATAATAAGAAGCCGAAATAACTCCTTTCACTTTCTGTTGGGAGAATATCAGGTATTTAAAATGGACTAAAAATGAGTTTTAGCAAAGTCCATAAATTGGAAAAACTTTAACATCTATCATCTATTTTTTGTGTGGTTGACAAGAGGATCACACATATTCACTTCCCTTCAAGGTTTTCCAAAATAATATTTAAGCAGAAGGCATTCTTGGAATGTACCATTTCTATTACTGTCACTGGAAGTTCAGAACAAGGCCAAGCTGATGGTAATGTAACTTCTTTAAGCATGCATATAAATTACTGTTTGATCGAGTTTGAGGAGAATTTAGGGTATGGTTACAGCAAACGTGAACCCACTTCCACAGAAAACTTTAATGGATTCAGCTTCATTCAGATCATAACCTAGACTTACTGTAACAGGACTGATTTGGTCGCAAGTATCCCCTAAACCAAGTTGACCGTGCTCACCCCAGCCCCATGTCCTTATTTCTACATTATCTGAAAATAGGAAGTAAAGAAGTTAGTACTTTTTATGTGATTCGAAACTCCTCAAGAACGAAAAGAGTACAATCTTGCCTGTGACAATGACAGAATGCTCGGATCCGGTGGCAATATCAGTAATCTTCATCCCATCAAGGCCAGGGACTTTCTCCAAATTGACTTCTCTTAAATCTACCAAATATTACGCAATAAACAAGGCATAATATAAATACAAGAGTAAAGTAATGCTGTATAAACATTCTCCATGACACAAATTCGCATTTTTCTCAACCCCCAATGAATTTATGCAGTGTCATGATCTAATAATTCTACGCATTGGATGACTCTTTGATCGCCAGAATCCATTGAGAACTTTACAAAATATACAGTCAGTTTACAATACTTGTTTTGCATTTAACTAATATAAAAGAATTATCAGCAGAGTGGCAAAGGTTATGTATGATGATGACCTCAAATCGATAGGTTAAATCTAGTAATATGGAACTCGATGGCAATAAGTTACATTCTCAATTATTAGAGATGTATGCAACAAGAAAGTGTGTAAGTTATGATGTCTTTTATTGTTCAACGTTAACTCAAATGCATTACCAGGTAAATGCCTGGACGGGGGGCTTATGTTCTGAAGATTACTAAGCACCCCAAGGTGGTTTCCACCTAGCATATAAACCTCTCCCTCACCTATGCAAAAGAAATTGACAACAAAATGCACTTATTAAATAGGTAATTGATAGAAATGTGGAAATCATAAAATTTGTTGGGTATGTAGTGTCAATACCACTCATTAGTAAAGCATGGTTCCATCCCAGAGCAACTTTGATAAATTTCAATGAAGAGCTTAAGCAATGAGGAACCTGAGCATCTTCAAAGCCCTTAAAGCCTCTTCCCCAGGTATAAACTTGCCCATCAACTGAAGATATTGGAACCATTTAGAGAACAATATAGTGCCACGGATATCATGAAGAGGAAAGTGGTGGTCTTACCAGATACTGCTGCACTATGATCTCCATTTGCAGCAATTCCAAAGATTTCAACACCTTCAAAGCCACTAACAACTCTTGGAACATTAACAGATTTAACCTTATCATTGCTGACACCCAACTGACCACGCTTCCCAGAGCCAAATCCATAAACTTGAATTCCTATACTATCTGCATCACAACACGCTTTGCTAAATAAAGGAGTAACATGCAAATACTAAGTGAGAGACACACATTCTAGGCACCAACTAAAACCAATCCAATACCTTCCAACAAGACAAGGGAATGACGCATTCCACATGCAACCTGCACAACACGCTGATCAACAAAGCATGACAATTTGACAGGAGAACACTGTGAGGCATAATCGCCATGACCCAGTTGACCAAACGTGCCATCCCCACAAGTGAAGACACACCCACTATCTGAAAACCAACCAAGAAGACCAAATCAAAAGGAAAAAAAACCACTTTCAACAGAAAACCAAGTAACCTCAACTTTCACAAAAACAGTTAAGATACAGCCAGAACAGAACAAACCTGAAACAAAACCTGAGTGGCTCCACCCAGCAGCGACATGGGTTATGAAGTAGCCATCCAATGACGTTACAGCCTTGGGAAACAAAGCGTTACTCAGAACCTCCCCATGGCCTAGTTGCCCAGAATTTCCCCTACCCCATGAAAGCACCTTCCCAGCTACAGATTATCATCATCATTAGTTTAACATGATATCAACATATAGAAAAATTGCAAATTAGAAGAGAAAAGACGGAGGAATACCAGAGGTCAAGGCAATGACGTGTGCGCCGCCACATGCAAGGGAAGAGATAGAAGAGAGAGAGGGTTGGTGAAGGAGTTGAGGGAAGAGCTCATCCTGAAGAATCTTCGTTCCCAACTGACCCTCGGTACCAGCACCCCAACTCCACACAAGTTGTTCTGATTTTTCATCCTTTTTCTCTGTTTTTTCGGATTCTTCCATCGCTGCTTTATGTCTCTGCACTGTCTTCACAATCGCACTGTTATCCCACCAATCACACTCTTGTTTGTGCCTTTAATTTTGATCTTTCATCTCAAAATATTAATATTTAATTTGTTCTTTTCATTTTTTTAAATTAATTAAAAATTTAAAGACCCTCCCTCTCTCAACACTTCTTTTTAATGGATATTAAAAAAGTGAAAAAGAGAAACTACAAACTAATTCAAATCTTGAGTTAAAAAAAAAATAAAAATAATAGTAACTTAAGGGTTATAAGGTGGCGAGTTTTCTTTTTTCCAATTATAATATCAGTTAAAAGTTGTTATTATATGAAATAAAATATTTCATAAAGAAATATTGTTTTGCGACCACGTTATTTTAATTATTTATAGAGTTAACTATAAATTTACAAAAACAGTTAAGATTCATCTTAAAAATATATCATATCTTCTTGAACTTTTAAAATATAAGAAATCAAACTAACTCTACCTGAAAAGATGAAAGACTAAATCGCTAATTACATCTTAATTTTAAAATAGATTTAAATATATTTTACATTCTTATAATTTAAGTTTTTTTTTGTTTAAAATCTAAATTTGATCTTTTTTTTGTCGTACAGTTTAGTTCATTCAGTTTCTATTGATAATTTGTTATTCTCAAAGCATTAAATTTGATCATTGAACAAATTAAAATTTAATCGTTTGTTATATGATAATAACTTAATTAATCTTAAATTATCAAACATAATTGAAATTTGCATTTTAATTAGTTCCAATATAATTTTACATTTTACATTAAAGATTTAATTCTTTCTTTATAACCCAAGCCCTCAAACTTGTAATGAATGTCTGAGTTGGTCATGAAAGCAAAACCATAGAGTCAAATGAATTGAAGAAAAATGACAATAATCAGTAAACCTATGAAAGAGTCTTCAAAATTATACAAATGGAGCATTTCAGTTTTAGATATTTTAAAAATCATATATTATTGGTTTTTCTTCAGTTCATTCGTTTTAGTTTTTCTTGACTGTCAGAACAAACTAAAACATTAGATATTCAGAGTCACAGCAGCTAATTTAAGAGTTTACTCAAATAAAAGGTTTTCTGATTTGAGCAAATCATAAATGAACAATTTCAAACTTTCAAATAAATAATTGAAGAGATAACATAACACATCACTGTGTAAAACCAACTATTTACATTACATTTACCATGTGTGCTTCACACTCAATTCCTAAGGTAGCTCACCAACTCAGAACATACTTAACAACAAAACAAGAAGGATCTAAATGCCAAATTCAAATTACTGATACAGAAAATGATATGACTCTAAAAGTACAGATTTTTGATAGTTAGAGGATATCATCATAAGCAACAATTTCTCTGCCCTTGAAAGGCACTTCTAAAACTGAGCTACTACCTGAGCTGTTCTCACCACGTTTAGTGTTCCCTATAGCTGCTGAAGCAAGTCTATTACCTCTTCCATGCTTGCTCAATGGTGCCTCAGCACGCACAAGCTTTGACATATTCCCTTTATCCTTGCTATTACCAACTCCTTCCCTCCACATGGCTAGAGGGTCTGTTGCCCACAACACTTGAACCTGTTATACACAACAACCTCATTCAAATCTCCCTTCATAAATCTATTCATACAGAAACTAATTTCAATTTTTCTTACTATTTTCTCCTCAAAGTGCTTCTAGAAAAATTCATCCAAGCAGATTCCATGTATGAAAACAATCAGCGAAATTGAGCACAAATTAGGTTCCTCATGGCCTAATAGCAACACATTCTTCCTTCTCCATTGTGCTTTAGAATTTGGGAATGTATATTGTGGTTCTCAAAAAGCATGTTTTCAACTTTTATCCAAACATAGAAACTGTATTGTTGAAAATTTCTAAATATGATTTCGTGTTCGTAATCGATTATGAACTATGGCAGTTTAATAGCTTTTGTATCGGATGAAAGGGTAAACCCACTTCACTTCCAAATCAATTCTAATTAAAACACGTTGATCCAGACACAGACTTAAAGGTTCAAACTTTAACCAAAATTGTAAACAGCTGGGTGGAAAATTCGTCAAATTTGTTCAGAGCCTTCTCATTCAAATTCAAAGCTCCCATTTTTCTTAATCCAGTTACAAACAACTAAGCTGAATTCCTCAAATGCGTTCAGTTTTCTCGTACTAAACACTTCAGACAAAACCCTAAACATTCACGAATCATAATAAAAAAACAGGAAACTCAGAAACCCTAAGTGACGAAAGGGTAAAAGGAAGCACCTTTTTGGAACTAACGGTGATTCCGAAGGAGGGGTCAACACCGGCGGCTATGGCGGCTTCGGCGGAGTCCTTTGACCGGTATGTAATGTAGCCGACGGCGTCGCGGTCGATGCGGATGCGGGAGATGGCGCCGTAGATCTCGAAGCGAGACTTGAGATCGAGGACGGAGCAGTCTTGAGGGAGGCCCATCACGACCACCGCGGAAGGCAGCGCAGGCCTCGTCGGTCTCTCCTCCTCCACGGGCTCTGGTAAGGGGCGGCGGCGCTTGGCGGCGGAGGCGTCGTGGCGGTAAAAATAGTGCCTGTCTCGCTTACGACTCATAGTTCGAGTTGTGTGACTGAGTAAAGGAACAGGATATGTTACTTTCTGAACAATTTTTATTCGATTTTCCTATGGTCTTGTTTGAATTGGCTACAAAATTTTATAGATAATTGGTGTTCACCTTATTCTTCCTTTTTTTGGGTTGGGAAAAGTCAACTGTTTCAACATCATAACAAGTTTAATTTCTCTATATTCTAAATAAAACTAAGAAACAATATATTCCTCTATTACCATATTTATTTTGTAAAAGATGTTCCAATTGTAGGTTATTTTTTCATTAGAGTGTTCATTTTATCTTATAACCCATTTTTATTTTGTTGACTTGCGCCCAAACTCTTGACCCTTTCGCAGTCCTCAAATTTTCACTATGTATAGGTTGATATAAGTCTATTTTGTTGTACTGAGATTTGTATAGTGTTATATTCATTTATATGCTAATGTGTTAACTTTCCGAAAAGACAGTATATGATTACTAAACTTTTACCATGTTTATTTTGTTAATAGAAGGTAAAAATAAATTTAATAATTATTTTTTAATATAATCTGTGATTCCTATTTTTTTTAGATTGGATGATTTTAAATTTATCTTATTTGTTTTAGTATATATCATCAATGTATTTATAATATTTTGTCTTTATTTTAACTTTTGTGATAATATTATATTAATTTGATTTTGTGAATTTGAGATTAAGAAATATATAAGATTTTAGAATTTTAGTAAGAATAAAGCAAAATGAAAAAGTTAATAAATTAATTGTTTTTTAATAAAATTTGTATTCCTTTCGTCCTTTTTAAATTGGATAGTTCTTTTAATTTTTTAATATAGGTTTATTTCGTTTTAAAAAATTATTATTAATATATGAATGCTGTTATTGTCTCTACTAGGACTTTTGTTGGTGTTTGTATTAATATGTTTTTGTAAGTTTGAAAATGAAGTGAATGAAAAAAATTTAGGGTCCTTGTAAAATTTAAAAATTGAAATAGAACGTAAGAATAGAAGGTAAGAATAAATGTATTATCTATTTTTTAATACAATTTACGATTCGTGTATTCTTTTGAAATTAGACTGTTCTAAAATTTGTAATATAAAAATATTTCAGTATTGTATTTATGTTGTTGCTTTTACTTAGACTTTTTTTAGTGATGTCATATTAATTTGTTTTTCCGAGTTTA
>Ga0099824_1008178_pt1 | contig 13472 bp, 9 predicted proteins | sample SiratrowhiteBW_FD_76837 | JGI IMG/M metagenome (GOLD analysis project Ga0099824, IMG submission 76837) | Root nodule microbial communities of legume samples collected from California, USA - Siratro white BW | ecosystem: Host-associated > Plants > Roots > Nodule | place: USA: California... | reverse complement strand
GTTTTTTCTAAAAAAAAAAACCAAAAATTTAAAGCTATAAAATTAAAAAAAAAAAAAAAAAAAGCACAATCTCCATACCAATATGCAATTTCAGCATTACTTACCCGCAGCATGCCATCTGAGAGAAAAATATATTTCACATCATTCCGTAAGGAGTTCGTAGAAACTTCTCGGTTTGAACCACTCTCTACAGAAAATTTCCCACTCCTGTCATATTTTCCATATCTATATGTGGATTTACTGTTAAGGAAAAATATAAAGCTCGATGAAAATAGTGACTGTAACATATGAAACTAATAACACCATAATTTCTTCATATAGTTTCTGATGAAGAGTCCAAAATGGATATCTTATTGGAAAATCACTCCTTTGCATCACACATTCAGCTTTCCAGACAGATTCACCAAAATAGCTGAGTTTTAGTCCCTTTTCAGCTTTCCACTGACCCAACTTTGTATTGCTACCAATGACATATATCTGCAAAAGTTAAAGAAAGGTCACCAATTCTAGGTAAGTGGAAACCTTTTAACCACAAATCCTAGATGTATCATTATACACATATACATGTTTCTAATGAATTCACAGTGCATGCAGATAAACAACATCAGTCATTTGGGACAAAAAGGTCTCACTGATGAGTCTTTCTCAACATTAGGGCAGGAAATTTTGAATTGGACCAAGACAGCTTCTCCTAGTCATCAGAAATATATATAAAAAAAAAAAGAGTTAACAGCAAAATAATAAACAACACTCTACACACGTTCACAACCTAAAAGTACCAATAAGAGATTAAAAATTTAATTTGAAAAGATTTACTTTCTGGTTCAAAATTAATGTGGTTGACTCCTACAGTTGCGTCGTTCAAATCCCAGCTTTGCCGAAAAATGACATGTTTGAAAGCACTTCTGAAAGGGAGGGCATCTGAGGCAGCCTGCACAATGTGGAAAACGAGAAAAGCATGTTGGAGTCTGCACAATGTGCTCAATATTGCTTGGGTTAAAAATATATCTTTCATTCTTACAGCTGTCAGGTAAAGAACACACTGAAAAAGGTTTATTACGTGTAACATCATTTAACAAGATGAATCTAAATTTTTTATATCAGGAATGGCAGTAAAACTAGGACATTTCTCTACAGAAGCAACAAAAAGCAACCTTAGAAAGAATTACATGAAATGGTGGCACAGAAAAGTGGAATGAGAAAAAGGCAGCACCTGCCAAAGATCATGGAACTCGATCTCCTGTCCACTCTGAACACCTTCAGGGAGTATCAGTTCGCGCTTCTTCCCCATCTCCCATCTCAGTACATTTTTCTTATCATCTACGACATAATAGCTGTACTGGCATTGGAACCCTCTTGGCACTGTGATGCTTCCACCCCAGATGAGCTCACTCCCTTGATGAACAATACTGAGCAACAATCCCCTCTTCACATTCCAGCCACCAAGCACGGGTACAGAGCCACACACCAGCAAGCTCTGACCCCATTGTGTAAAATACGGTATCCGAAAGCTTACTTTCACCGAATTCACGGACTTATTCCCAGAAAAAAATCCTGGATTCACCATATCTTCCAAAAAGAATAATGACAGAGCAAAAACAACTCAATTTCTGACCAAAATTTGATTTTTTAACAAAAAAAAAATAAAGTAATGAAAGATCAAAGTCAGACTGCAAGTTCTGGGCACTAAGCTCACATTCTACGGGACTCATACCAGCAAGAAAAGGAATTAGGCAATACTCAAGTTACCCGTCTTTAAGTATTATTATGAAATCCTTCAATTCATTCATAACATGCCATTGCCTTGGATTCCAAATCACCACATGCCCATTGAACATAATTCAATTCAACAGAGTCCCAGATAGAGAAAGTCTCACCATGAAAAACAAGTTGAATAAAAATCTAACCTTTATGTGAAAACAAAGATGGGTGGAGAGAGAAACAGAGAGAGAGCGTGATAGAACTCGCCTTTTCTTCAAGCAGAAGATATGGTATTGGGGGTCTTCACAAGGGAATATAAATATTTAAAATGGAAGTGTTGGAGAAGCGTTTGTCTGGTTCGAAGAGAAACAAAATGGGAAGATATTTGATGGAAAAGTAGAACGTGCAAATTGAGAAGAAGGAGAAGAAAGACGCTTCTAGCTTTGAGTATAGATACGTAGTGTGTGTGCGTGAAAGAGAGATAGACAATATTGTGATATTTATTTATTCATATGAGTGCGGGCAAGAATGGGTTCCTAATTGCTGTCAGCGTTTCATCACTGATGTGATGTAATTCGGTAGCTGAATCTCCCTAATCCTCGCTCTCTAATGGACTTCAGGAATTAACGGTGAAAACGAAAACGTTTTTTTTTTTTTTTTCAAAATACAAATACAGAAAACTATTTATGTAATGTATAACGATTCTTTATTAAAAGCAATAATAATGAAAATAAATAATTGGATTCTAAAATCATTTGTTGTTGACTGAATGAGTAAATGATCATTTGATCCTGCAATTGATTCCATGAAAGAGATAATATTATTTAGTCATACATTGGTTATAAAATGTAGATTGTTACCTAAAGTTTATAATTTAATGTAGATAAAAAAGTATATAATGGTCAAGTGCAAGTATATAGATAGGAAATATTAGCATACATAAAATGACAATACAATTGGAACTCAATTACCTTCAGTTAAAATTTAATGTTGAACATTGATTACATCACTCCTCTTATGGTAATAGTAGTTATATCACTTCATGTAATGTTGAATAGATTATATGTATTCTCTCCCAATTGTAGAAGGATCTTTCTATTTATAGATCTTTAATACATGTCTTAATTTTGAAAAAATCACTATTAAAGAGATACATCACAAATTCACTTTTTTTTTATAAGAATTGGTTACTTTAGAATAGAAACATGAATTTTCAAGCAAAACTAAATAAATTTGTAAATAAAAATTATTTTAAACATAACTAAAGTGAAAATAATATATATATATATATATATATATATATAGTCAGTTTCTTGAAACTTATTAAAAAAAATTGTTATTGAAGCAAAATTGGATATAAAGTTTTTAAAAATATAATATTATGAGACGAAATATGTATAAGAGAGATTATAAAATATATGACCTAGACCACAAAGTGGTTTGATTGCAATGTCGTATGTAAAATTAAAGATATTTAGTTTTCTGAATTTTGTAATATAAAGTATAATCTAAGTCGATGCTCGAATGATACATTTTTTATTATATTTAATTTTTAATATTATTCCTATATAAATTAGTTTAGGGGTTTAGAGATGTAAAATTGTAAACACAAATTCAAAACGTAACAAAGATGGAAAACTGAAATCAAGAACACGAAAATATATCAATCTACATATTCAAGAACCAAAAACATTCATCTTATCACACTTTTCTAAAAATTTAGTTTCTTGAACAATTAATCAATTTAATTTATCAACTAATCGATTATATGAATCAAATCAAAATATAATTCAATTTAGACCATATTTAATTATCAAATCAAGATTCAATCAATTTTTAATCTGATTCTAAAATTAGAAACACAAATTGTAATCATAAATCATAAAGTGTTAAATCAAAATTAGAAAAGAAAATAACAAACTCAAAATGTTAAACTATCAGTACAAAATTCAATTGAGCTTGTTTGATCTGAATTATGTGAATTGATCATCAATATTTAGTTCTTTATGGATAAAGAACAATAAATAAATTTCAAAGAAGAAGAGAGAAGAGGAAAAGTCAAAAATAGAACTTGAGAGAAAAGAGAATGAAGAGACAATTTCTAAACTTTGAAATTTAGTAAAATAATTCATGTGTAGATTGTAGCACATTTAAATAATTCATCAATATCTAAGCGAATCTCATATAATCATCAATGATTAAGAAAAAAAAAAAACCTTGCACCTCCCAGTGATGAAACTTTCGATGGCCTCTAACAATCAGCATGGACATCATCCATCATCACTTTCGTCTTATGCAACCTTCATGAAAAGTTCTCCATGTGTTGCTTTCCAAAGGCATATTATTCATGAAAGGAAAAACATTCACCTTCTAGTTACTCAGTTTGGATAAGATATATACATTCATGCATCCTAGACGCATGTGCCATATAGACTTAAAATTGAAGGTATCAAATTTGATTATTGCAGTAGACAAGGTTACAAATGATCCTTGAAGGATAAAAAATTTTCTACTTTGGTTACTTTCATCACTATAAATCATTTCTCCTTATGATTTTCATCACTCTACCTTCAACACAACATCATAAACTTTCACATCCTTAACTCCAATAAATATAAGGTTCTTCTTCAGCTTTAGGGCATATTGAACATTGGTCAAAGTTCAAATCATGTCATCATAGATACGTATTTAAAGAGAGCTCATCGAATATTCTTGCATGAAGTATTTTTTTCTATCAACATGTTGTCACCAACAAAATCTTCAAATGTAGTAAATTAATCCCTATTAGGCTCATAAAAGGAGAAATAAGAATTCACCCTTCATTGATTAGAGAATTTTTATTTAGAAACAATAATGAGTACCAAGTCAGACTTTGATTAAGCCTCCCTCTGAATATTAGCTTCTATATGATCTTGATTTACCAATATTGGATTATCTTTACTCAAATATTTTAGTTTCTTGTAGAAATTGTTTGAATTATCCTTATTCTTCCTCTAATTCTCAATTTTCTTTTTCTTCTTGAAGACTACTAATCCAAAAGATGATGCTTCATCTTCATTCTTATATATCTTATTGCAAAATTCCTTTGCATTGAGGGTAGACTTACCATCTTCAATCATAATGCAGTTTCTTATTACACTCAAGAATTCACCTAGTTCTCATAAGATGGGGGAAAGAGCCCAGTAGAATCATTGTTCCACATTCATCTTCTACTTTCACGAATATGTCATGAAGTTCTACACAAATTGAATTAATCTTACCAATATGAGCCTTTAGTGTTGAATCCTCTTTCATACATAATCCAAAGAGTTGCATCTTCGTCAACAACTTATTGAATATGGATTTTGTCATGAATAAGCCACAATGTCGTCTAAGTTTGTTTTTCGATAAGCTCACTTGACAAAGAAAGAGAAATCATCAAATGAGCCATTTATTCTTATATCTCCAAAACATGTCTCTCAATGCATGTCATACTTCTTAAGAGTGGTATCCACACGCCTTCCTCCTTTATCAAATTGTTAATCGTCATCCTCCATAGGTTGAAATCGTTGTTTCAATTGAACTTCTCGATCTTGAAATGATATTTGTTAAGGCATTGACGTCCGATAAGTAGATAGATGATCCATCATAGATAATTTAATCTCAATATATCAATATGGTCTTGTCAAAACTACTCGTGTTTTTTGTTCATAACAAATAATGCTAAGTTTTAGTGATTTAATCATATTTTATCTAAGTGTGTATCAAGAAAAAAAAAAGTCTTTATATCAAAGAAAAACAAGATGAGATCACGCAAAGGTTATCATACTCTTGAAAAGCAAGAACATTTACACAACATACTAAGACATATGTAATACAAGACACAACTTGAATTTGTTATATCATCTACTCTTCACCAGTATTGTGTCACAAACTCCAACATTGATGCTAACATAATAACCTGATTATTCCTGAGATTGTATGCTTAACTTAGTACTTTAAGTACTAAAAGGGGATGTTTAGAGAAAAAAAAATTCTTTGCACAACTTGAGTGTAATAGAAAAAAGTGTTAGCTAAAATGCTATCATCCTCTAATAAAGCATTAACAAAAGAATAAAAATTTGCATCCAAGCTTCAACTATGGTTATAAATAAAAGGTTTACCTTACAAAACAAACTAATGAATATATGTGAAAATCAACTTTTTGCATGTACTTTTGCCAAATTTGTTTTAGTGCAAGATCAATAAAGCATCTAGAAAAATAATAGTGTGTCCCTCTTTATAAAACATTTACTCTATAAAGTTTATTCTCTCAAAAAGGAGTTCTTATTTGTATATCCTGTCATAAGAAAGTTTCCCTTGTAAACTATCAAACAACTCTTTTGTTGTAATCAAGATGCAGACAATAGAATACTCGTTAAAAGTAAAAAAAAATCCTTAGTGTTAAAGAACACTTATTCTTTTTTCAAGAAAATATAAAGAGGATAGTTATAAGCGACTTTGTGTACTCCTTCTAAGCCAGAAGTGGTAGTGAAAATACTTAGACACAACTCATGTTGAGGTGAACCAATATATAGATATGAGTACATCGCTTCTTCATTTATTTCAGTTGTACCAGTCTACTGGTTATCTTTAACAAAAGTCTTTCAGAAACTTTTGAAATAATTTTCAACCATTAGTCGATCACCCTCAATCTGTCCAATCATCATTGTCTTCCAAAAAGTTTGTGAAAAATATTTTAAGATATATTCAACTCTCTACTTTTAGAGTCAACTTGATTTGTTTTTCCTGTAATAATCTATCACCAACAATTGCAAAAAGAGATCAAATTATCTCTAATACTGGTTTGTTATTCGTAGGGTGTTGAATGAGCGTTAAATAATAATGAAAGAATTGTGAAAGGAATGAAAGTCACACTAATGGAGAAGAAAGACACAATATTGAATTATTATGTAGAAATGGATTATACATAAGTATACAATTGTCAAGTTATCGTTGTTGTGTCACCAAAGATCGCATACTACTCACCTTTATATAAGGGACACAATAATTAAGAGCTAGTTAGAGCAAAACTAAAATCTAACTAAGGAACCAAATAATACAATGATTATAAGACATTAAACATGTTAGCATTCTGTCATACCGTCTTTTACTAGATGCTCTAGCTTTGGATTATGTAAAAGTTCATTACACAAGACACTACACCAATTGTTCTTATGACTTCTAATCAACATACCGTCTTTTAAAGAAGGTTTTGATACTTTCTTTGTAGTTGTAGTTAATGCATCTACTGATTATAGAAGGATGATGAATCTTTGACAAGAGTTTATAGTAAATCTTAGCCCTTGGAGCCAAATTGGAGACTTCAATGTCATCACTAGTTTACAAGACTAAAAGGGAAAAGGTTAGCCATACAAAGAACAATGTTAGAACTAAATGGATGGGTAGATGATATGAGAGGCTAGACAGAGTTGTTTGCAATCCAAAATAGTTTTATTTTTTTGCAAGATGTTACATGTTGCACCCTTATCAAACATGTTTTGACCACTATCCATCATATTCAACATTGTCAATAAGGAAGATTCTCGTTTTTCATCCTAAAATTCTATGCAGATAAAGCATCTTAAGTGCAAGAAAGTAGGAAAATTATTAAGGAAGTCGGGGCTACAAACTAGTTAAGATGTCATGTATTCATCCTTAATAAAAAAAAAACTTAAAGTAAAAACTAAAATCAAACATTAGAATAGTCAATTCTTTGGAAATGTGCATTAAAAAGTTAAAGAAGTTGTCAAAAGGGTCATACATATCCCAAAAAAAATAAAGATATTAAATTATGATGAATATTTGATATAACAAGACAAACAAACAATTAAAGAACTATATAACACAATCATATTATGAGAAATTCTAGAAAATTTCTAGAAAGAAAAATCTAGAACTAATGGTTTGTTGAAGAGGATAGGAATATTAAATGATTCCTTTGAAAGGCAAAAGTAAGAGTTGCTACAAATAAAAATAATAATTATTTGTTTATTAATAAGATTGGCAAAATAGTACTTGTTGTGAAAGATATCCAGCATTTTTCATAATCTCTTATATTTGTATGATGATCGTAATATCATTAAATTCTCGCAACAACCTACTTTGCTAAAAAAAAAACAGACTATCTTCAATCTCTTTTTCAGATAGTACTTTTAATCTAAATGAAATTTTTAGTGTTATCTATCAAAATTCTTAGGATATTATGCACCATGATGTTCAAATTTTGTTTTAGAGGTTTTTGGAGATGGATGAATGTTATAACTTCAGTCATACTACTTTAATTCCAAATAAATATAATGTAAAAGACATTGAAACATTTAGACCAATTATTTCATACAAATTTTAATATGAGATTATTTTAAAGATTTTAATTAATAAATTAACTTTGATTATAAGAAATATTGTCTTTTCTCAATAAAAAAATTCAATAATGGAAGGAATGTCACTTATTGGATTGATAGAGCGGTAAAAGTCCTAAATCTTTTGGATAAGAATTGTTCTTTTCAAAATATGATCTTCAAGATTAATATGAGTTTTTGATACTATTAGTTAAAATTTTCTCATATCTATTTTAAAAAGCTTATATTTTGTATTTATGTTTCGTAATTGGATTCCTTTAATTTTAGAATCTACAAGTTATCTATTTTTATCAATGGCAAAACAAGTAATTTGTATACTCTAAAGAGATATGAGACAAAATAGTTTTTATCACTTTTTTATCTTTCAAAAGAAGTGAGGATTGTAAGTTTAAATTTTCATACATTTCCTACACGTGTTTTATTTGTCAATGATACTATGATTTTTTTTTAAGTGTATTATGACTTTTTATAAAGCGTATTGAGGCGAATTACTAATATTATGATTGTCATCAATAAGCATAACATATGTAATTCTTATAAATAAAAAAGGTTTTATTATTTTTAGTAATTCAGTTATAAAAATAAAAATAAAGAAAGAAAAGTCTATACTAACATTACATTAGTTAAAGTGAAGTTGAGTTGATATCCGTGAACAACTTTTCGAATTCAAATATTATAGATAAAAAAATGTAATTAAAGAATATTTGTTATAAATAAATATGATAATATAAAAAAAATAATATAATCTATTCCAGTAACTCGTAATGCTTGGTTTCGAGAGTGTCCAATGTATTTCAGTAAGTATAAAGAAAAAGTCACGGATGCGTACATTGAGAAAAAATAAAACTCACATGTGTTCTTTCTATTGAGCCAATTTCTTATTTAAAAACAATGACAAGACTTTTGACAGATGAATATTCAAACATAGATGTTTGCAATCATAAATTATGGACGATCAATAGCCTATACACTTGTTTATCAGACATTAGCCAATTCTCAGAAATCAGAAATATCTAGACAGAGAAGATAAAGATGAGATATTCAACACCCTTTAAGATCATCATGTTATTATGTTTTCAAAAGTTGGTTTCATTCATCAGTCCAAAAAGTCAAAGGCAATTCACATGATAGTATCTTTCGCCTTGTTGTCTTATCTTTGAAACCGTAAGCATAAAGATATATTGTATGCTTTTTTTTTACTTTATGAACAAGAATCATGTGCAACTTATTAAATGCATCAAATACAAAATAGTAGTCACCGATTGAATTTGAAGGTTCACAAGCCTTCCAAAAAAAATGAAAATTTAACAGATCAACCACATCCCTTAACTGAAAACACATGCATCCCATATTTTGTTCAGATTTTTTGTGATCTTGTAGTAGGAACGGTATACAAGCATACTTTGTTGCTGTTGTTATGTATTGAGCTCGTGCATGGAGAGAATAGGATGTGAAGGGGAGAGAATCTTAACATCAAAACCGTGTTACATAGCCATCATTGGTTGAACATTTTTCCTGGTCATGCTCGGCCAACATAGCCTTTGGCTGGCTTACAGAAGCATACACAATGATTTTATTGCAAGGGATGATGAGAAACAAAAGAAAATTGTTACTTTCTTCTTCTTTTTCTTTCATTTTTTTTTTTCATCTTACATCACAAAAGAGCAGTAATTTGTGTGATCAAGGCCTGCCACTTGTGGACTTTGACCTGAAAACACTTACAGCATGTGGATCTCTTTAATCGACTATTTACACGCATGATGATGACAGCTTATATCCACTTAGATGGATGTGCAGAAGCTCGCCTTTTGCGCAGCTCACATTTGTAGTACTCTAGTTTGTTTGGCCGAGTATACAACTCCAGTACTATGTTATACCCGTAACACAAGTACTATAAGCATTAAAAATGACCATTTAGCAGTTCCAAGACAACCTGCGGAAGCTGCAAAAACATGATATTAGTATGCAAGAAACAATATTTCAATATGGATTTATAGCCATATATGTTGAACTCCACCAGCAAATTTGAATACGCTACTTCAGAAACACTTGTAGGAAAGAGAACACAAAGAAAGAATAAAAAAGTTTCTCCATGAACTAAATTAAGTTGTGCATAAATTAAAAACCATCTTTCTTAATAAACTAACTCGAGAAGACTGACTACTTAAATTTTCTTTTTGTTTTTGCTACTTAAATTTTTCTCCTGTAAGTGCTTCTAGAGAAGTTTATCCAAACAACTCCTAAGAACTAAAGTTATCCTGCTTGCTGGTTAACCTAGAATTAGATGCAAAACCTTGCAGAATTTGGATACGAGAAATATCCAACAAAGAGTTGCACATATGTATGATCCAAGGAAAATATGTACTCAAGTTCCAAGGTTCAAGCAATCAAGAAAAATGTGCTCAAACACAAGAACAACTTCGAAAACTATTGTAATCTTTAAACTATATAACTATTCCCATATCACTGAGCATACTTACATGATGATGGTCCAGGAATATGCGTGTAATAATGTTCTGGGGCAAGTTCATTCTTAGGAGGGGGCTCAGCATGAGCAAAAGCTACATTCGGTAAAGGACTCAAGGCAGGTTCTGAATGAGAGACATGTGTCGGGGGATCAATATGAGATTTTGGTGATGCAACAGGAACAGGATGATGTGCATTAATAATAGGGGCAAGTGCAGGTGTTGGAGGATGAGCATGCTTCCCAGAAGTATGGGTAGACCTTTTTCTAAAACCAAATCGACAATTCGGAGGCTGAGATTGAGAATTTTTCCCCGGTGCAGGTGCAATTTTTGCCACAGTAGGAGAACCAACCTTGGGTGGAGTCACACCCTTCCTCGCTGTAGATGCAGGCGTAGGTGTAGGTGTAGGTGTATGTGCATATGTATGTGCGTGTCTAGGTGTAGGTGTAGGTGTTGGTGCTGGTGCAGGTACATGTATAGGTGCAGGTAGAGGAGAAATTGCAGGAGAAAGATGGGCATCATGGTGATGATGATGATGATGCCGGTGTTGATGATGGTGGTGGTGGTGTGGAGGATGTGGCAAAGGAGCAGGAGAAGGTGACCATGCAGAGCCACTACCATCATTTCCATGAAGGGAGTGTTGCAAGACGGATGAAAGTCGGACCTGCTTAACCCTACCAAATTCAGTGTGATTCAAACCTAGATTATGTGGTCCCATGATGGTTTGTGCCAGTCGCTTTAGCCTCTCTTCCGAAGGAGCAATCCCAACTGCAAGAAGAACTGTTGATTGGACAAGAGTAGGAGCATCAACTGTTGAACCTTCAGAATTCGATAAGCTGATATACAAGTTCTGCAACCACCGAGAAAACTCAATAAAAATCAGCATGGGACATCCTATGACAAGTATTTCATCATTCAAGAATCTTCAACAAGTACTGAGGATAGTAAATTGTATCTATGTGTATAGGGATTCCCCCCTAAATGACAGTTTTCTGCAACACCAATAAAGACAATACTCATGCTAGCAAACAAGCTTGCTCATACTATCAACATGCAATGTTCTTTCTTACATAGTCCAATGCCAGACATGAATTGCTCAAAACAAACAAATCCTAGAACAAAGCCCTTACACAAGAACAGTGCAGTGATCATTGACACATAACATATAATGAAGAACAGAAAGTTGACCTCAAACAAAAGGTATACAAAATGATAACCATAAACAGTTAAAAAAGAAAAAGACCAACCTCAAAGGATGTCAGATATAATCCAGACTTTAGCTGACTAGTCAGCTCCTTAAAATTGGATTGTATTTGATAAATGGGGAAATTCAATTTAAAGCTGAATTTTGCCTGCCCTTTCTGCAGAGGAAATGCATTCTGTTGTGGAATTATAGTAATTCCTCCCTTCAATTTCAGCACTTCAAAAGAGTAGGGATCTCCAAACAAGGATGAAGAAGTAAGCTGGAGAATTGATTGGCGTATAACCAGGGATGTAAATGATGCTCTTATCAAACTGATGACAGCTGAGGACATTTCTGTGTCTTTATCTTCAGAATCAACTGCAAAAACCACTCTTGTCTTGTTTGGCCCAGGTAAGGATTCTAGAGACACGACAGCTACCTGGACAAAAAAAGAGAAAGTATTAGTATGTAAACATTAATAAAGGATATGGAAGGGAATATGAAGAGAGGTACTTTGCTAGAGGGAGCATCAATCTCATCAAAAATTTCATCTGCGAGCTGAATCTTGTTATCTTCTAGCAAAGAAACAGATTTATTGACGATAAAGCTAGCAACAATATCATGATCTGCAAAAGTAAACAATGTCATTAAGCAAATAGAGCTTACAACATTAAAAGAGTTTGACTTTTCAGGTAGTTATTGTCATAGTAAAACTCTAAGTATAGCACATACAAATGCATGGGGCAAATTCAATAAAGCACGCTAAACTGGTGAAGAGTATGGAGATGCTTGTTATAATTTTCGCAAGACAAAGGAAGAGAATGAGATTTGAAGAACCATCTTATGCAAAGGTATTAAACAAAGTGTATATCATAATTATTACGAAGGAAAAACATTTACAACCACAGTTTCCAAAAGCCACAATACTTAACCAACCAAACAATAAAATTGCTCTATTGCACCACTTTCTCCTACTTCATCCCCCCAATAAACGACATTCTTATTCTTCAGGTAATCACTTATATGTTATAGGCTATTCATTTAATCTTCCAGTAGTAAGAAAATATCTGTGGCAATTGAACACTTAGAATCTCTTATGGTGGAAAACATGATGAGCACATTGGCGGCATGAGGTGGAATTTTGAAATGACATCTAGTGGCTAGGCACATGGTGTCACAGTGCCATAGTAATAATTCTACGGCTATTGTAACTAAATTACCCAAATTCAAACAAAAGTTTCACAATTTCAACTTTTCAAGATTACAAACGAAAACTACGAAAAAAATAGCAAATAAAGTTGATCGCCATATTTCCATCTCAATCATAATAACGCAAACAATGCTTGGGTAGACCAAGTCATTCAACTGGAATCAACAGAAGTCATCATAAATCTAGCGTCACAATACCCATCATTAAGAAAGAAAATCTCTTTCTATATTATACAATTTACACCCACAACTCGTTTATAAACATCTCAAAAGAATAAAATTACCTAGTTTGTAATTTGTGAATAAACACAGTCAAAAGACACAATCAACAAATATAGCATATAAAGAAAAAATAAATAAAGTCGCACAACACACTAAAAATCTCCAAAACCATTTTGAAAAAAAAAAAAAAAAAAAAAAAAAAAACAAAAAAAAAAAAAAAAAAAAAAGACACAAAAAAAAAAAAAAATCCCCAAAACCATTTTTAAAAAAAAAAAAAAACAACTAAACAAGCTCAAAAAATTCCTAAAACCT
>Ga0099824_1008176_pt1 | contig 13477 bp, 6 predicted proteins | sample SiratrowhiteBW_FD_76837 | JGI IMG/M metagenome (GOLD analysis project Ga0099824, IMG submission 76837) | Root nodule microbial communities of legume samples collected from California, USA - Siratro white BW | ecosystem: Host-associated > Plants > Roots > Nodule | place: USA: California... | reverse complement strand
AGAAGGGAAGGTAAAAAGACAATCAACAAGGGCGAAAATCCTGATATGCGGGTTTCCCAGGAAGCCGGGTTAGCCTTCAACTGAGCTGTGGTAATTTTTTTTTTCCTTTCCTTTTTTTTTTTTTTTTTTTTTTTTTTTTTTTTTTTTTTTCTCACAAAAGAATTAAATACAGGAGGGAAACACAAGCATATGCACAAAAGACGCCATTTAGTGGAACCAGTGGTTCTAGAGAAAAGGTTCGCGCGGTTAGAGCTGGGGGATGAAACACTCAACAATTCTACAAAACAACATTCACGCGTATTAGTGCCAGCAGCGCGTACTCAAAATAACTTGCATCATGCAAACAGTCACAACATTGAGGAGAATGCTCGAAATCTTCTCAACTTCGTTAAAGGATCAAATCCAAGCAACAGTTTGATACTTAAGGCAGAGAACCTGCTATTTGACTACTTCAAGAAGAGTATTGGAGAATATAAAGGCATTGATCTCTCAAAAAAGCTTCAACTTTGCAAGGTAGCGGAGGATTGGATACATGGGCAGCCCCAAGAACTGTATTTGGATTGGGAAGAACAAGGAGGAAGGTGCGTCTACGTTAGGGAGATGGAGAAGTGTGAAGAGTGGAAAACCTATGATCAAGAAATACAACAATTGGGTGAGGACCTGGCAAACGAAATCTTCACAAATCTGGTTAACGAGTCAGTACTTGATCTTATGATACGTGCTAACCACTGAGATAAGATGCTGCCAATAACCTTTGTTCCATTGTTTCTTTTTCCTTTTACATCAACTGTATTAGTCTCTTCTCCCTGTCTCGGGGATATGAGAGTCTAAATTTTGGAACAATTTGGGGAAATTTTGGTTTTAGTTACGATGTTTTTCTTCCCCATATCCTGCGTCAATCGCTTTGGCATGTGGTGTTTATTAGGACTTGGGAGAAAAGAAAGAAATTAAAATTCATCTTCTCCAAAGAGTTTGCATGCAAGGGCACAAACCCTCTAACAGGTTGATGGTAAATATTGTTGAGTGAGGATATCTAATTTAAAATATATATAAATCGAATAAAATCTTCCAACTTCTATACATGAGCTCTTATAAACTAAATTACCTATCAAGATTGAGGAATTGTAATTTTACATAATTCTGGAAAAAAAAAAAAAACTGTACAATAAAAACATTGTATAGATTATTATATGAAACCCATTAATTAACCACGCATTATCTCATTACTAAGGTACAAAAGCAAAGTATTAAAAGAAAATCTAAAATATTTTGTATTAAGAATATTGAATTAAAATATTCGTTACATTTTAATTAATATTTTAGGACACTAATTGTAAAGTTCATATTCTGATTAATATCTTGGCCGTTAAAAAATATATTGTGATTAATATTAAATACATTTTTATTTATATTTATTAAAATATTTTAAGTAACTTCATCACATTAAATGTTTTTGACTTTAAAAGTTTGTGTTCTATAAAATATAAATGCAATTTTAAAGCAGAAATAAAATTATTACTCATTCAAATAAAAGAGTTTAAACTACATTATAAGATTAGTTATGGACAGGTTATATTAACTTCACTGTATAGCATTCTTATAATTTTAGTCAGCTACTAGATACTATTTGTTACACTTAGTTTTGAGATTTTAGAAATATTCCAATATAATAGAAACTTAAATGATAACAGAAAAATAAGTCAAGTTGCAATGAAATTTTACCTTATGAAGTTAATTAAAAGACCAAGTAAGGCTTAATAGAGAAAATGGGCCAAATCAAACTAGAGGGACTTTTGCTTCTTTAACCCCCATAATTATTAAAATGGCTATTCTGCCCTTTATGTTTTATTTTAATGGTGTCTCCTCTTTCTTTTCACTTTTCTTGATTGCGGGTGTGTTTTTGTTTTACTCCATTGGAAGTTTGTACTTCATTGGCACAAGTTTAAGGATTCTGACAAGTTTTAGTGATGGTTTTAAGTTGGTTATCCTTGGTTAGGTACAAAAGGTATAAATGTGTAATATCAATGAATTTTTCTTTGTTGTAAAGGTTTTCGCATCATTTAAGCCAAAATTGAACTTTTAAGAACTAACAATATAAAAGGTATATATGAAAAAAAAATATTTCGAATTAGCTAATTCAAAAATTTTGTTTTCTCGACAGAGCATTATAGAACAGTGAGATCAATATTCTTGATTTTCCATTGATGCGGAAGCTGTGATTTGCGACTTGAAAAATACGCCCAGAACTTCACATGCATTTACGTAGTGGAGGAAGATGATGATGAACAGTAATACGTTAATATTATTTCTGTTTTCTTAATTCAATAATAGTACAGAAGTTTGGATTCATACAAAGTGAAAAAATGGGCCTGTCAACAGAAAACATCCCAATAGAATAAAATATCCCAATAAAAATATGTACACCCAATAGCCTCTCCTGATAATCCATCATACATTGGAAACGACAGCATCAAAGATATCCTTCCTCAGTGTCTTACTAAGATATCAGTTGGTTGTTCACATCCTATCCTCTGATGGAAAGAAAATGAAACAATCCATTATGTAATCTTTCTCTAACCGCATAATAGTCAATCTTTATATGTTTGGTGCGTTCGTGGAAAGAAGAATTATGTGTTATGTCTTGCAACTTAATTATCACGGGATAGATTTGTAGGATTACTTATATTTATCTGAAGTTCTTGAAGAAAGATCTTGATCCATTGTAGCTCAAATGTAGTTGATGCCAATGCTCGATACTCTATCTCTAATGAAGATTTGGAAACTGTGCTCCGTTTCTTCGTTTTCTAGGATACCAATGTTGCTCCCACGTATATAAAAACCCAGTAATTGCATGATGCCCAATCCAAATCACTGGACGCATTAAGTTTCATGTTGGATTTGCTTGGGAAGAACAAACCTCAAGTAAGTGATCCCTTTATATACCTCAGAACCCAATTGATTACTTGATGATGATGTATATTTAGAGATTGAACGATCTGACTTAAAAATTAGACTACTAAATTGTTAAATATAGTAGCCTTCCAACAGCACGACGATACGTTCTTTCTTCATGGGTATATTCATTCTTATCAAAGCTTAGTTTCATGTTCTTTGTAATTGGAGTTGAGCAAGGTTTTCCAACAAGCATACCACTTTTTGCCAGGATATCCAATGCATATTTTCTGTAGTTAATAAGTTTACCTTGCTTTAATCTAGTTACTTTCAGTCCTAGGAAGAAACTCAAATAACTGAGATCTTTGATCTTGAACTTTTTATCTAGAAATTTCTTGACCTCGCTTTTCTGATCAGCATCATCTTTGGCAAGTATGATGTTGTCAACATACACAAGCAGTACCATGAAACTAGAAGTTGTTTTCCTTGTGAAAAGTGAATAATCAGATGAAGATTGTATAAAACCAGCGTCACATATAATTAGCAAGTTTTGAATACCACTGTCGACTTGCGTGCTTTAATCCATATAAGGATTTCTTGAGGGGACATACTTGATTCAATTTCTCTGTATGTAATCCTTAAAGTAAATCCATGTATACCTCTTCATCTAAATCACCGTGTAGAAATACATTATTTACATCAAGTTGATCGAGGTGCCAATTCTTCGCGACAACAATAGTAATCAGAAGACAAATAGTAGTTATCTTGACAACGGGTGAAAACGTTTCGTGATAGTCAGTTAACTCTTTGCTACCAAACGTGCTTTGTAACATTCAATTTTTCCATCTACATTAAGCTTCACTTTATATACCCACTTGAATCCTATAGATCCCTTTCCTGGAGGAAGATTAGTAATACACCACATTTCATTTATGTTGAGAGCTTCAATTTCATTCTTCATGGGATCCCTTCATTCCGCCCTTTTAATAACTTTCTCGTATAACTATGATTCAACATGTGATGTGACAGAACCTATTAAATATAATTGATTTTCATTCCAAGATTATACGAAAGAACTGAGCTTATAGGATACCTAACCTGTGTGTTCTTATGGTTGATTATGGAGTTATGAATTTGGTGGTGATAATCCTTCAGATAGTCTGGTGACTTTCTCAATTTGAATGATCTTCTTACATCATGATCTTCATGTGTATCTTCTTCCATCTGTGCATGAGCATCTTCTTCTTGTTGTATGTTAGTATGTTCACCGCCATTCTCATATGACAAGTAGGATTGATTTTCTTCATAACGAGATCGTCCATTTTGGTCATCTAGTTGAACAACTTCATGGAAAACAACGTCCCTAGAAATAAAAATTTCTCTAGATTTTGTGTCTAATACAATGTATCCCTTCATCCTATTTTTGAAGCTTAAGAAAATGCATTTTCTGTTTCTAGTGTCAAGCTTACTTCTGTTGTTTGATATTGTAGATACAAAACACAGATAGCCAAAATCTTTGAAAGCAGAAAAATCAGGTTTTTGTTTATATAGAACTTCATATAGAATCTTGAAATTTATAGCAGTAGAAAGAATGCGATTTATAATGAATACAACGAGTGATATAACATAGCTTCAGAATTGTTTAGATAAAATGGAGAGTGAAACATTATACTACAATTTTATCTATTAAAAAATTATTTTATCAATCACACACAACACATCACTTACAAACTTTCACAAACTTTTCACTCAAATCTTACAATCTTTTCCTTAATTCAAACAACTCAACTTTTAACACACTCTCATCTCAAATAAACTTAAATCTACTCCCCACTCCATACAAAACCTTAGTTAAAGTAAATGTCATTTTAACCCTTCAGTTGGCAGAAATTAGGCCTCTTTTATACTTCGAAGGTAGTGATCATAATCAATTATGTCTCTTCTAACAATAGAACTACACATCACGCTATTGTCCAAATATAATTCAAATATAATGTAAATTATTTCTCTTTTCTCCGTCTGAGGTTGGGGCACCTCACCCCTCCCCGTCCTCTTTTTCTGTCTCCCTCTTCACTAATCAGTAGATTTAAATGTAAACAATGCCTTAACTTTCTCTGCTCTCATTTCCACGGCTACAATAAATCTTGTCATCAAAAACAGTGTAAGAGGTCAGTATGAGTCACATTCATACTTTAAGCTTCCTAATACTTAATGGATATGTAGACTTAGTACCTTAAATTGCTCAATTGTCAATGATAAAATGTTGTCCTATTGTATGTTTGTTTCCATGTCTTGTTCCCAAATAAATTAGGGGACACCACTGGTGGTTATATATGATGTGGTTTTTATGGTTCCTCTTAACTCTCTCACTTTATCTGCATTAAATATATTTGTTTGGAGTTTTGCTGTCTTAACCTAGATAATGAAGTGTCAGGAAGTACATGTTTAGAATTTCAGATCATATTATTCTAAGCGGTATCAGTTTATATATCAATCATAGATTTATTATAAGATTTGATTAAAGATACATGAACTGTTCTGCAGTTAACATTATTAATGTGAAGATACATGTATAAAAAAACAAAAAAGGAGGATATATACCAACAGATGTTTTAGGGAACAACTATAATTAAATTTTGTAGCATAGTATGGTGAGTCGTAGATGATCCTTCTACAATTCCCTTACATGCAGAAATTTCATCAACCAGAATTGAAGGTCAAAGCTACAATGTTTTCAGGGTATACATGATGACACCAGAGTATCTGATCAATTTTTAATGATTCAATGCATATTTTAAAACATTTAGACTTCATGTAACTCTTGTAAATGTTAAATGAAGGTAATATTTCCTCTATTAATTTCATTAAAGGCTGTACTTGATATTAGACCTTTTGTATTTGACTCTAATTCCGTTTGCAGTTGGAAATCTGTGTTTGCCTTTAATTAAAAGGCTACCAAATCACATGTCTACTTTTGCTTTGGTATTGAACTTTTGAACTTCTAACATTTATTCAGTGTTTGAATATGTCAAAGCCATGCATAACTGTAATTGAAAGTTAACCACAAAATTAAGTGATCTTCTAGAAACCTTGAATTGTCGGTTCACTTTACACCTTAATTTCTTTGTTTATATTTTGCTTTCAAGTTAAGTTAGTAAGAGGTACGTAGTACTTTTTTCTCTGCAGCATGTCTTGAGTCTATTCAAGCATATATGCAGACAAAGAGGGGATCTGTAATTATCGTACTTTGTCTCCTCACAAATAGAAGAGGACTATATGAAGTTTTATCGCTTTAATTTCCAGAAGGGGAATTGAGTTTTTCTGTCAAACAAAGGCACTTTTTTTTGTTAAACATTTATGACATAGACATGCATTAGTATAGAATTCACTGTGCAGAATTCTGCAGTTGCTATCTATGAGAAAAGGTCTTATATAGCATAGTCTCGCTGGTGGAACTAGAGTAGATAGTCCAATCGACCACATAAATCTCATCTAAACGGAATGTTTAAGGTTGAACTAATTACTAATTACCTGTCTAATCTAAAAAGTATAAGATGGACGCTGTTTATTTAAAACATAAGAAATTATAGCAACAATACACTAGTTAAGAAAACAAACTAGAAAGTAATTAAATAAAAGTGTTAAGTATATTGAAAATATTTCATATTTTTTTTTAAATAATTGAGAGCACTAGTATTTAGCAGAATACAATATTAGATATTCTATAACTAATGTACTCAGTGCTATAAAGAAATTAAGTATGACTAAATAATAAAAATATATTTTTTACTTAATCTTATTAATGGATGTTTAAGTGCATGTAAATACATGTTTTCACTAAAAAAGAGAGTATTTTAATTTTTTTTTCCTCTCTCATACTAATATTTGTACTTAGAGAAACTTTCATTTCATACTAACATGTCATTCTGTAAAATTTATTTTTAACGAATCTTTTGCTCAATAAGAAGGTTTTACCTTTTTAATAATTCGTTTTTTCTAACTTTTCACATTTTAGAATTTTAATAAGAATATATACCATCTATCATGGAACTCAAACCCATAATTCATGTGTTAAGAGCATTGCAAAAAACAAAATCTACTAGTTTGTTAAAGTTGTTAGAATTTGGCTTACATTATGAAAGTTAAGGATTTATTAAAGCATAATTCCTAACTAACTTTTTTATTTAATTACCTTAACTCAAAGAAAAACATGAATGTTGGGTTCTAAGTGTTGACTCTCCTCAAGCAAAAGGAGAAACAAATTCAGCGTGATGCTTGAAAGACTTGATAGCATCCTCATAGTACAAACATTGTAATTCAGCATTAAGTATGACACTCTTATCATTGGGTTGGAGTTAGTAAAAAAAAAAACAATAGTAAAATAGTTAAAATGTCTAAGTGACTCACAACTTGTTATTGGACACATGAATATATCAAGCTAAGGAACATTGTTGCAGAGATATTACCACATCATCAAAATCTTGGTTGATTGATTTGACAAATTTAGTCTGCATTTGGTTGAACCAATTTGTGTTGATGTAGTGTTCAAGAGTACGGATTGTTGTAGATAAAGTCCATTTAGTTGTATTAATTTAGAAGGATGGATTGGAGAGAATTTGAAGGATGGGTTCCTAACTCATGTGAAGTGATTTGAATGAATGAAATTGAAAATTACGAAACAGTCATTGTAAGTGAGTTAGAAATTACAAAACACCTTTTTTCACAAGGATCAATTAATAATTTTACAAATATATCAATTAAAAAACTAAAAAAAAATCTATAATATTTATCAAATCATTTCCAAACTTTCACAAACATTCCTTTCAAATCCCTTCAAATCTTATTATCTATCCATTAATCTAAACAATCTTATCATCCACACACAATCCACTCAAATTCATTTAAATTCATTCCTTCAAATCCACTCCTCCAACCAAACAAAGTTTTAGTGTCAGACATATACTTAGAAAACAAAATGATAGATTTAATGTATTATTAATACTCATTAGCACCAAAAAGGTAAAATTGAATATTAAGAAACACTCATATCACAAAATTGGGATCAGGATAACATTCTATAAATTGATTTAAGAAGACCAATATGGATGACACCCATCATTTAATACCCCAATAACCCATTAAAAGTTAGAAGAATATAAAGGATTTCTTTACATCTTGTTGAATAGGGAGCCTTCAAAATGGGATTCTTCTCCTTTACTTAAATGTTTAGATGAGAAGTAACATCATTATGTCTTAGTTGAGTTGCAATGAGGTATATGTGAAATTCACTCGGGTGCATAAAATGCGACTTCTCAAGTACTTCGTGTTGAATACTACTAGCCTACTCTCAGAGGAGATGCGAATACTACCAGCCTACTCTTAGAGAGGATGCACAAATGTCAAAATTTTGATACACTTCATACTTTGGCACTCAAAAGTTGCATGTAATAGTTACTCTTTGGTCTTTTAGAATATAGGATGTAAATATCCTTAACTCTTCTCCTTGACTAAAGGACAAATTATTTTTTTTATTACATTTATTAAGTACTTCACTAAATGGATTGAGTTTGAACCCCAAGCCACTATCATTAACTTAATAGGTATGCAAATTCTTGAAAAGAGTATTATTTATCACATTAGCTTACTCATTCATTTGTCACTAATAATGGTTGACAAAAGGTTTGATTAATTTCTCCAATAGCTCATCATAAAACATCATGTGTCATTTGTTGAACATCTAAAAATAAATGGTCAAACAAAATCAACAAATAAAAGAATTCTCAATAAGCATAAGAAGAAGCTTAGTCAAATAAAAGTTTTATGATATGAGAAGATAACAAACATCCTTTGAATGTACTATTGTACTCCATAATCTTCTACCAAATAGATATTATTCTAACTCATGTATGGGTAAGATGTCATGATCCTTGTCAATTTGGGAGAAACATATTGGTGAAAGCAACTTTTAATGGAGAAATAAATAATGTTGATTTACAAGATTGTTGAGGGATACAATACATAGGTTAGAGAATGAGTTTTCTATAAAGATAATATCTTAATGTAAAAGATCAGTAAAATGTAACAAAATCGGATAAAAGAAAAATTGGTTGCAAATTAGGATATCCCTTGTCAAGTCATCAATTCTTTACAAAATATAATGTGTCAAATTGGCATCGTTGTACAAGTTGATTTTGTAAACTAGAAATACAACATATTTAAAAATTTTGTATAATTACTTCAGTATAGAAAAATGATGTACTATTTTTTTCACTAAATTCTTATCTTGCAAGTTCTTCTAGTAAGATTTTAACAAGGTACATTCTCAAGTGATTACACTTTTATTAAGTTTTTTCCTACTCCGTTTATTAATCATCAAATTATTTTCATTAGAATCATAAAGAAAAACGTATATTCACATCTCAAATAAAAAACAGTAAAACTTGTGCCCTAGTCTTTTCTTGGTTAAAGCACTAAGAAACGTGTTCCAGTCTTTCCGGATTGAAGCACTAAAACTTGTGCTAGTTCAAAGGTTGTGTTTCAATATAACTAAATTACTAATTTATCTCTAATTAGATAACCCATTAAGCTAAATTACTAAATTACGTCTAGGTAGATGAAAATTATTGATACATAAAGTGTGTATAAGAACATTGAAACTTAATAATAATAATTGTTCTTGTAAGTGAGTATAATTTCTCGTTGACTAACTTCTCGTGGATTACATCTTTGTTTAAATTGAAAAGTTTCATGTCTGGCTCAGTATTAAAGAGAGTAGCTTAACCTATTGTTTTCTTAAAGCTTTCAGAACAACCGTTCGTATTATAAGTCGGCACTTCAACAAGTTTGACCTTCAAACTTACTCTTTATTTGCCTCCTCTAATGTCTCAGTTTCGCAACACTTTCTTCGGTAACTTATATATTATGAATAAAAATAACTATCTAACGACAAATAAGAAATCTTAATTATAAAATAATAAGGAAATCAAATAGTTAATTTTCTGAAAATATTTTTTAATTGACTCCAAACTTAGGATTTGTACCTACCTCCCAATTTCCTTGAAATAGAAAACACTATATTTATATTTTAAATATCCGAAACGAAATCCAGTAAAAATGTTGTGAGTGACTTCAACGTGGAAAAAAATTCAAGATGAATTTTTATTCGATGTCATCATCCAAAGTTCATTGTCAAATAACCCATAACTCAACCAAAAAAAAAAAAAAAGTTTTACCCTCCCCAAGTTCGTCTTACAAGCTCCATGTTCCGATAACAGCCATCAATAACAAGTACATGAGACATTATAAGGCCATTAAATCGCCGCAAAAATACGATATGTTATTATTGTGCAATTAATTTCTGTAGCCAGTAATCTAGCTACTCCAACCGTATTCAATCGTGTCCATTAAAGAATTTATTGCTTCTTTGTTTAGAAATTATGTGAAACCTCTTTTATTGAAGAAGCTGAAAATCAAATCCCGTGAACAGAAGGAATTGGTAAGATGTGAACCAAGTATTTCCATACAAACTGTCCTTAATTATGTTTTGCTTGGCTTCACTCCATCTCAACATCCTCTTGTGGAACCACCCATCAATGAGACCGTTGGATCCCCCACTATACACCCTCTATCATCTCACCTAAACTTCAAATAATAATGATGTGATTTTGGTCTTTTCAAAAGTTTTCTATTAATCTTTTCATGAAGTTTTGTTCATGTTATGATAAATAAAATGTGACTACTAATGCGTTGTTAAACATATATGCCAATCTAGCTTAATCATACTCTTCATTCTTTATATTTACAATGTCTAATAAATTAAAAGTGAATTAAATCACATTAATATATGTCAAAGATAACATGTTATAATTTAATATTGTATTAATAAAAAAATTCAAATATATTATTGGAGACTAATGGAAAGAGCGAATACAATTCAATCAACTTTATGATTATAAAGCTTTCATAAATCTTGAAAGAACTGCATATATTTGTGGTATCATCATGCTAAGGATAATCACTGTGAGCAAAAGTAATCTATGATATAGTAGATTAGGATAAACCTTTGAGGGAGTAAAATAACACATTTTTTTTTTTGTAATTGACATGCATATTATACTCTTTCGTTTGTATTTCAGAGACAAAAATTTTAGTTTTTCTTTTCACGTCCAACTTCAGTTATAAAATAATATGATGTTGAAGAATGAACACTATAATAGTGAACAATACAACAACGATAATCAATAGAATTTTTATTTTATCATACAAGATTTTGTGGTGGTACCATCAAGTATGAATTCGACCAATAAGCTCATGGCTTAAAAAGATATTATTTTAATCATTGTTCCAATTTATAATATATTTAAACCATTTACTATTTATCATTAAATCTTTTAAAAAATAAAGCATTTTAATTTTATAACAAGTATTTTTATCTTAATTTACGATCAATTAGAAATAGGGTTGGCTAATAATCGAGTACCCTTTTCAATTGATTGCAAATAATTATAATATTCTTTTATATTTTAAATATAATTTCTGTATTACGTACTTTCCAATCCTTTAAAATATTTCCATACATCCAGTAATGCCCTGTTGTTTTATGTCATTAACTCTCGTATAATTATAACGTAATAAAAGTCGTTAAATGAAGTCCCAGTAACCAGCGTTACATTAAACTTAGGATCTATTAAATAATGATTCGAATTTAAGTTTTTTAATAATAAATTTACTATATATATATATATATATATATATAAAAGTTAGTCTAGTCAATCAAGTTCTTTAATGAAAACTAATCATCAATAAAGTCAACAAATATTTTACATTTATAATATAATAATAAACAAATTGTGGTATATTTATATTTTAAATATATTATTTGTTTTTGTAAAATATAAAGTTTTATTGTTTTTTACTTTTATTATTAAGATTTCATCATGATAGATGAAATATAATCTGTTATGTGACATCACTCCTGTAATAATATGATATTTTATATCATATTATATCATTGTTTAGAGTGTGTTTGGATTGGAGAGTGAATTTGAAAGTGTGAATTTTGATATGAAAATGTATAAAAAGTTTAGTTGTTTGAATTAAGAGAAAAATGATAAGATTTAAGTGGAAAGTTTATGAATAATGTGATAGACATAATAAAATTTTAATATATAAAATTAAAAATATATTCTTATAATTAAAAATAAAATATAATTTATTTATTTAATATAATTAATAATATTTTTTTAAAATTTTAAAAATATATTAAATTTATAATTATCTTTAAAATAAACTTATTTGTTATTCAACGTCACGTCTTAACCTGTGCTAAATTAAATACCTTTTCAGGATTTTCACTTATTTTTAAAAATTATATCATTCTTATGTATCCAAATGATCTATATTATTACTACCAACATACACATCCACCACTCATTTTTCTTCCTATTAGAACCTGACCTCCTAAACTACTAAAAATGTTCCTTTGGTTTATTTTAGAATACACTTACTAAGTCAACCCATTGATCACACAACTTCCATCACTCTGTTAATGAAAATTTACATTTAAAAAACCGTGTTGGAGAGACTCTTCTCCCTACATATAATTTCAAAACATTACTCCTTAATTAACAGGATTGTCTTTATTTAAGACTTTATTAACAAGTATCTTCCAAATAAAGTGTACTAAAGGTGAAAGTGTTTTTAGTTCCAAAAATAATATTGTTAATTGATATAGATTCTATCAAGACTTAATTAAGTCCGTTAAGATTAAGATTAAATTAATATTGATAGGGTTTTCTTTTATATCAAAATCTCTTATGTTACTTTTCGATCAACATTATCAAGATTAATTTTTCTCTAATATAGATATAATTTTTTCCTTATGAACATTAATAATGTCATCAAGATTATTTATCAAGATTATTTTTCAACGGTGTCATTTAGATGATATCATTTATGATTTTTTTTTTTTTTTTTATTTCATTTAAGGTTATTATTTTTTTTTTTTTTTATATTTTTTTTTTTTTTTTTTTTTTAGATGATATAATTTATTATTTTTTTTTTTTTTTGTATTTCAGTCAAGGTTACTAGTTGTTTTTTTTTTCAAAGTTAGTTTGTATATTTTCCTAAATTGATATTTAAAACTTTTTGAGTAAGTTTAGGATTATATTTTGAAATGCTAGTTAGAGATTTTTTTTCAGTTGATATCACAAGAAAAATTGGTAAAAGAAATACAATCAACAATGCAAAATAAAACCTTAATCGATTTCAATTAAATATTTTATTTAACATCAATTAAAAATAATATTAATCATTTTTTTAATATTAGTTAAAAGTTTTTTAATGAACTTTTTATTAAAAATGACCTTAACTAATACCAATGAAAAAGCATTGCCTACTCATATTTTTGAATTATTAAATAGTTATTAATATTAAAATATTTATAATAATTATATATCACAATATAATTATTATATTAAAAAAATAATCAATTATGTATATTTTGTTTATGTTACGATTTAATATATATATATATATATATATATATATATATATATATATATATATATATATATTATATATGTGT
>Ga0099824_1008175_pt1 | contig 13478 bp, 10 predicted proteins | sample SiratrowhiteBW_FD_76837 | JGI IMG/M metagenome (GOLD analysis project Ga0099824, IMG submission 76837) | Root nodule microbial communities of legume samples collected from California, USA - Siratro white BW | ecosystem: Host-associated > Plants > Roots > Nodule | place: USA: California... | reverse complement strand
TTTTTTTTTATTTTTTGTTTTTTATTTATTTTTTTTTAAAATAATATAATATATTATTTTAAACTTTTATTTTTTTTTTTTTTATAATGAAAAAAAAAAAAATAAAAAGTATTTTTTTTTTTAAAAAAAAAAAAAAAAAAAAAAAAAGTTTAATTTTTTTTAAAAAAAAAAAAAAAAAAAAAGAAAGAAAAAGAGACATACAAGAAGAAAGGACACAGGAAGACAGTTTTGGTGGTTGAAGTTGAACGTGTCCAATTGTGGTGCGCAAATTCGTTGCCTTTTTCATCCATCATAACCATAATCACAATCGATAAACCAAACACAGAAGAAGAGGGAAAAAAACCAGTTACTTCACTTCTGTTACTCAGCTTGTTTATCTTAAATTTTTTAGCTTCTTCTGTTATGTCATTGCTTCGGCTTCAACCCATTAATGGAATATCTCAGCTCTCAGTGGGGACTTCATTCCCCCAGAAGAAAAGACCCCTGCTTTTCAGACCACAAGCTGTTCCCTCCAGAACCCAGGTACCAAATCTTCAGTGTGTCATGCCACGTTCTGCTTTCTTTGTAGCAAGTCCAAATAACACTTATAGTGTTAAGCTTTTACACTGTCTTCAGATTATGGATAGTTGTATATCATAAGATCAAGTAAGAAAATTGTACTATCTTTTTATTGTTTTTAGAGGATTATGGAGAGTGTTTCAGTGAGTGGAGAAGTTGGTGGTGCTGGTGGAGCATACTCATACGAAGCCTTGAAAAGATTAGACAAGCTATGGTCAAGCATATGCTCCTCTCAAGAAGGTTCATGTCGTTCAATGATTCTTATACCCTTTAGGAAATTAGAGAACTTTATGTGCTCTGTAATCTCCGTATGTATTCATTGCAGTTGTGCAAGAGCCTCAGCAAGTTGTCTCTACCATCCCGGGCTTGTTTGGCTCATCTAGTCTTGCTGACAAAGCAGAAGCTTCATATGATGTGTTGGTGTGTGGTGGCACTCTGGGAATCTTCGTTGCCACAGCCTTGTGTACTAGGGGTCTTCGAGTTGCGATTGTGGAAAGGAATGTACTAAAGGGGGTAATTTCAGCTTCATTGATATCAACATTCAATCTAAAATGAAAAGAGTAAGCGAATTCTTTGAAGGGTTAATTAATTAATGTTGTTTTTATCATTAGAGAGAGCAAGAATGGAATATATCAAGAAAGGAGCTTTTGGAACTTGTAGAAGTTGGAGTCCTGGAAGAAGATGACATTGAAAGAGCCACAGCAGTGAAATTCAATCCTGTAATTCCTGAACTTCTTCAGTTTAGTTGCCAATCTCTTTGTAGCAAGAATCATCTTGATTAGGTATTTCTCTGTAACTACTATCTTTAGAACACACAGCACATGCCTAAACATAGCAAAAGATTGATAATAAGGTCTTGTTAGTTACAGATTAAATGAAAAAATTATTCATAGAGCACTTCAAGATGAAATTATCTAACAACTAAGGGATATAGGGATTGTTTGAAGGAAACTTATACATACACACTTCTAGAAAAGAAAAATAAGAATGATTAAAATTAGCCCCCCGTTAAGCTAAAAATTAGTATATACGTGAATTAAAAATCAGATTTTAGAGAAGCTACTAGAAATAGCTTCTATAAATTAACTCATTCATAAACTATCTCACAAGCTATCTCACTAATGGCACGAGTCTTAAATGCCGACTTCAGCCCAAGTCTTCTTTTGTAACCCCCCGTAGGATTTCTGCTTCCTACTCTCCCCTTTATTATATTTTTAATTTGCTTATTACTAACTTCACTTTGACAATTTCATAAACTATGCAGAACAGATGTGGATTTGAAAGGAAAGGGGATATCTGGGTCAATGACATACTTAATCTCGGTGTTTCGTCAGTCTCCTTCTCATCATAATTGTTTTCTTGTATTTCAATTATGAATATATAAGTTAATCTTTGTTCTTATGTAGTTAATTTTTTTCTTTCTGTTTTGTTTGTCTTGGCAATGAACAATATGCAGTTGCAGTTGCAGTTGCTTAATTTAGTGTATGTTTAGATTATTTAGTTTTTAGAGAAAATTTACTTCTTTTTCCAAAATCTCTTTAACTAACACTTTGATTGTAACATTTTATACACAAAATAAGCTAATTCGATCACATACTTAATTAGTGTATTTCACTATATTTTGCATATTCCTTTCAAGAGAGGACAGAAAATCTGTTGTAGCAGACTGGATGTAGAATTACTAAGAAATGTGCAAGCAGATTGTACATCCAGTCTTAAAATATTTTGCATAAAAATGTTATTAGAAAACTATGTGTTAAGAGAATAACAACTCAAATATGGATACAGATCATGAAAGGACAATCTATTGGGAGTGAAGGACCGAAAATTATGGAAGTGGCAATTATAGAGCATAAAGTTGCTAAATGTTTGTTAGGAAGTTCCGCATCATTTACTTCGATACCTGTTGTGTAATTTATATATATGTTGAACAACTTCACTTAATACCAATTGGTTTTAAGCTAAAATCTGACCTGGTATGAGAACCTATAACTTATCTTGATAATTGTGTACTCTAGTAGGCTTGCTAGTTAATTGAATATCTATCTGGCTTAACTCTCATAAACATGCATTTTGTTATTTTCCTATAGGCACAGAGCAAAGGTTTACAATGAAGTAATTTGAGTGTAAAACTTAGTATTCTGTTGAAGATCTAGACTTTTCCTTAAACATTCATCTTTTCTATTTGCCACTGCAGACCAGAAAAGCTTATAGAGATTGTAAAGACACGGTTTATCTCCCTCGGTGGAGTTATTTTTGAGCAGTGCAGCGTCTCCTGCATTAATGTATATGAGGATGCTGCAGTGAGTTTACCATAACTTCTAAAACTAGTTATTCTAGCGCAATCATAACTTCTTAAGTGTTATTTTGTGAAATTTTATTATTGATGAATTATCATAATTACACAAAACACCATTCTAGGCTGTGTAGCCTGTTCAGATGTCTTCATTTTGTTGAAATTCTGTATACATGTTTGCATTCATAAAAACACTGCTTAACTGTGGAGAAACATCAAAACAAAGAAAGTCTTACACTGTATCAGAAAAAAATTTGCAAAGTAGATTGAGGATGGATAGTGAAGCATGGAAACAGAGAATACATGAACCTATCATTGCAATGGAAATTTTAAATTACGAATTAATTTGTGACTGATGAATGATAATTTTTACTTTATACAGAGATTGTGAGGCATGAACCCCAGTTTATATGTCTTTTCAGGTTCTGAAACTTTCTGGGGAGAAAATACTGTCATCCCGTCTGATAATTGATGCCATGGGGAATTTCTCCCCTGTTGTAAAACAGGTCGGGAATATATTTTTACTCACCGATGCATTCTAACAGATATTTTATGATTTTCAGAGTTTTATCACAAGGATGTTTGCACATGTTTCATGGAATACAGGCACTGATTGTCATTTATAAGTTATCTCTTTTGGTCTTCTGTTGTAGTTCTATCATGCACATGCAGGACACATTCACTGTCATTTCATATGAATATTTGTTAAATAAATAGCCACCTAAGTTTCTCAATGATTATACCACTTGCAGGATAGGTCAATGATGGTCTCTTTCATCCAGTATTATTGTAAAATCAGCACTAACAAGAATGAGATTGAAAACTCCCTTGAAAATATAAAAAACTTCTGTTGATTAAAGTTCTACACATGCTATTTAATGAACGATAAATAAGTACGTAATGAGTATTAAAATTAAAACCTTTTCCTGAAGTTTCTTCCGATTGTCATGTTCAATGATTTTACAGATAAGAGGTGGGCGAAAGCCTGATGGTGTTTGCCTTGTTGTTGGAACATGTGCACGTGGCTTTAAGACAAACTCCAGTAGTGATGTCATATTTAGCAGTTCATCGATAAAGAAAGTTGGAGACTCAAAAGCACAATTGTTTTGGGAGGTACCTTTTACTATATCAGTAGAAACATAGTATCCTCATACTCTTTCTAAGAAGTTTCACTGAAATTTTCACAGGCATTTCCAGCAGGCTCGGGTCCTTTGGACCGTACTACTTATATGTTCACTTATGTGGAACCTCAACCTGGATCCCCAAAATTGGAAGAATTATTAGAAGAATACTGGGATTTGATGCCAGAATACCAGGCTAGTTTTCTTTCTTTCATCATGTTCTCTGATGTGTCTTGATCTCTGTTTTGTCCATTTTGAAGAACATTGTATTTCATTATAGGGTGTTTCACTTGACAATTTAGAGATACTACGAGTTATTTATGGAATCTTTCCCACATATCGCGAGAGGTAATGCTTTGTATTAGAATATATATATATAAATCAGTTGATAAGTTCTACTAAATGCTTCCAATTACTCTCCGCCTAACTTGTTCAATTCCCTAAGTTTGTTTTAAACTCATTTTGGATCTATTTGCTTGTATCTCGACTTATAATTTCTTTTAATATCACACCGTACAATGTTTGATGATGATATGGAGCACCTAGCAGTCCGCTACCAGCTTCTTTTAATAGAGTTTTACAGGTAAATTACGTTTTACACATCATCGATGATCTATAGAATAACATTGAAGCAGTCAAACTTTATTCTATGTAGTTTGGTGATGCCAGTGGCATACAATCGCCTGTTTCATTTGGTGGATTTGGAAGTTTGACCAGGCACCTTGGGAGACTGTCAGCTGGTAAGTCTTTCAGTGAAGTTTCAAACTTCTGATGTACATTTTTGTACTAGCTGAAGCAGATCTATTGCTATGTTGTGGGACAGAAGTTACTTTTTTTTAATCGGAGACCTTAAACTGTGAATCTGATTGTTTTCTGAGTATCTATGGAACTCCCCACCTCCATTTTTCTTTGCCTTGCTTCTGACTTCAGCAACATTGGAACACCTAATTTAGTTTTAGTAAAATGTTATGTAGCTGAAATTGATTTAGAAATTTGTTCAAACAAGTAAATACAAAAAAATAAGTACACTATTGAGATAATCGGATTCTTTTTTATCCGCTTTATTGTAATGAAGGAATACATGAAGCAGTCAATGGTGATTATCTTGACTCATACAACTTGTCTTTGCTGAACCCTTACATGGTACTTTCCAACTTTTCTCAAAGGTTTGACTGTTTCAGAATCTGTAGTATGAAAATAAATACCTGACGAAAATTATGTATCATGCAGCCCAACTTGAGTGCTTCATGGCTATTCCAAAGAGCAATGTCAGCAAAGAAACAGTCCAATGTTCCTGCAGATTTCATTAATGAACTTCTTTATACCAATTTTAGTTGCATGCAGGTAGTATATTTATCTCACGAGTGAGATTATTTTGAAATTATTTCTTACTATTGCTTCTTTTTTATCCTTCATTTTTGCAGAGGCTTGGTGATCCAGTTCTACGACCGTTTCTACAGGTGTTCTTCTTGTCCCAATCTGAAACTGTGTGGATATGTTTTTTTTCTGTGTCTTTTGTAGGATGTTGTTCTCAAAAGACTCAATTAATTGGAATGATGACTTTCCTAAGATAATATTTACAGGATGTTGTACAGTTTGGGCCACTTTCCAAAACATTAGGCCTGGTTATGTTAACAAATCCTCAAATACTCCCATCCATATTCAAGCAGGTACTTCATGATGCAAGAAACTCTCATATCGTCTGTCTTAATTTTTGAAGTGCAACTTATATATCTATTAGACAAACATGAATATACTTTGAAGTGAAAACATAATTTATATATGTTCATGTGTTTTAGTTTCCCATATTAAATAAAAATATGTAGCATAAATAATTTGTCAGAGACCTCTTTCACATATTAAGAATTTTATCTTGTTCCAGGTTGGTGTTCCTGTACTTCTAGATTGGTCCAGACATTTTCTGGGGCTTGGATACTACACCTTTTTATCGATCTTTGCTGATCCTATTCTGAGGTAATAGTCTTTACAAGGTTCTCTTAAACCACTTTTTAGCTTCCTTATTTATTATATAGATCCAATTGACACACCTTGTATTCTATGCTCATATTCAATGAATCGCAAGGCCACTGCTACATACATTGCCATCCAAGATGAGTTTCCAGTTGAAGCGGCGTCTAGAGGCTTGGAAATATGGAGCTGGTCTTGATTATGAGTTATAGTAACTACCTTTAAGTTTGATTCAGACCAACCTGCAAAATAGGGATGATGTGGTGGCATAATTGGTTTTAAGGCATTGGTTTTTCCCTCACATCCAAATTCACCTGTGGTTCTTCTCAAGATTCACTCTTCATTAATTCTTGACCTTCATTCTTTTTTTTTATCACTTCCTTTGGCATAGTTGTATGTCTGAGATATATAATTTAATTTAAATTGTTCATAGGGTGTTCCAAAACGAAGATGCAAAGAAAGCAGCAAATCAAATCACCAGTATATGTTATGCTTGTAAACAACGCGATATCTATATTTCTATCTTGTCATTTGGTCTTGGTCCAATATGTTTCGTCCCTTATATTCTTGTAATAAAATGAGATGTTTATGCAAGTTTCATCAGATTCCGAAGTGAGCTTATCATTAGTATGTTTAGTGAATTCAGGGCTTTCTTTGATCTAGAGTTATCTCACCCTTGTAACTTCTCCAATAAACAATAACCACTCCGTTTTTTATCTAATCATTTTAGAGGATAATACATAAATGAAATGTAATTAATATTGTCTTTTATACAAATACTTTCAGCTTCTAAATTAATGTAAACTATTATTTCATTTACACATATTAGGGTATAAATATTTTAAATAATAAAAGTAAGGAAGAAATAAAAGAACAATGATAAGCGAGTTGTTTCCATCATGTTGCCAAAACCATAATTATAAACGCAAATTGGTTCTATCAAACATGTATAGACACTTTTAAAGCATGGTTCCCTGCTGTAAACGAGATTCTCCCTTGGCTACCGCTTATCCAAACACATCATAGATTATAGCCTCAAACAATGTTGTATGCATCACTCTTAACCATGTCACAAAACTTGAGCATCCTAAGAATGGCAAATAATGCTACATTTTCTACCACATCTCATTCATGCTTTCTTATGTTATAGTACAATCTGTGTAATTTGCATAGACATACATTGATCTCAAATTGCCAAATGTCATCTTTGTTGCAACAAATTAGGGTTTTCAGAACCTTAACAGTATTACTGGTCTGCCAAAATATCAGGGGGATTTTTTATTTTTTTTTTGAATTAACCAAAATCATATTCTTACATTTACTACTATCTTAACTATTGATACACACTACTTTTTTATTGTTTTTATTCTCCAGAATGCTTCAACATTTACAGACACAACAACAGCCAGAGGCATAATCCATCCAATATATCCATCTTTGGATGTCCATGCCACATATTTCCAAACCACCTAAAGTAAAGGGAAAACAAATAAAATTGTAAATCTCAATCTGTTGTTTTTCTACCCCAAATTTTAGATAGCTCCTTCACGATAGTCTTCTGTTTAACATCTTCCCTTTCCATATGCCACTTTCTTGACACATTTTCAGCCTGCAAATCCAAGTTTTGAGTTAGGCTTGTGAATTGAAATGTTCAGAAGATTGAAGAAATAGAATTTTAAACTTGCCCATATTTTGAAGGGAGCAAATTGCTCTTTGATATTCTCGAGTTGTGGCTCAATGTAGTCTTTGCCCTTAGTTTTGAGGTCATTGATCTGTAATGTAACAACAAAAATTTCCGATAAAAGTCAACAAACTAAAATGTACAATTTATTTGGCAATATAGAAATCTATTAATACAACTGAATAAACATAGAAGAAAAAACTAGTATTGAGATACTATACAAAGGCTTACACGAATTTTTATGGTCATAAGATGAATAATTTATGAAGAATGATGAATGAAAATAGATTAAAGTAGACATTCCAGTGGATTACTTAACTAATTCAAAAAAAAAAAGAAAAATAATACACATAACCAAGAGAGAGAGAGAGAGAGAGAGAGAGAGAAAATACATATTAAACTCTAGGATAAACATATAATTGTGTTGGTATTTCGTATGGAAAATATATTTTTATCTAAATAGATCATATCCTTATCTCACCAATGTCCTAAAATTTGAAACATAAAAAGAAACTCCTAAAAATGAACTCATTCAAATTCAAATTACAGATACCTAGGTATATATTTTCAACAAAAATCACTTACATTATGCAGCTCTAACTTGGAGGCCACCATACCAAACACCAATGCAGCACCACCAAATACAAATGCAGTGGCAACAGCAAAAGCTTTTCCAACTAAAAAATGGGTAATTAAAAAATTGCATTAGAAAACATAAGCATCATCCCCAAAGAATTTGCCCGAAGCCTTTTTTCCTTAACAGCATTATTGATATAAATACAACAAATTCTGAATGAAGTCATAAACCAATGTCTAATGAAGTAAATAACCACCTGAACTGTACGTACAGACAAATCAAGCAGAAAAAGTGAGAGAAAGTGATGCCTCCTTTGATTTTTTATTAACTCTATTACTACACACTCAACCCTAAACCTTTTTTATTCCAGCAAAGCAACTTGCCAAAATAGTATCCACCAATTCTTTCTCCTCTAGAACAACATATATTGTATGACTCAATTCCTTCTCCCTCATTCACAATATCTATATTCAAAATATAAAACACTTTAATCTCAATCTCAAACTAAAAGGTCTGTCTGACTGTAACACCCCCAACAAGTGAAAAAGCACAGCTTAAAATGTCTAAAGCTCTATAGTTGAGGATGGTTCAGTTAAATTTTCCAACATTGCTAATTTATAATCACATACAACTAATAATTTCTCTACAGTTACAGGGACACTGCAAACATTTAACTCTAGCTCGTTTAGTTGACTACAAAACTAGCATCTCCAATGGGAGTTGTTTATAAATAAAAACATTATCTTAGTATAAGTCCTAAACATATGAGTTGCCTATAAATTATAAACAACTCTCTTCAATTTTAAGCAATTCATGTATATGGTGGACCTACAGTAAAACAATATTATATTTTTAAGCAACCCTTATAAGCAAATATCGTGGGATATGCTGAGTACCACAACTTTCTTCCCTCAAATTATTAATACTTGACCCAATAAAATTACGTAAACTCCTCCGACACCTTCCTCTTTATACTACTGCATCAACTCAAACAGGTTGGACCAAGTTGCTTAGTAGAAAACACTTGATGCTTAATATATTTTTATATCAACTTCCACCTATTTAATCAAGGTTAAACTCAAAAGTCTCACATTCTACAAAGTAATATTAGGATGACCATAAGTTACGGTGACCTTCTCTATTCCCTGATTTTTACTTCAACCATTTGCAGCTCCACATTCCACTATAAACTCCATTGAGACATTAAGTGATTATGTGAGAGATGAGGGCAATTAAGTCCACAATGTACATATTCATCGGTGAGAAAAAAACTATCTATCTACAAATATTGAGAATTGCTTAAAACACTTGCAATTTACAATAAAGGACAAAACAAAGCGATGAAAGATCAAGAATATATACAGCACAGAATGAAGCCAATGAAATGTACCATGTGCAAGCCCTTCACCAGCAGCTTTCAATTTCTCCGGGTTAACATGAGTGGCATACCTATCTTGACGCGATTCATTAGCTGTTGAGGCTGAAACTGCGTTTGCAGCTTCAGGCAGTTGCCACCTGTGCAACCAAATCATCGTGTATAAGCAATTGAACAAAACCACCAATTTTAAACATAAAAAAGAGAAGAAGAATCACGACCAGCTTCTTTGCCTATTAAAACCCAAATTCTAGAATTGAAAAGTATAAATAGGGTATATTATCAGTTCAAAACAATTTTCAAACTGAAACAATTTTGTTAACTTTTACAATAATTATCTTAAAAGTCATTCTTGTGATGATTCTTAAATACTCAGAAAGTATAGAACTTTTTATACTGATAATACACAAAAATACTCAATTTAAAACTAAAGCATAAAATTCAAATGGGAAAACATTATTCATATGATATTTGATTGATGAGGTAAAAGTCATTGGGAAATTGAAACAGAGAGTGAAGAAGGAACCTTTTGGGGCCAAAAGTGACTTGGGGCAGGGAAAGGTAAGCACGTAGAGGATTAAGAACATCGGGGGATACGGAAGAATGCATTTTTGGATCGGAAGGAAGAACCCATTTGGAGGCAGAGAAGGAAGAAGACGTAATTTCATCATTTCTGAACACTTTAGAAGGAAGATGGTGTCTTAAAACCTCGGGAAGCACATCCGCATGATCATGTTCTTCGTGGAAGTTTAGGTTGTTATTGTTGTTGGTGTTGGTCTTAGGATTAGGGTTTTTTTGGGCTAATTTTCCTACGGCTTGTTTGGATTCCTGGAAAAAATACGCTGCTTCTTTCCCAGCTAACCTTCCCGCGAGAAAACTCATCTTTCAGTTTTACTCTGTTTCTCTATTTCACTCTCTTCCACAGCCCCCATTGCTATTTATATGGCTCCCCAGCTATGTGTGTTGTTGAATTTAATTGAAAATTAACAATTCTTTAAATGGTTATTTGAAAGAAAAATTAAAGTATTTTTAACATGTTAATTGAGGAAACATTACCAACATGTAATGGGTCAAAATTTCAGTAAAAGTGATTGATTAATCAGAAATTAGTCATTAACAATCCAACAAATATTTATAAAGTATTATAAAAAAATCATTGATAATACATCTTATCTAAATTATATGATATCAATGTTTTAAATTGTTTTCCTTTTTAATAGAGTGAAAACCTTAATAAAAGTATACTGTCAATTTATCGTAGAAATAATAAAGATGTATCGAGTATAAAGATTTTTGCAACTTCAATCAGTTAAAAAATCATTTTATGTTTTTAAAATAATTATCATAAAAGTTAATAGTAGTGTGATTAAATTTGTGCACACAATTGGTGTTTATTTATTTATGAAGGTATTCTATATATAACTTAACACATGTCAAAACAATAGCATAGATGATTATGGTTTTATTTTAGGAAGATGATTTGCAGAAGGGATAGCGTATAACTTGGTTTGTAGAATAAAATATGAGTTTAGTTTGGTTTATTGCATGAATAAAAAAAAATCTTCTTTTGTAAAGAAACCGAATTGTGAATTAAGAAGAAAAAATGTTGACTGTAACTATATAAATAATGAGGCTCAAAATGAGAATGAAATTACTTGGGAAACAAGAACTGTGCAAGATCTCTAATGCTTGGGGAAAAAGTTTTTGGCTTGTATTCAACGTCTTCATTTGTCTGCTATAGTTTATTGCTGAGCAAAACTATTTGGTGGTTGTTTGGGTTGGGCTGGGCTACGTTATGGATAACATAAGAGTCTGTCACTACCCATGTGTAAATTAACTTTGTGTTCACATCTATGTTATGAAAATCGCATCCAATTCACTTAGGAATTGATGATTCTCATATAATCAATTCAAATTGATTTTTTTTTTTTAAGGTCAGATTAACCCATGTGAGTTATGATTTTTCCCTTTTTTTTTTCTTTTGCTTTTAGTCTTCATCTACTTCTCAATTCTTGGCTCAGTTTTAGGTAGGGTATCTGTAATTATGGGATGATACTTAAGTTAGTTAAGAGAAACAGTGATTTAGTAAGTTTTGAAAGATTCATTATCCTTTTCTTTATAGATACATCTATTTATACTAGGATTTTTACGCATACAGATAATTAATCTAAATCCAATATCTCCTTAATCATGGTTTCAGAATTTATTTACATTTAATTTTTTTATTAAGTAATTACAGGACAATCCTATCCTACAAGCTAATTGACTTAAACGATTATTCGCTGTGAGGCCTAGATATCGACACGTTTATAATAGTAACATATCAATATTTACTATAGGGATGTCGACAATACATGAATCTACTAAAAGGTTAATGATTCTATAGTCAATTTATTATGTATTTCGATATTAAATAAAGAAATATGACCAAAAGATATACATTAATGCCTACTTGTTTTCATGGTAAACTTTATTTTCAATACTTAAATCTTTAACAAGTATATTATTATTTTTTTAATATTTAAATATAATACTTCAAATCTTCTTTTAATTTTCTATCATCACAAAAAATTTATGATTTAATAAATTAACACACAAAAATTTAGAAAGTAGAGATGAAGTTTAAATGGATAAAACATAAAAATTCATAGATTATAAATGTTTATACTCTATTTCATTAGAAATTTTGTCTCCTTCAAATTTTCTTTTCTCTAAACTTTATCTAGAATTTTGAAACTTGAAATTATGTTTTATAAATAGAATATAACAACTAAGACGGGAGCATTATAATTAATTTTTTTATACTTAAATAATTATATAACAGATACAAGAACTTTTTGTGTATTTATCATTTTAATAAGTATAAATGTTCAGGTATATAGTTCAAATTATAACTTTAAGCTCGAGTGAGTCAGATATTAGGACAATTTTTTTTTTGTTTTTTGAAAATGGGCTAACAAATGATTAGATATCGTCCAAGTATTGATAAGTAATGATATGCATGAGATTCTAAAAGTTATGAGATCATGTATTTAGGTGTTAATGCCTAAATGAAAATTTAGTTACTCAGGTAGTGAGAATAATTATTTTGAAACTTGTTGAGTTATGTATTACCAAGCAAGAGTTAGAGAATGTTCAAATAATGATTTTTCAAGTGATAAGTGAATGTTTGAATGAGAGAGTCATATTTTCAATAAAGAAGCAATGTCACTCAAATGAGATAAACTCACTTAAGTGACATATGTTTGATGACAAGATGACACTTGAGGATGAACATGTGATAATATCTATACACATAAGATAAATGAGTCGATAACGAATGTGTGATATGGTTGAGCATGATAAGATGTATACATGCATATGATGTATATTGTGTTGTATATGGTATATAAAACACACATATAGTCCTTTATGAATATGTTTTTCTTCTTTAAGTGTATGGTTTGAAGTACCTTATATGATATTTTGGTTTCAAAAGTTATAGTACTAATTACAATTAAGAAAAAAATATTCTCTAACTTTAGTGATACTATAAATCATATAGATTAAGATATCAAGTAATGAAAAAAATAAAAGAGATTCTTATATTACTATAATGATAGTTTTCTAAAAAAAAAACTACTATGACTCCATGGAGTTGAAGTTTGCAAACCAAAATTACTTAAAATGCATCAAATAGCAAAATCTTTTCCAATATATAAAATGTGACAAACTATTTATTTCATTTAAATACAATTAAATATTCTTATATTTTAAATAAAAATATTCAATTATAATTTATTATACTTAATATAAGAGTGTGATATATATATATATATATATATATATATATATATATATATATATATATATTGAGAGTATATATTTTTTTTTTTATATATAAGATCTATTTCTGTGTGTTA
>Ga0099824_1008171_pt1 | contig 13484 bp, 11 predicted proteins | sample SiratrowhiteBW_FD_76837 | JGI IMG/M metagenome (GOLD analysis project Ga0099824, IMG submission 76837) | Root nodule microbial communities of legume samples collected from California, USA - Siratro white BW | ecosystem: Host-associated > Plants > Roots > Nodule | place: USA: California... | reverse complement strand
TTAACTTTAACTGCTCAGTCAAATTATACATTAATACTTTTAAATTGTATTAACTATTTGGATGCCTCTTATAATTTAAATATTTTAATTTATACCTAAATTTTATGTAAATTCAAAAAATTTTTAAATCTAAACTTAAAAATAATTATAAAAAATACAAAATACTTGCTTTAATGCCAATGGATGTAGAACCATAAAAAACACATAAAATTTGGCCAAGCACCAAATAAAAAAAAAAAAAAAAAAAGGTCAATTCGAATTAAGAAAAGGTTATTTAACACTCTATTTTCATTTCCTTCCCTATTTTTAAATATTTCTACAAAAAAAATATATGAAAAAAAAAATTATTGTTTTCCTTCAAAGTGAAAGAATAGGAGCAATTGAAAGAACACTCATGGAATTGCATACACACAATCATAAGGTTCTTCTGTAACATTCTTCTTTTCAGAAGTGGCATACAACTGAAGCAAAAACGCCATGTAGTTGAAGTGTATCAATGGCACTCAAATAAAATACAAACAAAACTTTTATGAATACATTATACATGTCCAATATAGAACGTTTTGTGATCAAAATTATAAATAGCAGCATCCTATTCTATACATAAATAACCTTAAAATTTACAATTGTCATACCTAAGGAACTGTTGGGCCATTACACCTCTAACTGCACATATGTATATTCTGCACAATACATGGCAAAGAGAGGGACAAAATATTACAGCCTACAACAGAGTAGAACATTGTCTAGAATTTATGAAATTGAGCCACTTATCATGCCATAATAGGCACTTGTACATGTGACTTAGGATCAGTGAGGAGTTGACATAAAATATGACAAACTATGAGCAAGATCAAGGCCGAGGACTAAAAGAATTTTGCATTAGATTAGAATGAAGATGCAGGATTTGCCAAGTTAAACAGAAGGGCAATCAAAATTCATGACACATTGCCTAAAGAAGGCAGTTTGTGATGCTGTTGTGTCAGCAGAAATTGCAACCGGATGTCCATTGCAGTGAAGGACACAACCTGCTCCTGAGCTCACACTGTCTGTTCTTTGTAATAGGGCCTGCTTACAATCTTCTTCCCCTTTCAGAAAATCTATGCTCCTGTGATCAAATCAGACAGTTTGTCACTGCATGGATAAAGAATGTATCAAATTTCATCCATTTTTTCAGGTAATAGTTACTGTTTTCTTTTGTAACTATAGGAATGTTTCTTTCCTTTTATAGAACATGGTTAAAAGTTGTACACTCAGTAGCTTCTGGTTTGGCTCAAAGGGTCATAGTCATAGACATCACCGGCTTTAACAAATCGGCCCTTCACACGCCTTCTGACATCAGCCCTGGCCTTGCGAGAGGCATATCTTACTTTCTTCTCGAACCTATTAAGATAACCACAATTGATATTAAACCTCCAACAGAGCAACCAAGCTTTAAAGTTTAGTAATAAAGCAAATCCAGTAATTAGCAAGTAGTTATATTGCTGAAGCTAGCAAACTAAACTAAAGAAACTAGCAAGTTTTAACATTTGCAAACAACCATTTGCATAACTAGTGTGCCTTTTTTTGGTAGAAATCTCTGGTACCTAATTATTTCATCAATACAAACTTGACATTTCAGCGACTGGAAAATGAAAGAGCGAAGAGAAAGGTAACTTGGCTTGTTAAGTTGGTCAATGAGAGATAAAACCAGTGTTATGTGGTAATGAATGTGAGGTATGACGTATGAGGTGCCAACAAAAAGCCATAAAATAATGTGAACCAGACATGGGGATCTTCTATTGGATGAGTGGTAATACAAATCAAAGATTTAGAAACAAATGTAAATAAGAAGATCAGACAATCGCCTATTGAGAACAAAATGACAAAACTTGGCTAAGGTAGTTTGGTCACCTGCGAGATGATTAGTACAGAGAAGGACTGGTCCATAAAACATCTAGGCAGGCACAAGTGAACATGCATAATTGTATTAGTGGGATACAAGGCCAGAGATTTTTTATAATGTATATAAAAAAGCTACAACCTAGATATATAATTTCTAAAAGAAATTGAGTAGTCCATCTTCCCCCTTCAATCGGTCCCTGTACTTTTATGTCAACCAAGAACCAATAGTATTATGGGCCAACACCATTGGCTATACTTGAGAAAGTAAAGAAAAAGAAAAAGTATATTTTTTGAGAGCTTTAAAAGGTCTCCCTAAGGTAGTGATATTTATTTACAGCAGATATGTGTGATTCAATGATGAGAAACGAAAGAGTAAAAAACAACTACTCCTAGGTACAGCCAAAATTAGCTTTCGAATAAAGCTTACTTAGCCTACTCTGAACCTATTCTAACACTCTCCCTAAAGCTGGAGCATATAGATTGTATGTACCAAACTTGGAAAATAAATTCAATCAAAAGTCCCCTCAATGATTTTGTTAACACATATGCAAGTTGATCATTGAATCTGACAAAACTCAGTACCAATTTCCTTAGATAACAACTTTTCTTGAATGAAACGATAGTCGATCTCTATGTGTTTGGTCCTCTAATGGAACATAAGATTAGAAGTAATGGGAAGAGCTGCTTGATCATACCAATTCATTTTCATTTGCTGAATTTCACAAAAATCTAATTCTATGAGGAATTATATTACCCACACAAAACTCACAAGTGAGAGAGGCCATTGCCTTGTACTCAACTTCAGCACTTGATCAGATCAGACAACTTCATTTTGTTTCTTGTTTTTTCGAGAAATAATATTTCCTTCAATGAAAACATAATTTCTAGTTATAGAGCATTTTTCCATGGAAGAACCTGTCCATAGGAGAACCTACCCAATTAGCATCATAATACCCTGAGATATGAGTATTCCCATTATCTTGATTAAGTAGATCTTGTCTTGGACCCATTTTTAGGTATCTTAGGATTTGGATGGCAACATTCTAATGATCAATTCTCTGCATGAATTGACTCAATACCAACTGCAAAAGACAATTTGGTCTAGTAATAATAAGATAAATAATTTTTCCAACTAGTCTTCTATATCTTTCTGGATCAGAGAAAGTTTCACCCTATTTTGGCATTAATTTTTTATTTGGATTTTTAGGACTATCCACTGGCTTATAATCAATCATACTTGTCTCATTTAAGATATTTAGAGCATATTTCCTTTGAGAAATTACAACACCTTCCTTTGATTAGGTTACTTTAAAGCCCAAAAACTATTTGAGACTTCCAAGATCCTTAGTCTAAATATATCATCAATATACACTATTAAGTACATGAATTTTCTAAAGGAGGTTTGTCAATACAAAACTAAATGATTTGCTTCACTGCGTGTCAGCCTAAAGGTTTGAATTGAACAATGTAGCTGAACTTTTCAAACCAAGCATGTAAATATTGCTTGAGACCATAAAGAGTGATCTTGATCAAACTCCCCTTGAGCAACAAACCCAAGAGTTTGCTCCATTTAGACTTCTTCCTCTAGATCGTGACAAAGAAAACATTTTTAATATCGAATTGATGAAGATGTCAATGATGAATGGCTGCCATGACAAGGAAAAGATGGATAATGGTCATTTTAGTCACCAGAGAGAAAGTATCATTGCAATCAAGCCTATAGATCTAAATGTATCCTTTGACCACTAATCGAGTTTTGAGGTGATGAAGTTCACCATTAGGTCTAACTTCAACGACATAGACCCTACAACAACTAGTTGTCTTCTTTCTAGATGAAAGAGGAACTAACTCCCATGTACTATTGTGTTCAAGAGCCTGCATTTCAAAAATCATGGCTTGTTGCCATCCAAGATGATCAAGTACATCTATCACAATTTTGTGGTGAACTAAATGTATCCTTTGACCACTAATCGAGTTTTGAAGTGATGAAGTTCACCATTAGGTCTAACTTTAACGACATAGACCCTACAACAACCAATTGTCTTCTTTCCAGATGAAAGAGGAACTAACTCCTATGTACTATTGTGTTCAAGAGCCTGCATTTCAAAAATCATGGCTTGTTGCCATCCAAGATGATCAAGTACTTCTATAACAATTTCAATAACAGTAATAGAAGATACAAAGGAAATCAAAGAAAGATAGGAAGGTGACAACATGTAGTAGCTAAGAAAATTGTAAATAGAATGTAAATTGTAAGTAGATCCAGTACCTCTGCAGATGACAATGAGTGAATCGAGTCATGATTATTAGGAATCATAGTATTGAGTGATGATTGAGAAGGACCTGATGAAGAGAACTCATCTTGGAACATTGGACTAATCATTTGGTTCTTGTGTTGATAGGTAATAAGAGGTAGTGATGAAAGTTCACGTGGATTCAGTATGAGAATTTGGGAATTTGGGTGTCAGGAGCAAGAGGAACAAAAGACTCAATTAAGGGCATAGGTAGGACATGTTGAACAAAACAAATATCCTATGGAAGAATGAAGTTGGTTCAAAACAGATGACATTAGCAAATATATAGTACCTCTTGATTTTAGGAGAGTAATATCAATATTTTTTTTTTCTAATAAGAGAATATTCCAAAAAATAAACATTTGATGGCTCTAGCTGAGAATTTGTCTAAACTTGGAGACATGTCATGAACAAAGCATAGATAACAAACACGAAGAGAAATATGAAAGAAGGGTTCCTTTAGAAATAGAATGGAGTAAGGAACTTCATTATTGGGTGAAGAGGGCATCTTCTTAATGAGAAAACAAGTAGTTAGGATAGCATCACCCCAATGATGGACATGTATATTTGTACCAAACAGTAACGTATGAACGATTTCAAACAAGTGTCTATACTTCTTTGCTATGCCATTTTGTTGAGGTGTGTGAAGACAAGTAGATTGATATAAAATGTCACGTGAACTTAAGAGTAGAGAAATCAGAGGAAAGTACTCTATGGCATTTTCGCTCCATAAAACTTTGATTACTTCCAAATTAATTTTTGATTTCATTAACAGAAGAAATAAGACAGACAGAAGGGTACAATAGTCTTTCATTAGATAAATTCAAGTACATTTAGAATACTCATTAAAAAGTAATAAAATATCTAAAACTAAAAGATGAGACTCGACTTGACCCCCAAGTATTAGAATGAATGATAGAAAAAGTAGTTACATCTAGATTCAAAATGTCTAGGAAAAGAAGACCTAACATGTTTTCCTAGTTGACATGATTCACATTCTAAAGCCTATTAGGATTTGTAGATGATTGTACTAGGTTGTCAGATTTCAACATCAAATATTCTTGATATTCTTTATCACAAAACTAAACAACCTCAAATTTGGAGACATTGGCTGTTTGGTCGAGGAATCCATGGAAGGAGTAGGAATCCATGGAAGGAGTAGCAATTTTCTTAGGTATGATCCATTCTTTTATAATATGTACATTGAGGACATCATCTACCACCACATCCTCTTCTAATTCCACGACACCCTTTTCCTCGTGCAGATATCATGCCTAAGGATTCAATGAATTTTTTAAGATTTCTACCTTTAAGAGTTGGAACACAAAGAAGTCGTATTGTTAAACTTTCCATGGTTGGAATTTCTTGACAAGTATTTGATCCATAATATGATCAAAATCTAGGTTCATTGTGTGAAGGATCATAACCATATAAAGATTTGTCCGGCTTTTTCTTGATTTCTTCTAGGGAATCAACTTCTAAAAACATCTCTAGTTCTTCAACAACAAATTGATTGTCACCAATAAAAAACATCATATCATGATATGCTTGTTTAAGACATGCTAGCTGCGGGTAGAATCATAGAGACAGTGAATGTTGTTTGCAAAGATACCTTGAGCCTTCTTTCAAAAGGTTGAGCAAGTTTTGAAAGTTCTGAGGGTTTCCAATACATTGGGTTCCATTGATTGCCACAATAGACCATAGAGTTGAAAACCCATCTTTTTCCATTGTGCAAAGTTTCTCATCTACATTATTTTCCAGGTGATCATGAACTCTTGGCCAAGAAACATAAGTTCCATAGAGGTTTCCCATAAATAACTTTTTCTATCAACCTTTTCTGATGTAAATGTTCTTATGGTGGGAAGGTGGGGCGTGGGTTTCATGCACTTGAGCTACATAGGTAAAGAAGGTAGCACATGGAGCTGCGTGTAGACGTTTCTAATGATGGGACAGACAAAGTTGGCCATCGCTCAAGGAGACAATCCAGATCCGGTGGTCATCAGACAAAACTGGACAACCAATGGTGACAACAGACCCAAACAAGATAAGGATAAGCAAAGCGAGATCAACTTGCTCTGATACCAACTTGAGAAAATAAAGAGAAAAGAGAAAGTATATTTTTTGAGAGCTTTAAAAGGTCTCCCTTAGGTAGGCATATTTATACACAGTAGATCTATGTACAATGATGAGAAACGGAAGAGTAAAACAGCTTTTGAATAAACCTTACTTAGCTTACTCTGAACCTGTTCAAACAACTATATTAATATAATCAGTACAATTAACTTACTTCCGGGTCTTCTTCTTTTCCTTGTAACGCATTACAGCATTGCTACGGTTGGCAGAATGCACAGAACTCTCAGGGCAAGGAGGACACCAGGGAGGCTCTCCCATGAGAAGCATTGAAGAAGCATCACAGTCTTGATAGTCACCAGCACTATCTTTAGTAACACCAGAAAAAGAAATGTTTGATTGAGATTGCCTTCCCGTAAAACAAACAATTGGTTCAGTTTTTGTACTCAACATTGAATCTGCAGATGCTGCATTGCTGCATGCTGGTAGGACAGTATTGACCAACCCAGCAGATGATCCCTAGAAAGTAGAAAAAAAGTTCAGACATGATATTAAATATGTAAACCAAGATGTAAAATCATTCAACTCAGACCCCACAAAAGAAACTAAATTTTCTACCTGTTGACTAATATAACTTCCACATTACAAGCAAAAGTAGTGGAAAGAAAAATCCCATTACTCCAAATATAAGTAAATCTTCACATAAATAAAGGAGATTTAAGGAATTGAAATACACCTATATGTTCTACACAAAATAAAAGAAACATGCTTATATTTTTCAATATTTCTGCTACTACATTTTGGAAAAATAGAGTCCAGGCAATCAGGTCTAAACCTCAGCACTTTGGATTATTAGTTTGTACATACTGCAGATGAAGTGTATAGTTTTACAAAAAAAAATTGATTACAAAATGAAGATAGCTGGAACCACCATTGAGGAAAGTAGATTGCATGGATTTTTGTCATATGAAAATAGGTTGAGAAAGACTGATAAGGACTTCGGAGAAAGTTACTAAAAGGAATTCCATCATAGATAATACTCTTCTAGTCCAACATACAAGAAACAAATGACGACATTCTTTTGTCCTTTTTATTGGAAACACGGGTACCATTTTCAAATATGTTAATTTTTAATTTCTTTTCATACCCATAATTTCTTGTAAAGTCTGTTAATGAGATATGTGTTCAGTTCATATGAAAGTGGATCCATTAATTCAGTTAATAACAAAACAAGTCACACCCATTAGTTGAAAAATTATTTCTTGAATTACAATATCCATTTCATCATGCAAATAAGATATTCATTATCGCCAGTATAATCACGGGGATAACAAGACACTGTTTAGACAAGTAAACAGGCTAAAGGATGGTTGAAAAGTGTAAAATTTAAAGACATTAAAATTCATAGATGCACAACTCAACAACAATAAACGGTTCATTATATGAAATAAATAGCTGCTGCTCGAAGAATAATAATAGAAAAACAATTTAATATCAAGAATGGAAGGTGAGATTTTAGTACCTCAGCAGCAACAGCACCCTGACAGTGGGATTCACCAGCACTAGCAGACATTTCTTTTGTCTCAAATAAGCTATCAATTCCACCATTTTCAAAAAGCTCTTCAGAATGACTGAGAGCCATCCCAAAAAGTTCCTCGTAGTTCTCAAGTTCTAGATCAACTTCATCCATGATGAAATCATCATACAGATTATCATCTTCACATATCCCAGAAACCTTTTTCCCAGGACAGTACAACTGCAGATTCATCATAAGGTGATTAACTAAGTTATTAGATGAAACAACAATATAGAAAACTAAGGACTGTGCAAGTAATTTCAATAAAAAGATAAAGGTTGGAAGAATCATATATAATGGCCTTGTAGTTAACATGTCACCATCAAAGTATGCAAGCTACAAGGCTATTATGTCATTGCCTTATACGGTAATCAAGTTGCATAGTTTAAACTGATTAAAAGTCACTAGTGAAGGGAGAAAATATACAGATATCCAACTCTAGTAGATAAGGTGCTATTTTCCATGTAAAGAAACTACAAGAACAATATTCATATTATTTGCAAGCCACTATTCATTTTGTTTCCCTTGTCTTCAAAACATTTTTCAGATTAAATTGGCTACTGTTACATGCACAGAAGGTATCTAAAAGAGAAAAAGTATTATGAAAGTTCAGTTGTTCCTGGTTTGAGTTCAAGCTAACAATAAATCAGGAAAACTGAGATTTGTGTGAAACTGAAAACAAAATATAGTTTTGGCCAAGAAAAAGCATACAGGCAGAATCAAAGCAAGTCAGTTTCAAATGCTGTTATAGTCATCTAGAAAATGAATGATAAATTGATCACAATTTAAAAATGATTTAGCCAAAAAAAGGCAGTTGATGAGAAACTACCTAGGAATCATTACCAGATAGTTTAGCTATTTACGTCATGGTTTCTGCAGTAAAACATCTGTATCAAAACCATATAATAATTTACAAAAAGCACTCATTCCTTGCAAGCATGTAATTTCATCCACTGTTTCATTGTTAGAATGTCAATCACACCTACAATGGTTATGATTTCCCAATAGATTTTGCCTATGATGCAAAGATACATTGCATGTAGAAGATAAACTATACCGATCCAACATGGCCATACAAATATTCTAAAAATATATAGGACAGACGTGTCTAGATATGTATAAAAATCCATATTGCAATTCTGCATATTCAAATTAAGAACATAATTCATGGATATTACTAAAAGCAAAATAAAAACTACTGTTACCATAACAGAAATAGTACCAATATCATTTCTTTTTGAAAACATTCATAAAGAGGACAATTTCTTGCAAATTGAGTACAGTTGTAAATTTGGAACACAAAATGAAAACATGTGATTATACCTTGGGCACACATTCATTGCCAGGTCCAGGTGGCTGATCCAGAATACGAGGTTCTGAGTCTGACGCAGGTATTGAAGATGTGCTGGCCCAAAATTTACCTTTGGTAGGTAGATCTGTCACTTGAGCAGAATCAGACACATTATGCCCTTCTGGAGGAACCAAATCACTCTTGTTGCCACTCTCATTAATGCTCATCAAACCTAGTTCCTGCTCACAAGCTTCACCCATAGAAGGGATATCTAAGAAAAATGACCATATTGAAGAAAATTCTGCAGCTGAAGGGCAGCCAGAGTAGCAATTGATTGTCTGTCTCTTGTGTGTAGAAGAAGTAGGTGAGGTACCATGAGCCAACCAATCACAGTTCTGACACAGTGAAATTTTCTCTTCAACACACCTCACAAAAGCAGGTTGCAAATTACATCTCTCACATAGAAGGGTTCTCGAATGACGCCTAGATAGGGCATTAGCAGAATGAACATTTCGATCACACGATAAACATAAGCATGCAGCATCACTGCGGCAGTACACCAATGACCTCTGGTCTCCACAAAAATCACATAAATAACCCATCTTTGAACTGTTTCTTTGTTTGTTCCTGAATCTAAATGAAAAATTCTCAGTTATTAATTACATCGACCAAAACTAGAACAGAAGATCTTCTTATATCATAGAACTTACAAACTGTTGGAAAATGTGATACTGATGAAGGAAGCTACAATTCAGTTCTGGAAATTCAGATGCTGCAAAGAGGTAATAAGTAAGCATTTTGATAAGAATTTATACCAAGTAATATGAAGAGAAAGAAAGATGAAAAGGGAATTCTAATGCAAACTCTGAACAATGTAATGGAACTGGGATGGAACAGTATGAAAATATAAGCCAAGATCAAAAAGTGTAGATTAGAGAGCCAACTCAGAGAAAAAAAAAAGTAAAAACAAAAACAAATTGTTTGACAAACAAACTGGTAAAAGTATCTCTCACAGCAGCAAGCAACTACACAACAGCACACAATTCTTTATAAAGAAGATTGATAAAAGATAAAACTAAATTAAATCATAAATAACTAAAACAACACTAGCTAATAACAAGAAATAATTTCCAAAGGTAGATTTAGAAATTAGAAATATAAAAAGTAAAAAATATATACACAACCGAGGTTTTCAGGCAAACGAACCAACCAGACTTCTATTTTCTGTTAAAAAAAAATTGCATTTTTATAAAAAGAAAAAAATAAGTAGTAGTAGGAAACTCAGCAAATAAAAGTTAACTGGAATTTCAACCGAATTATGAGTAGCAGATCAATTCCCAACAAACAAAAAGTCAGAAAAATCTCCAAAACACCGTCACATAAACCCAATAAAACACGAGAGGAGGCAGAAACAGCAAATCAATCAAATCCAATTACCCGTTTATCAAATTCTCAACTTTTCCTTATCCTAATCTCCCAGAAAAGCCTTCACGCCAGAAAAACACGAACTTTGAAAACAAAACAAAAAAAGAACAGCACTTTTTCAATAATAAAAAAATAGAAAAGAAGACATGTATTTGTACGAAAGATGGAACAGGGAGGAGGGAGAGATCAGAAGGCAAGAAAATTACCATACGGCAAGAAAGACAGAGAGGACAAGATCGGTAAGGAAAAAGGGTTTGTTGCTTTTTTGAGAAAAACAATATAAAAATAATATTTTTATGCAAAAATTGAAAGCAAAGGAACCCTAGAGGTGGAAGCTGGACTTTTCAAGAGAACAAGCACAGACCCTTTTGTGTGTGTGATTCTCTCTCCTCTGCTCTGTTCAGATAGATAGGAATAGGTAGATTTTAGATTAGATATGATGGGGAGGGTTGGTGTAGGTGTGAGTGTGAGAAGAGAATAATAATGCAATGGAAGGGTTTTGTTTGTGTGATGTGTGTATTGTAGGTAATGTGACATGGGCTATGCAAGGAAAAAGTGTAGGTAGATAAAAAGTGCAAAACAAAAGAGTAAAAAACTTGAATTGCAAGTGGGACCATGTCTCTTTCCCAGTGAAAGCAAAAGCCTCAGTTTTTATTTATTATTATTATTATTAGGCACATCCTTTTTATTAGTCCTTGGTCCACCTTAAAAAAACACTGTTGCTTTTATCAGTTGCTGATTGTGCATAACATGGTAGTGCCACTGTAGTAACAATACAAGGGTTGTTGTTGATGATAGCTTGGAGCTTGGTGGCATTTTTTATTGTGTTAAATGCTAAAAGAGCATTATTAGTTGTCGTACTGAGGATGAACTTTTTGCTAAAAAGTGCGTCACATGTTGGATGAGGTGGACAGATAGAAGGTTATTTTGTGACGCTTTTTCACAATCTGCTGCGCTTTTTCTGTTGCCTTTTCACACCATCCTTTTAAAGCCTTTCCATGCATTTCCCTTCACTCTTCTCACAACTATCTCTGCAACATTTTTTTAATATCTTCTAAACATTACCATTTATAGTTTTTAATACATTTTGAAAATGTAGTTGTAATACTTTTATGATGTATTGGTTAATTAATTTACAATTTTATGGGGAGTATTAGTTAATTATATATTAATATTCAGGTGACTTTTAGGCGTTTAATAAATAAGTATTTTCTCATATTTAAATAACTTTTTCATATAATTATTATAAAGTCAATAAATTTAGTATATATTGTCAAATTTAACTATCAATGTTGGTACTTGTTAACAAGAGAATAACCGTTCAAAACTTTTGACATTAAAATTTAGAATAAAAACTATAAATTGAAATGGAATGAAAATTGGAAACAAAAAAGAAAATAGAGCTTATTAAAAAACTATGAAGTATTTACCATTTTAAATGTCATTAAAAAACGATATAGGAATATTCTAGAAAATAGTTTTAGACATCTAAATATCTTTTTAAGAAAACTAAATATAAAAATAAGAAAGCATTCATCACTAACTTTTTTTTAGAAAGATATTCAAACCATCAACTCATATTCTTGTATTTTTTTTAAATATTAGGTAAAGGAAGCTAATTGTATGTTTTTCTTTAAATGTTAAATAAGAAAGTTAATTGTATATTTTTTTAAACTTAGGTAAGGGAAATTAATTGTATTTTTTTTAAATGTTAGGTAAAGAAGTTAATTATTTGTTTATGTTAGTTTGAGATAGAAAAATTATCTAAAATGATGATGTTTAGTAAAAGAAGCTAGTTTGAATATTTTTTTATAATTACTTATTGGAAAACTTTGCTTTCACAACACAAATGACATACAACTAGATGTTAATTGCTGACGTGGTTTAATTGTATATGTGAATAAAGGTAAAACGGAGTTTTTCTTTTTGAAGGACATTTAGGATATTTTGTTATGAAAGGACATAATTAGATTTTAAGTATATAAATTTAAGATTTGAAACGTGATAGGAGTCCAGTGCACCCATTTGCATAAGGGAGATTTCGTGTGAGAGTGGTTGTGGTGGCGAGTGACGGTGGTCAAGAATCGACGGCGACGACAGCAGCTTCGGTGACAGCAGCAAATACGACTGCAACGGCGGGGACAACAATGGCGAGATTCAAGAGATCTGAGATTCAAACTCACTACTTCTTAACCCTTGATGCCTTGATGGAATATTTTGGACAAGTTTTTAGATAAAATTTCAAACATGTAAACCCTAAAAATGACTCTCAGTGCCACACTAAAATATTTTTTTACACATCATTTATCTTGATCACATCAGTGTCATATAAGGTTGTAAAGTGAGTATGTGTCACGTGTGGTTGTCAAAGTATAACTACTCTTATTTATTTTACTATATAATATAATATCAATGTTTGTCAATGATATAATATATGATCAAGACATAGTTTCTCAACAATTATTTTTATGATATTTGTATGAAAATTTTAAATAATATCAAAAGATAAAAGATAAAATTATCAATAAATTAACTATAATTAATATAAAAAAGAAGTTTCATATGATTAAGTTTTGAGATATAATATTTTTACATTTAATATTGGACACTCCAACAAAATCACAATTATCAATAAAAACAATTAATTTAGTTAATTTTAGATAAATGTTCACAGTGCGTCAAATTTATCTGGTAAATTTTAAAATTCTCTTCTCTTTGTTTAATAAAGATATATATATATATATATTCATATATTTAATGACAATAAATAAGGAAAAAAATAACGTTGTATAAAAATTTTAAAATATCTTATAAAAAGAATTATGATAGTTACTTAAAAATCAACAAACACCTCAATCTAACAATAAATAAAAAAAAAAAAAAAAAAAAAAAAAAAAAAAAAAAAAAAAAAAATTTTTTTAATTTTTTTTTTTTTTTTTTTTTT
>Ga0099824_1008166_pt1 | contig 13492 bp, 3 predicted proteins | sample SiratrowhiteBW_FD_76837 | JGI IMG/M metagenome (GOLD analysis project Ga0099824, IMG submission 76837) | Root nodule microbial communities of legume samples collected from California, USA - Siratro white BW | ecosystem: Host-associated > Plants > Roots > Nodule | place: USA: California... | reverse complement strand
TATAGATATATATATGTTGTTTGTTTTTTTTTTTTTAAAAATATAGATATATAATAATATATAGAGTGTATAAAGAGTTTTAATATTATATAATATTTATATATATATATATATATATATATATATATATATATATATATGATAAATGAGTTAAATTTTCTCAAGATCACCCAAGGTAAATGAAGTAATTATTTAGTGAACATTTTCATGTTCAACTAACGTCATGCATAAAAATATGTAAAACCAACGATAACCATAATACGGCAGTTTAAAATATAAAAAAAGTACTTCTAATCTTAAATATAAGATCATTTAATCACTTCACAAGAACTGAAGAATTTCTTAAATTTAGTTCGTAGTAACAATAATTTGTTAACAAACCATATTGTTTTTAAAATTACCTTTAAATTGTTGAAATCTCTTTCTCAAGTTTTTTCTAAAAGATAATTAATGCAGTAAATAATTTGGAAGAAAACTTATAATAAACAATTGTGAACAACTTTCCTGAAATTCGTTATAAAAAGGTCAGGAAATAATTCTTATTTCCTTCAATTTATTTTTTTAATCTTTTTTCTAAATTAAATTTTAATATTTTTTTAAAAAATAAAAATTAAAAACAAAACTATATCAAGATATAAATTATTTTGTCATATCTTTAAATTATATTTCCTATATTCAACGAGGTTTATTTATTACAATTCATAATATAATTTGTATATTCAAAGAATTTATTTATTATAATTTTAATTATATGTAAATATTTATTCCGTTAGCTATAATAGTATTTAACTAGAACATGGAAGTCAGTAGTATTAAACATAAATGTCAACATTGACAAAAACATGATAGTTAAAACAGAGATATGTCAATTCATGTAACCATTTTTACAGGATATATCAATTTAACTTTAAGTTTCATAGACTATAAGTAGCTTTGTTCATGATTTTACCATCTTTGTGTTTTCTTTAAACTAACAGAAAACTGTGTACAATTATTTTGATTAGATAAATATTCAAAGGCTCACATTTTTTGAATAAATTGGAGCAGGGAGAAGCACCAAAATTGCATGCTGAGTCAGGGTGATTCAGCTAGTATTTTTACGAGCTAAACTCCTTAAAAATGGTGACAATATAGTAAAGTTTGTTTACTTGTTTTCTTTTACATTACAATATCTGACACACTTAACTCTTTCATCCTCTTTGACAGTAGTATAACACTGCAGAAGAGCAAACAACTAAATATAAATAGTAAAATAATAAGAAAAAAAAAACACCCATTTACTAAATTAAAAGTCATATTTGATCAAAATTTGAGTAATGGTATGACATCAAATCCTTGAAATTCTAATCCAACTAATAGGCCTGTGCTGCTACTGCATTTCATCTGCTACAATGGTGCCGTGATTACCACTTTTGTATTTTCATTGGTAACAATAATTTGGTGACTGTCATCATAGACGGCAACCACCATATATTGTTTCCCTTGATCATCACATTACTTTGCACATCAGAGAAGCATTAAGCAGGCACTTACTTATACAACCTCCAACTGAAAGCTATATTATTGTTTTTTTTTTTGTGTATGAAATGACAATAAGTAAAAATAGTTCTTTTTAAATGCACTTACGTGTCTTATGATGGCTACAGTATAAGAAACTCATCAAGGTCACAGAATTAAATTCTGACTCTAATTAAAAATCGAGTCCTACTTTACCTAATATTCGCTACGCTGCCTGCCACCAATCATTAGCACCAAATGTGTGGAATTCACAAGTAATAACGTAATTAAGGTTTCATAATGTTAGTATTAAGCATTCCCCTCAATCTATATTGACTTCTTCGAGGTCGGTATAGCCTAATATAGTGTATTTTTCCAACAAATGGCTTCATGAAGAACTACTAATTCATATTTGGTGCAATGTAATAAAATAACATCATGACATGACTCCTACCACAGATCACCAACCATGCGTCAAAGTTAATGCTTGTTAATTTATTTGTACTACATTTTTCCATTTTTAATTTGAAGCATCAGAATTACTGTTGACATATGCTGGAAAGAAAGAAAAAACAGATTAAGCAAACGACAAATAATGTGCTAGGAATAGGCTTTTAAAAAAACCAACAAAGGAGAAAAAAAAAAAAAATACTAACATTACACGTTATATGACTTACATAACAGAACAATTAAGTGGCATTACAGTGTTGCAGACACATGGCACTAACAAAGTGGGAGTAATAATTTGGTAAACTTTAACAAGCTGTAACAACCAAATCTAGCCAAACACTCCTAATATGGTCATTGGAGAAACCAAACTATTGCCAGAATTTGTCTGATTTATATCTGTGAAGCAGATTAAATTCCCTGAAGACTCTTACTTCTACTTGGTCAATTGCCAGTGACTACTTTCTCTTCTTTAACGCAATCATCTTCAGTAAACCTCTTCCAGAGCCAATGCTGCTTCCACACTCTCTCTGTCATCTCTTCAATAGGGACATTCTTTGTCTCGGGGAGCAGGAAAAGCACGAATGTGGACATGATCAAGACACATCCAGAGAAGAACAAGAAGATACCAAATTTGAAGAGGCACAGCATTGAGAGAAAGGCCTGTGCAATGACAAATGTACAAAGCAAGTTGACACATACAGCAATACTCTGCCCCGCTGATCGAGTCTCCAGAGGGAAGATCTCACTTGGGATAAGCCAACTAAGAGGGCCCCATGACCATGCAAATGCAGCCACAAAAATGCATACCATCACAACCACCAACACCGCATAACCCTTTGATAGGTCCTCATAGTGGTCCCTCACCTTCATTCCTATTATAACTGCAATAACAAATTGAGACAAGAACATCTGAACTCCAGCTTCCAACAGCAGCATTCTCCGCCCGAGTCTGTCCACTGAATAGATCGAGACAACAGTGGAGACGACATTAACCGCACCAGTAATCACAGCAGAGTAGAGTGAAGCATCGTTCTTGAATCCCAATGTGTTGAACAGAACCGGGGCATAAAACATAATGGCATTGATGCCAGTAAACTGCTGAAAAACCTGTTTTTCGAAAACAAACAAACGGAATAAGAATCAGATAAATTAGGAAATTTCAATTGATCATAACTCATACACCTAAGAATAACATTGTTTCAATTATGCTAAGAAAAGAGTGAACGTACAATTTGGTCCTTGAAAGCTTGTATATGTAGAAATTAGTCTCTAAAATGTGATTTCTACAACAGATTAAAGAGCACTGACCTGCAGGGCAATGGAAATGAGGAGTTGGGGTCGGTTCCTGCGCTTGAGGATATTCCTGAAAGGGTGCTTGACCTCTTTAGCCACAGCACATGCATCAACAAGCTCCAAGAACTCAGGCTCAATGTTCTCAATGCCACGAATCTTTCTCAACACAGCTTTTCCTTCTTCCAAGTGACCACGCTCAATGAGACTGTTTGGGGTGTCCACCACCAAGAAAGCACCCAAGGTCAGAAGCAGTGCTGGGAAACCACCCAAACCCAGAGATAGCCTCCAACCCCACCCACCTTTGATTCTGTTGTTTCTCAACCATAGTCACCATCACCAACAATTAACAACATCAAGAACAAACCAATGACACATGCTTTAGCAATCAATCGTGCAGAACAAATTGGCTCTGATTTTGCATGAGAATCAGTTACCTTGCAGTTTCATCATTGAATTCTAGATTGCAGGATTTTTTTTACAATTTGAGTTTCGTAAAATGAGTTCTTATTATATTAGCATTCAATCATTGAAAGCTTATTTACCCGGATAGTTCTAAATCTTGCTATAGATATTTTTATAATTTGATTTAAAAATATTAAATATTAGTTTTTTAATATTTTCATCATAAAATATATTAATATTTTCTTCATGATATTTGCTAAGTTCTAGGTCAGTACAATTTTCACACTAACCAACCATGACGCAAGTTATCATTTTTGTGCCTGGACCAAGCAGGGCCTTTCCCAATCCAAGACTCATGGGAAGACATGAATGAAAAAAATTGTTGTTTCCATTCCCACTAAAATACTATGAAAAAAGAACATCAGATCTTGCTTTGGTGGGAAACAGGAACTTGCCACGTTAGCAGATATACTTGCTTTGGTTGAAAAGCTTCTTCTTTGAAGCATTTATGACGGCCCAAAACCCTAAGCAGAGTGGGCAAGCATGTGCTTGACTTTTGGGTATGTGAGATAAGTAATAAAAATGGTTAATTGTATTGATTTTCTATGCTCCAGAATCTCTTTGGAGAACAACTCCAATTAAGCCCTCAATTTGCAAAATTTTGACCAGCATCATTCACTAAACCATTATTTAACGATGCTTTCACTTGGGCTATGATCTGTTGTATTGTAGTATTTTTGTTCTGCTTTTAATACACAACTCATATGATACATTCAACAAAAATGATGGAATTGAGAGCATGCACAGAAGAAACTTACTTGTTGGTGAAATAGTTGACAAGGTTGGCAAAGAGAATGCCAAGGGTGATATTCAGCTGGAACAGAATATTCAATGCTCCTCGCATTCTTGAAGGTGCGATCTCTGAAAGGAAAACTGGCACGGCCTGTCATCGTCAAATCAAATTCAAGCAACAAACATGAATGAGTTCCACCTCATACCTTTAAACATTAATCAAGTTATTTATGTTTTCCATAATAAATTGAATTAGCTTTCTCGTTTACATCGATAAGATGTAAACAGAATGCGTAAGCTACAAAAAAGTAGCAGCACAAGTTGAAGTTTTGTCGCATTTTTAATGTAAAAAGGAGGGATTCTTGGCCATAAAATTAAGCGATTTCATGTAATTAAATGAGAAAAAACAGCAAGTGATCTCCATCAAGGTGAAATAGAAAGAACCATTTAAAGCCTAAAAGGTGGGTTGTAGTTTGAAGAAAGATTATATAGTTATTGGTTTTAATTACTATAAACTTGACTTCAATTGAAGCATGGTGATTCATATCATTGTGGGGACATTCTTGTCTGTTACATCACAGTGCCCTTTCTACATGTTTTTAATATTTTTTTTCATTATCTTTATAAATATTAATCCTTTAGGTTGGTCAGATATGTCGGCCACTGTGTCATCCGTGGTTACTAGAATATACACACACCTAGTAAAAACTACATAGTAAAAACTACAAAACCTATTTTTGTCTTCACCAAGGGACACAATTGATATGTCAACAGCCTGAACCCAATACTAATTATCCTGCACATGGGATATCATGATGCATGATGTATCAATGGGACAGATCCCATAAGTACATTTTTCGTAAACTTTTTTTGAAAAGTGTGAATAAAGATTACCCTTGTTCCTATTCATAACAATATTTCAATTAATTCATACACTTTTAAATCAAATTAGTTAAATTATTTAAAAATAATAAATTATTTTAAATTTTATATTATTATTCTTATAAAATTATCCTTATTATATAAAGTTTAAGTATTTGCATGAGATATTACGTACTTATATTTTTAAATCTTATTAAAATTTTTATACTATTTATTATTTTTAATTAAAATATGTCAATTCATTAAGAATGTTTTGAAAAAAAAAAAGTGCATCATTCAACTACTAATAAATATTGTGAGAAGAGAAAATAAATTTTCTGACAACTGTCTTAAATCCTTGATTCTCTATTTTCGTCTAGTCAATAAATGGAATAAACTGTATAGCAGAGAAATTATTAAAAAAAATTATTAAAGGGAATCTCATTTAAAGGAAAAAAAAAAAGAATATAGAGTGAGTTAGAAATTAATTCAAAATTAAGAATTTTTATTCTTTAAATTACACTCTATTATTATTGAATAAATTTTTGAATGAGTCATCACATTAATCTCTAAAACTAAGGACCAAAATTTTTAATTACTTTTAATAATTATTCTTTTAAAGCTAAAAAAACATTAATTCAATCTCTACATAGTTTCTGAATTCCCCAAACTGCAGATTAAAATTATTTAGTTTGATTTTCATATAGATATTGAAGCAAACCATGATTTGTGTGCATGTTGAATGAATAGTATTAGATATATTGTGAGAAGAATGAACCTGGTTAGCAAAACCAACTCCAGAGCCAAGTAAGACCCTGCCAACGATGAGCATGGCGAGGTTCTGAGCAGCAGCATTGAAGGCAACTCCAGCAAGGAAGATGAAACCTGCAATCAACATGGTGGCTCTTCTTCCCTGCTTCCGAGTTATATGTGAGGCCAAAAATGTGGCTGTTAAACCCGCAAGATACAGACACGAAGTGAATAGTTGCAACTTTTCATTGTCGTATTTGCAGTAGTTGCTCTCCACCTCTTTCTCTTCCACCGTCTTTCTGTAAACCTCCGGAAAAAACTCTTTCAGGAATCCTCCCATGGACGTCACACCACCTCATTCAAATCAACCAACAACAAAACATAAGCCTCTATTAATTTGTTTCTTCTTTCTCCTTTTCGTTTTAAAGTTTATTTTCTAAAATTACATGGATATTCGGAAGCTACTTATACGTCAAATACCACGAGAAAACTTTGTCCCTTGATATGATCGAAAACGTAATATTTAATGAATGAAGAATATTACCGGAAACACCAATGTCGTATCCAAACATAAGACCTCCGGTAGCAGCCATTACGCACGAAAGGATGACGATTGGAGTTATCTTTGCCTCAAAATCATTGGCACTTGTTGTGGTTAAGCCTCCACCAGTCATAGTTATTTGAGATAATTAAGGAGCTGGTTTTCTCTTCAGTGTTTTTGTGACACTCACACACATGCACAATAGAGTAAAGAATGTTTTACTTTCACTAGCACGCCTTTTACACTTTGATTTATAACCACTGAGAAAGAGTTTCACTTTGCTTTTTCTTTCTTTAATTTTTTTTATCCACATCCCATAGACAGAATAGTCATTCTGTGTTTCCATGATTTTTGTCGGAATGACACCATAGGGTTCGAAATATGTATTCGGGAAATGTCCAACTCACAAATACGTAAAACTTCTCTTGTTCGTCCAATTCGGGTTATACTGTATTCGCTAGTTTTTGGATTTGATGTTCTACTAAAACGACAAATAAACTTAATAATTGATAAAAAATAAATAACAGCAATTAATAATCGCATTTTGACAAAGCATAAAAATTGTTATTTATCATTTGGAGACTATTTTTCTTCACTGAAAAATTATTTTAATAAAATAAAGTAAAAATATATATATTTCTATTATATTTGATATAATATGATATTTCCAAATATTTTTCTCACTTTGTAATGAAGTATTGATTAAGAGTTTTGACATTTAAAAAATATACCACTACTTTCAAACATAACTAATTGAAAAGTGGGATTTTAACAATTAATTCAAAGTTAAGCAATAATTTCGAACATAACTATTTTGAAATATAATTTTGACCATTGAAAATATACACATTCAAAAAGAGAATTTTGGTAACTAGTTTGTTTGAAAAAAGCTTAGATCTTTTAACATAATTTAGTTTCAAAGAATTTTAACAATAAATAAGATTTTTAAAGTTTTGAAACTACCTTAAGTCAAAATATTTTAAAGGTTGTTTTATTTAAGATTTAATAGCTATTTTTGAATGCTTTAAATTTTAGTTTCACTTTTTAAAATTATTTAATATAATATTTTTTTATCAAAATGATGATAATGAAGTTATTACGATAATGATACATGTTATTCATTATTAGACCATGTTATCTATGTCAGTTTTGGAGAATGATAAAGTGTCATTTGTTGTTGTTTGCCTTAAGATACTATATAATAACATTGTCACCGTTAATTTGAATAAAATAATTATATTACCTCAGTCTTTTATTATAAAAGTGGGACAAAATTGTTGATAACTTTCAAAATAATGGGATAAAATTGAAAAAAAAAAATCATTACAATGAAAGTACAAAAATAATTATTAAGTCTTCAACTGAAAGACATGATCTTTTTAATTTGAAATTGTAACAATGATATAAATTTTAGTATTCGCAACAGAAATTCATTCGAACAACATTTTTCTAAATATAATACCATATTACATTTATATAGAATGAAGATAAATGCAAACATAACATATTTTAATAATATTATAGGTACATCACTAATAATGATGAAGTGAAGGTAAACACAGATTCAAATATAATGTCTTATATTTAATTTAATATATAAAAATAAAATACACAGTTTAAAATGTAAGTTGTCAGTTAACTTTTTTCTATAGCTAATAGAAAGATTTATATAAAGAAAAATAAATCATAAGAAGAATAAAAAAGACTTATAAAATAGTATAATAAAAATAAGAGTCAGAAATGGGTAAAAAACACATATGATCACGATATTAAATATTGTAAATACAAATGATTTTTTGTGGATATTCAACAATCTAAGTTTTTACAATTTGATTTATTTATAAAAAAATTACATAAAAGTATGGATTAACAATTAATGTGCTCATGTTCCTTAACTTTCTTCTATATAAAAAGATAATATGAGAATAAGTTACTTGCATGCTTAAGTGACACTTTTTACACAGTCAAAGTTCATATACCTTCTTCTACATGACAAGATAATATTGTGATAAGTTATTAGTTGTGTATTTAGTATACTGAAGTAATGATAATTTTCATATTCAAAATGTGGTATCTATTTTTTACTTTCACAATATACTACTTGTTTTTTTTTTTTTTTTTTTATTTTTTTTTTTTTTTTTTTTTTTTTTTCTCATTCTTTAGTTTAAAAGTCATTCCTCCTTTATCAAACCTTCTTTCAAACTTTCAACTATATTTTTGTCCAAATTTTCTTGGATGTATTTCTAATCTTACTTTTTTTTTTCAAAGCATTTTTGTACAAACGTATATATATTTGTTGTTTTCAAATCTTTAAGCATCTTTCAACATTATTTGAAGTTATGTAATTTTGAACATCATTTCTTTAATATCTCAAATAATTTTGTTTAAAATTTTGTTACAAAGCTTTGTTCCATTTGAAAATATTATTATATTCTTTTCTTTATACAATCTTGTGGAATATTCTATGGTTTAATTTAAATTCCTCTTAAATATTAATCTTTTAAATTTTGTATTTTTCAAACTTTTTTCCAACTGTTTTCATTTATCATTTTCACATTGTCATCGAGTTCAACAATATTCAAAATTTACTTCAAATATTATAATTGTGATAACAACAATTTTAAGATATGATAATTTAAATTATTATGTTCATTATTTATTAAAAAATTAAAATATATTTAAATATCATCATTTATTCTCGTAATTGTGATTCGTTAATTTTTTATATTAACCTTTAATTAATATATTTCAAAATCTCATAGATCAATTTTAGATTCAAGCCAATGTCATCTATTAAATTCGAGTAACATCTCATCAAACCAATTTTAGATTCAATCCAATGTCAGTTATAAAATATTATGAACATCATTTTTTTCTGAATAGCTACATCGTACCACGAGAGATTTTAAGCAAATCAACAATAAACAAGTAATTTAAATGCACATAGTCAATATGGCCTATCAAGGATATTGAATAAGTGGAGACAAATTATAAAACAAAATCAGTGGGTTCAAATATAAAGGTAAAGAAGAAAATATAGTAATTAAAAAAGCAGTAACATTTTTTTTTTTTAAATTGAAGGGGTGCACACTGCACTTGCACAGCCTCACCCACCAAAATAATTTATTCAACCTAACTTTTCTACATGCTCAAACATATATTAAAATTCCAACATGGTGTATAAAAGAAATCACAACAATGCTTTCATTTTTAGTGGATGATTTGACACATCGATTACATTTTAAAGAAGTATAAATAAGAAATTAAAATGAGAAATATTATGCAGTGAGAATGAGTGATGGTCAAATGATGGAAGAAATTGTATTATCTATTATATAATCAAGATTTATACATCATTTTGCATTAATATTTTTTTATAAGAGAAATAGAAAAAAAAATCGACCCCTAGCTCCAAAACAATATGTCCAAAGCCATGAAAGATGCATGCATCTTGAATGTAAAGTGAAGATGATTCATATATTTATAAAGCTTAGATATAGGTTGGAGATCTCCATTGGGCACTGCCCTCTTATTATTATTAAATTCAGAAATGTGATAAAGAAGAAAAACTAAGATATTGGCATGAACAGTTCATAAGCAAAAAATAAATTTATTGAATATTCAAATATCATCCGTTCATGGTTCACAAGAAGAGAATCAAGTTCATGATTGGCAGACACCTTTCTCTCGCAATGTAGCATACGTTTAGATAATGCTTCATACCTTTTTTGGATTCCATATTTTATCCTTTTTATAAGATTTTAGTTTCTTTCTTTCATAAAAGGTTAGATAGAGCAGTTGGAGCCTTGTCTCTGTTTAGAATAAAAATTTACAGAATCTCTACACAAAAATATAGAGGAAGTTGTTGTCATCAAATCAAATATGAATGGTGTTGAATTGTTAAAATGGCACATAAAAGTTTATGATACCTATTTCAAATAATTGAGTTTAAATGAATAATTATATATTTATATATTTTTACATTTATTTGTATAAATTAGTTTTATAAAATTAAAAAAAAAAAAGAATAAAAAAAAAAAAAAAGATCAGATCAAAATTCCAATAGGATGATAATGTTTAAAGTCTGGATCTTTACCAATATATAAAAAAATACTCACTCTCGTTTTGTATATAGAGAGAGAGGAAGAGAGAGAAAGAAAAAAAAGAAAGAAAGAAATAATTTTACATGCATAAATGTTTAGATAAATAAAATAATTTTAAATAACTATATATAAACAGGTCATCATTACAATACTTCATTAATATTATCATTACTATTTATTTCCATCATCTTATCTATTAAGTTACGTATCATAAATAAACTTCCGTTTTTTTCTCATCCCTAAATGAAAACATGGTGCGTCTGTGCATAATTATTTTAGATTTTTTTTATAAATTTTAGGATATTGTAAATTTTCATTATAATTTAAATACACTTCAACGTTTCTAAGCCATCATTTGTTTCACGACTTTATTTAAGTGTAAAATCAATAAATCAACAAAAGATATTATTAAAAATTACAATCAACTTAAAAAAAAAAATAGTAATATAGCTGTTATTATTGAAATTTGATGGTACCAGATGTGACCTTTTTAGCTTTTCAGCACGATCCTCAAAACATAAAATAATATAAAAACAGAGGAATTAATATACAACATTTACAAACCCGTTTTATGACAAAAAAATATGAATTATTTTGAAGATAATTGACTGGTTATCTTTTTGTATGGTCAATAATTTATTTATAAAGTACTAATTTTTAATGCCATTTTTGAAATAAAAATTAAGACAAATAATTAAATAATAAAAAATAAATAAATATTAAGAAAATAATAAAAAATATATATATAATTTTAATAGATAAAAATTTATAAGTTTATTAAAATTAATATAAGAAAAGTTTCACTCCACTCTCACTTTTCTTATCTTTAATTAGAGACACTAGTTTTACAAATTTTTCTACAATCTTTAAAACTTTCCAGGTTACAAAAATCCTTTCTCTCTTTCTTTTTTTTTTTTTTTTCTCTCCTCTGCTTCTCTTTTCCTTCTATTCTCTAGTTCACCTTATTCACCACACTTACTTGTAGTTTAAATCTTACTTTTTATTTTAATTTTTAAAAAAATAATAATTATATTTATTAAATGTAATTTTATCTTCACCCATTTTTTTCTTTTTTATTTATTAGAAGGGTCTTTTAATTATTTTTAAATATATAATTTTTATTGATTAATTAATTAATTATTGTATTATTGTTTTTTAAATTTTTTATTTTTATTGATATTATTATTTTCTTTTTAAACAATCATAATTAATATAATTTTTTAATATTCATAATATATATAGTCGTATTTTTGTATTGTTATTATTTTTATCATTATTGGTTTTTATTTTAATTTTGATTTAGTTATCATGATTCTGAAAAATTACTTGATTTTGATTTTTTTTCTAATTTTAAAAATTTATCTCTATAAAAATACAACAAAATATATTTTAAGTGAAAAATTTATAATACAAATTAAAAAGTAAGATACTTTTAAAGTTATATTTTAAAATAAAAATAAAATAATTAATATAGTTAGTTAAAAATATGAATCTCATACTAAAACTACTTAAATTAGAAGTATATGCATATTTTCATTTTAAATTGTATTAATTATAAATTTATAATATGAATTTTGTTATGTTAACATCACAAGTGTCACTGTCATAATAATCAGGTGGTGATATGGAAAAAAAATATTTTTTTAATTTAGTGTGAGTTTAGAGAGAGATTTTCAAATTAAAATTTGTTTAAGATTGGAAAGGGGTAGATTTGTCATTTACATTCACAACATGTGTCTCTTTCCGTGTCTCCTTATTTCTGGTGTGTCTATCTGTGTCTTGATCTCTCTGCCTCTCTCTCTCTACGTTTTGCGCTAAGGTTTTCATTAGTCAAGTTTGTGGTTGTATGACATCGTCGGCTCTGTCTTTGCGCACGTATTAAAAACTCACTTTTCAATCTAAATCGTTGTCGTCCTAAACCCTAAATTTTTCTTTTCCTTTAACAATTTTCACTTCTTACTTATTCTCCTTTAACATTTGGCTTGGTTCTTTCTCTATTTCCATTTCAAAAGATCTCAACTTCAATTTCTTACTTAATCTCTCTGTATCTCACTTAAACATAATAAATTTTTTGGTAGTTTTGGTTTACAAATTTCAATTCAGTAAACACATATTTTGAAATATTAATATTATTCTTTACACGTAATTATGTTGTAATATTTTTAGTTGATGTGTAATCTTCAAAAATACCTTTTTATACTAAGACATGAATGACTTTCACCTGAAAGCAAAAAGAAATAATAACAAGTGATATTACTAAAATAAAATTTTACTTAAATCAATCTCACAAAACCAATTTTACTAAAATATAATTATTATTATTTTATTTTTATATAATATTTTATTAATAAAATAAAGTGTCAAATGGAAGTATAATATGAATAGTAGTATTAAACTAGTATTTTCTTTTATAAAATAAGCCTTCATCCATGTATATATTATAATATCACATTATAAAATAATTTTGTCAGTTTAAATTAGACTTAGAGTCTAATTTTTAATATGATATCAAAATCTATTTTATCTAAATAATTATATACTTATGTATTTTATTAAATAAAAAACTGAATATATAATATTATAAAGTTTACAAGATAAAAATAATCAACTTAGAATATGCTCTAAATTTAAGCTTATTTTATAAAAAATCAATAATATTTGATATCATAGTTTTAGTGTATTGGTGTAATTTCGTTTAAGACAATTAGGTATCTCATAAATAATTAAAAAGATATATATATATATATATATATATATATATATATATATATATATATATATATATATATATCTATATATATAG
>Ga0099824_1008159_pt1 | contig 13502 bp, 8 predicted proteins | sample SiratrowhiteBW_FD_76837 | JGI IMG/M metagenome (GOLD analysis project Ga0099824, IMG submission 76837) | Root nodule microbial communities of legume samples collected from California, USA - Siratro white BW | ecosystem: Host-associated > Plants > Roots > Nodule | place: USA: California... | reverse complement strand
TATATATATATTTAAAATTATATTATTTTTATATTTTTAATTCATTATTCATAAATAATAAAATTATATATGTTAATATAATAAAAATTAAACATCATTGCATGAACAAATATATTACATACGTTAATTAAAGCCCATCCGTTACCCACCTATATTAAATAAGTGGGACCACATAATCATGTGCGTATTAATCATCGTTTAAATTTTGATCTGCCAGACAGAGAAAATTAGGAAGAAGCATTAGTCATGACATTTGGCTGTTGGGGCGGTAAAGTGCAACCATATCAGTAAATGTTTCATTTTCATAATCATTTACTCTCCAAACCAAGTACGAGCCAAGTAGGTTAGCTTCTGAAGCGATTTAAACAAACGAGAACACCGTGATTTGAAATCGAACGGAAAGAGTTAGGGTTTGGCATCTGGTGAGAGAAGAGGAAGAAGATGGAAGGCGTTGATCACTTGGCTTTCGAGCGGAACAAGACGCAATTCGATGTCGAAGACATGAAGATCGTTTGGGCTGGTTCTCGCCACGCCCTCGAAGTCTCCGATAAAATGGCTCGCCTCGTTGCCAGCGATCCGGTTAATTCTTCATTCCTTCTTCAGTTTCCTTCATTTTTTTTACGGGTTTTAATGCTTCAGCTTCAAATCACTGCAGATTTGAACACAGACTAATAATATTATATCACTGTCGCTGTTCCTATTACTGTTGTATTTTTAATTGTCTTTGTGCGATTATTATGTATTTGTTTCTCTTTACGCATTATGTTTGGTGTGGTGTAGCATACTGTATGTATGCATTGGGTCCAAACAACTTTTCAATGTCGTGCAGACTTATTCATTGGGAAAGTAATTGTTTGCTTTTTTTTTTTTTTTTGGAGAAAAGAAGATGAACAGAATTTTAATTGTTTAATTTCCTTAAGAAAATAATTTTGAATTGTGAATAGACTGTAAAATATTGGAAAATTAGATTTGCTCGGGAATTGTTTGTCAACGAGAATTGGATTATTATGCTATTCAGTTTGGGCATTAGATTGGTAGTTCATGTTTCACATATGAACATAAAATCCCGATATGTAAAGTTGCGTGCACCTTTTCTTGTGTAGTAGTTTGGTGATAAATGATAATTTTGACTTTGAAATGCAGGCGTTCAAAAAAGATGATAGGCCTATGCTTGGTAGGAAGGAGTTATTTAAGAACACTTTGAAAAAAGCCGTTTATGCGTGGAAAAGGATTATTGAGCTCCGTCTTACTGGTTTGTCTGTCTTCTATTCTTTGTTTAGCTTGGAATTGGTATCTTGTTATTGTCTTAGATGGGAGATTTCTGTATATTTTCACAGAAGAGGAAGCTTCCATGCTCAGATTTTTTGTGGACCAACCTGCTTTTACCGATCTACATTGGGTACGATTCAATTAATTGTCCTAATGGCTTTCTTATATTTAATATATTCCTATAAAGCCGTATGCGGATGGAATTTCTCATAAGATATCTAGCTCATAAATTCTTTTGCAGGGAATGTTTATTCCTGCTATCAAGGGACAAGGAACCGAGGAACAGCAGCAAAAGTGGTTGCCTTTGGCTCAAAAGATGCAAATAATTGGTTGCTATGCCCAAACTGAACTGGGCCATGGATCTAATGTTCAAGGGCTAGAAACAACTGCAACCTTTGATCCCAAAACAGACGAGTTTGTAATTCATAGCCCCACATTGACTTCTAGCAAAGTGAGTTCAATGAGAGATGGTAGTTAATGGAAGAATTTACGGGTCCTTTAAGATGTGCATTATCATGATATGAGATTATAGAATATCTAATTGCATTCAATTATTCATCCTTTCATATGAACAATCAGGGAAAAACAGCTTGTACCATTTATTAGTTTTCTTTATTATTTATTTATATTTTAATGGGTATTTGGCTAACAAGATATCTTCCAATTATTGGATGTTATTGTAACTCTCCTCATGGTGATCTAAACAGTGGTGGCCTGGTGGACTGGGTAAAGTGTCCACGCATGCTATTGTTTATGCCCGACTTATTACTGATGGTCAAGATCATGGAGTGCATGGTAGTTACAAGCATCAAACACCCCAATTTCTGCTATCATTCCGACATAATTCATTAACATTGTGCCCAATTTGTAGGTTTCATTGTCCAGCTGCGGAGCTTGGATGATCACTTACCCCTTCCAGGCATAACTGTTGGGGATATTGGAATGAAGTTTGGAAATGGAGCATATAACTCCATGGATAATGGGGTTTTGAGGTTTGACCATGTACGAATTCCAAGAAATCAAATGTTAATGAGGTTAGTTTCATTTTACATATTTTTACCTACTCTCATGAGGAGAATGCAATAATCATAGTTGGGACTTGTGGTTTTATGGTATTCAATTCATGCGTGCTCCTTGATGAACGACTGGTCTTGTCCACCCATTATCCATGCATAATTATTATATACAATAAGAAAAATGGATTTTGTTCTAGTTAAAATCTCTAGGGGACTCGACTAAAGCATTCATGAAACTCATGAACTCCCATCTAGATGCACCATCTACAAGATTGTCTGTGTTCGGTAATGGATGAGTCCTTTGAATAGGTGTTGTTCAAATTAGTGAGACCTATGCACATTCACCACTTCCCATTAGGTTTTTTAACCTTCACTACATTTCTCAACCAAGTCAGATATTGTATCTCCCAAACATGGGAAGTAACATTTCCAAGCTAACTTTTGGTCAACTCTTAACATGCCAACTTGTACGTTATTGCCAGGAAATTTGGCATTTAAGTAAATAGTAGAGACCACCACCCTTGGCTTGTTAGTGATGGTATTCCTAATAAAAGATTGTACATTCACAACATGTACTTTATCAACACCCTGTTCGTCGTGGTCCTGTTTATAAACATTCTAAGCTCGATGTACCAACTAACTTCAACTTGTTCGCTCGAGAAGTCGACTAGCACTCCATCAAAGTGTTTTAAATGGTCATGCGAGATTTGTAGGCCCACGAATGTGTTCCAAAACTTTATATCAATTGAGTTCCATTGTCACCATCGAGATGACAGTTGTAAACTTTGTTCTAAAGTCGGTTTCCGAAAACGTAGTGCATGTTTGCAGGTACTTGCCATCTATGGAAGATAGGGAAAAGATCGACTTGGTGTATCTCTTATGACTTAAACTGGTGTATCTCTTATGAACTAGTCGATCCTCCTCTTATGATAGTGTTGAGTCTTGCAAAATGGGAGTTTCATGATCTTCAATGTTGGAGGTTCTCTTGGACATCAACTTTGAGGCAACATTATCTAATTGCCTTTTTTTATAGTGCTTTAGGTATTCTTTTTCAATTTTTCGTATCATGGCATAACATTTCTTTGTGTCATGGTTGTATTTCTAATGACATTCACATGTATTGGGCACAAAACTAAGCAAACTAAGCACTCTATTTGCTTTGTAGGAAAAAGCAACAACTTTGTGGTGTGGATATTTGAAAATCTCCCGTTTTGATAGATTCAACAGCGTATGATCAAAATCCAAAGTTGGTTCCTGTACTGTGTAGGGTTGATGTCGTCTATTAGGCTGCTTCTAGTAGGGAATCTTCTTTTTTCAAGGGTCCTAGTCATTCCTACAAAGGTAAAAGCCTTTTTTGATGGAGCATGCTTGTTGACGTTCCTACGAGCCATTACTTCCTCGACTTCATTTTGTATCATGATTTTTATAGGGAGATAGAAAGACATCATTAAGAGAATTATGACAACTACATGTCAAATAGGACTGCTACCAAGAGGTCTCTTTTTCACTTTGACACAAATGTTATTGCTCTTATCCTTTTGACCTAGGGTAAGCGCAAGCGATTTGGAAGATGTTAGGTTCTCAAAAGGACTTTGGTAGGGCAACATTCATGTTCATTTTGAGTTGGAGACATGATCCTAACCTAAGAATACTTTTTGAGTATATGAACAAGATTCTTACGTGGTCAAAGATGATTACAGTAGTTTTTAAGTATGATGTCATAGTGTGATCCAAGGCTCTTCTATTTTGTGACATAGAGTAACATATGAGAATACACACTTTAATGCTTTAGTTGAGTCCCCTAGAGACTTTGACCAAACATTTTGGTGCGCACCGGGTAATAGGTAAACTTTATCCTATCTCCACATAAATTTAAGCAATGAAAAATCAATTGAACATCATATAGCCAGACACATCACAACAAATCATTAATGACCAACATCAACAACCAGAAAGGAAGCAAGACGGAGAACAAATGCAACCTAGCAGGCGCAAGAGAAAGTGTATTGAGGTGTACAATTTGTGACAACAAGTAACTGTGTGCCCATGTCCTATCTATGTTGTCTTCCTTCAACCCAACAATTTGACATCCGAAAAACAGCTGCTTTGAGGCAATTTTAAATTGAAACAGAAAAATATACATTGTTCACCAAGCAGATGATGCATTAATCCTAATTGATGACCTTCCCCTTTGGACTTTGCTCATTGCCTAATAATCTTGGATTGTGCTATATTGGCTTTGTTCAAAAACCTATCTCAAGAGAATTATGACAATTGCATGTCAGGTAGAATGGTTACCATGAAGTCTCTTTTTCACTTTGACATGAATGTTGTGCTCTCATCTTTTTGGCCAAGGGCAAGCTGAAGTCATTGGGAAGATGTTAGGTTCTTAGAAAGACCTTATTAGGCAATCACGTTCATTTTGAATAGGAGACGTGATCTTAACTTAAGAAGATTTTGTAAGTATATGAACAAGATTCTGTTGTAGTCAGAAATGAGTATAATAGTTTTTATGTATGATATCATAGTACAACCTAAGTCTCCTTTACTTCGTGTCAAAGTTCGCGTACGAGAATACACAATTGAATGCTTTAGTCTAGTTACCTAGAGATTTTTACTAGAACAGATTCTAGTCATTTTCTTCCACAAGTCCTCTATTGGAAGATGGATTGGTGAAACCATTATTTTAAGAATCAAGAAAGTCACTTGCAAGGGAGGATATGTGGCAAACTGAACATATAGTAGCCAGACTGTTTTATTTTCCGCTAATAAATTGTTGTGTGCTTCTCTGTTTTTGTTTTGGGGGTGACTCTTTTAATTTACCAGGGTTTCACAGGTAACTAGAGAAGGAAAATATGCACAATCCAGTGTCCCACGACAATTAGTTTATGGTACTATGGTATTTGTGAGACAAACAATTGTATCTGATGCATCATTAGCTTTGGCACGAGCAGTTTGCATTGCTACAAGATATAGTGCTGTTCGAAGGCAGTTTGGGTCAAAAAAGGGAAGTCTTGAGACACAGGTAAGTTGTAAAGTTGTAACAGGCATTTGTATATGCTCATATGCAGTTTGCTACTTCAGCATGCTTATTTTATCAATAAATGCTACTGGGATTCAATCTTCTTTTTTCATAAAAACGAACGTGGAAGGTAAAACTATTTGAAAACAAAATAGTTTGCTTTAATACTATGTGTATTCAGATTAATTTATTTTGAGGCCAATTTTTATTTTTTGTAAGTTCCTAAGAAAGCTTTTAAAATAAAAAGTGAAGGCTTACGGGGAAGACATAATTTCATAAAACACGAGTTAGTGCTAAAATTTTAATTGATTGTCTATATTCAAAGCTGCTATGCTTTCCACCCAGATACTCTGTTCTATACTTCTAATAATTTGTAATGGGAAGGTTGATGAGTTTTCTACATACATCTTGAACATGAAACATGGTATTAAAATGTATATTTAGAAACAATAATTGTGTGGCTAGGCTTGCAACATGTCTTCATAAAAGTTTTATGAACACTAAGTTGATGGGTTGGTGTGTAAATGTGGTTTCCATTTACTGTGCTATACCTGCCCTATCTATTTGTAATGCGTCTCACTTTGCGCCATCATTTTTTTTGTATAGGTGATTGATTATAAAACGCAGCAAGCTAGGCTCTTCCCTTTGTTAGCTTCAGCCTATGCTTTCAGATTTGTTGGTGAATGGTTGAAATGGCTTTATACGGATGTGATGAAACGATTGCAAGCTAGTGATTTTTCAACATTGCCTGAGGCTCATGCATGCACCGCAGGGTTGAAGTCCTTGACTACTTCAGCAACTGCAGTATGTGATTACTCATTACTAATATTACACTGATATTTTGGTTGCTGAATTTAATTGATTATTAAGCAGCTTGATATGGAATGTAAAATAGGTATTTGTTTATTTTGAGGATTTTTTCTTGCATTGGGTCATGTTATACAGTATGGTTCTTTTATATTGTCATTAGTAACACCGGCTAGATGCTTGCACTGATTTTCTGTGATAATTTATTATCATTTAGTGCCTCTATTCTTTACTTTATATGTGAAGTTGAACATCACTTTCTCGTATTCTGTAAGGGGTACCGCATACTGAATCTGATTTATTACTTTTGTCTACATTTCTTGTTCAGGCATTCTATTTTGTTATTTGAAATATGCTGTTTTGTTGATTTCTCTTGTTTGTACATTTTTTGCATATTGTAGTACTTACATACAATCTTTTGGCATTCATTCATGCCACCAAGTGCTATCGATGTCGGATAAAGGAAAATATCAGCAATCTAAAAATCTTTTACAGAAATATATCGAAAGTCTTACCAGATTATGGTGGAAGCATAGTGGACCAAAAAAATAGGATACTTTGATGTTATAGATGTGCTTGTATTAGTATTACACCGTATCCTATTATATGGTGTTCACTTTTTAAAATCTTCTAGCTCTTTGAAGTTTGGATTAATAAATTAATATACTTCAATTTGCAGGATGGAATTGAAGAATGTCGCAAACTATGTGGTGGCCATGGTTACCTTTGTAGTAGTGGTCTCCCTGAGTTATTTGCAGTCTATGTTCCTACCTGCACATATGAAGGAGACAACATTGTGCTGCTATTACAGGTTTTGTAAATGTTTAAATACGGATGTTACCATCACATTGTGTGTTATTTGTTGATACAATTTTGAATGAAATTTCTCATCTGTAAATGGGATTTGTGCAGCATGATAGCTTGTCTATTTTTTTAGGGCTGGTATTTAATTGGCTTGTATTCATTGTGTTCTCTATTTTGCAGATTTTTATATTAATGAAAATACTGTTATACTGATCCTTTTTTTTAGCTCAAGATTTTTTGGGTATCAAATCTATAGTATTTGGAAGGAGGAAAGCACGAAGGATAGAAATAATTAAAATAATCAGCATTTATTATTCTTATTTACACTGTCTCTTGTATTGCTGTATCATTCTTATGTGCCCCATTTGACATTTATGCTCTTAATATATCCTGGCCGCCAAGGATATTGGTGCGATTCAATATCCAATTTCCAGTCCTAAAGGGCTAAAATCCTATGGTGCCTTCCGCGTTTAAGGGTAGTTGTTTCATTTGTGAGGTTTATTATCCGATATTATTAAGAATTGTCTTTATTTTTTTATAACTTCTAGCAAATCCATTATAGGTGGCAAGGCATCTCATCAAAAGTATTTCTCAGTTGGGCTCTGGAAAAAAGCCTGTTGGTACAACATCTTATATTGAACGAGTGGAGCAGCTGATGGTCTATCGTTCTGATGTTGAGAAAGGTATAACTGTATAATGAAATTGGATTTAGTTAAGAATGTGCAAATTCTATCCTTTTTCAATCTATTAATGTCCCAAATCTTAAGACAATTAGAGATAATATTATAATATGCCTTTTTCTCTGTAGTTATAATCTGCTAAAATATCGTAGATTTTTATGATGCTGTGGTAGTGGATATGTTATAATCAATTTGTGGAAATGTTATTAACCAATTTAGGGGTTGTATATTTACACCTATGCTTAAAAAATGGGATAACTCCGTTTGTTTTCCACCTTCTTCTATCCCATTTTACCTGTACATTCAAATAACTGCACATTAAAAGCCTACCCGTTAACACAAAGTGGTATAAGAAGAATTTGTTGTTCCCTCTTCTTTCAACTAATAATAAAGGGGACAACTCCATTTGGTTTCCACATTCTTGTGTCCCATTTTACCTCTAATGACTACATGTACACTCAAATTACTGCACATAACTCGAAAAAAACCCTACCTGTGAACTCAACTTGTATAAGAATAATTTATTATTCTTTCTTTCAATAAAATATGAAGGTACGATGCCTTTTTTTCTCTACTCTCGATAATTGGAATTGCCTCATTATAATTAACGGAAATCATCTGATATTTATGGAGACTGTATAGAACTATCTAGACATAGTTTTATCTTTAAAAAGAAGTCTTTCCCACTTCCACGATTCTTAAATTGGTACGAGGGCAGGTTTCAACCTGTTTTACCCAATTAAACTCTAAATCCAGTGCACCTATCCGCCTACTGCCCATCAGTAAATTCTTCCACTATATTTGTGATTCTCCCTGCCATAACAATTTCCACAAAGTTTACAACATTGATTACCTAATATGAGATCTGAAGTGCCCAAACCCTGAAGTTTTGCTGCCATGTGCTTCTCCATGTGTTACCTGGAAGGCTGGCATGAATCACTTGATGCCATCTGCACTCGGACACATTTGCTGCCTATTGAGGGAGTGTGAAAACTTTTCTGGAAGTGCTCTGCCATATTCTTAGTGAAACCACTTGCAGGAGACATCCCATGTCCTTTCAGCTACCATCTTGGCCATTTTACGGTTGTTCTTGATCGTAGATCCCGTGGTTTTGGTATTCTTTGAACAGTTCATTGTGTGTCAGTGTGCCCATACCTACCCCATCTTTTTTTTACACAGTACGTAAATGGCTCCGATTTTTGGTGATCTCCTGTTGATTTATCTGAATAATGGAAGGCCACAATTTTGGTGCATCAGGTTTCCTGGTCCTGTTCGCTATGATTCTGTTGGAGACTGATAATGCATAAAAGTGCTCGGGTGGTAAGGGAACCCTCATCTCTTGAGCTAGCTTTTGGGCTTGTAAAAATGTGAGGATTATCCAACCTAATAGTACTATGATACTTCACTCAACCTTTCTAGTTAGCCCCTTCAAAGATAGCCCTCTGCAGGAAATTGGCATCTTGCTCTAATAGATCGCAATTAACCGGGCCAAGAGTGACTTCAATTGAGATTACAATTGTTAGTGATGAGTGAGCGAAGAAGCTTCACATTATGGAAAGGGACAAGTTAAGAAATGTATAAGTGCAAAACGCATAAATCTAGTATCTTAGGTAATGCTTGTTTCAGGGTATCAGGAGAGATTTCTAGGAAAGTGAACTCGAGAATATCACATTCCCATATTTGGTACAAGTTTTAGTAAAAAGATTCCCAAGAATTGTTGATTCCGAAGAATATCAATTACTTAATTGTATTGCTTCTCATTGCCAAGGAGAAGGGTGGGTGTCGTATATTTTCATGGACATAAAAGTTATTTTCTACAGTGGCGACCTCTTTTCACTCCACTTTTCCACAATTCTTCCTTCACTTCTAGTTTTTAATTTTTTTTCTGAAATTACTGAATGACAACCAAATATGCTTATGATGAAAATAATATTCCTATGCATAATATTTATGGGAATGTAACTTATGGAAATACAATTTTCTACCTTCAGATTTTGGGTTGAATATCATGTTAGGTTTATTTATGTGATTGTACCTCCCCTTGTATTCCCTAACAAGAATATCTTATATATGTATGGTAAGGTTATAATGTATATATTATGGTAGAATTAGTAATCTTAGGAACTAATTTAGGACTGTTTATCTTCATAATTATAATCATTGCAATTCATACCAACACTACTAAATTAGCAGTGGATTGTCTAGACACATAATTTATCCTAACCAGATGCTTTGTAGAATTCAGAAGTTAATTATATGATTATTTTGATTTTTGCAGCGGAGGATTGGTTGAAGCCTAATGCAGTGCTAGGAGCATTTGAAGCTAGGGCTGCTAAGAAGGTGGTTGCTTGTGCTCAAAATCTTAGCAAGTTTACCAATCCTGAAGAAGGTAAATGATTTAACGGTTAAATTCACAAGCTATACGCTCATATCTCGTGTTTGATTTGTTTTCTTGGTGTGGTGGGGGAGACTGTTGTTGAACCACAGTATTGGCTGGGTAGTCGTTACCTTGGCCGATTCATCTTATGTTTGAGTGCATATGTGTATGTTGTAATTAGATATGATTATCATAAATGCTGATAAATTTTTCGATGCAGGTTTCCAAGAACTCTCAGTCGATCTAGTTGAGGCAGCTGTTGCTCATTGCCAGTTAATTGTTGTTTCCAAGTGAGTTTCTCATTTTTACTGGTCGCATATATATGTCGTTTATCTATGTAATGTGATGGATGGATGAACCCAAACAAAATATACAAATCAATGGTATATACACCCACAGACACAGTTGATTCAAGTATTTGCTTGGATATTCTTCATTGAAGTTGATCAACCTTGTGCTTTTCAGATTTGTTGAGAAGTTGCAGCAAGATATTCCTGGAAAGGGAGTGAAACATCAGTTAGAACTTCTTTGTAGCATTTATGCTTTGTCTCTTCTTCATAAGCATTTGGGTGATTTTCTTTCAACTGGCTGCATCACTCCCAAACAGGGTTCCCTTGCTAATGATCGGCTGAGGTCCTCGTATACACAGGTTTGTCCTAAACGATTGCGTGGCTTTGGTGGTAGGTTTTTATTTTATGGAACTGATTGATTATATGTATGTTTGGTTAGCTTCGTCCTAATGCAATTGGACTAGTTGACGCGTTTAACTACACTGATCACTACCTTGGTTCGGTTCTTGGGCGGTATGATGGAGATGTGTACCCAAAGCTGTACGAGGAGGCATGGAAGGATCCATTGAATGATTCAGTTGTGCCGGACGGCTATCAAGAATATATTCAACCAATGCTAAAGCAACAACTTCGAAATGCTAGACTCTGAAACTTTTGTAACTGTACTCTTACCGGACAAAGTCATTTATGTTACTAAGTTAAAGACGATAATAAAGTTTACAGAAGGAAAAATAAATATACACCAACGTTATTCTGCAAGCTATTCAAATTATCGGTAGGCACATACTTCATAGTCACCTTTACACAATTATTGTTTCACTCATTAAAAGTCTCCTTAGAGGAGTTTTTATTGTTCTTCTATCACATACCTCAAACGAAGACGTTTCGTGCCAAGATGGAGAAAATAAGAATATCGCCTTCGTAATCATGGAAGATTGCTTACAAAAGAGTGTTGCAAATTTGTAATTTGTTCTGGCTTTGCCTTTGTTATTCTTCTACCTTAACAATTCCAAAACATATTTTAATACTATTATAATTTTTTGCTACATTATAATATTATAATATAATATTATGTAAGACAACCTTACGGACATATACTAATGTATTCCTTTAAATTTTACATAGTAAGAACTGAAATTATTGGAGATGTGTTTTTTTAATATTTTAAATATATGTTTTAGTCCCATCAAATATTATAATATATGCTTTTATAGTTTCTATAAAAATATTTGATAGTTTTAAATTTGTGATATTTTTTTGTCCTTATAAACCATGGTTAGGTTAACATTAAAAATAGAAAATACTAATAATAATAATTCAAATTAAGATAATTACATTTTTGCAGTAAGTGATTTAATCAAGTAATATATTTCTTACTTAATATAAATTAGATAATTACATGTATTGTTTTCTTATCCAATAATTTAATTTTCAAACTATATTTTTTATTGAAAATAATTATAATTTACTTAGATTCTTATAATATACTTTTTATATATTAGTTTTGATATTATAATTTTTAATATTGTAAAACCATTTATTTTGTAATAGTTAATAGAAATTTTATCCGATAAAAATAATATATTACGTTTTATATTTTTAACAATTACTAATTACAATATGTTAAAATTATATGTAATATTAAGAAATTATTATTATTATTTTTCTTTACAGTATTTAAAAGTAATATAAAAATAGTTTTTTTATTCAAGATATATTGATATATTCCGCAGCAAATCATTCTTTACATATAAAATGATATATAATTATAAAATAAAATTATATATAATAATTTTACTTTAATATTTTTATGAATAAAAATTAATTAATTTCAAAATAATATATTTTTTGTTCATAGTAAATTAAAAAAATTATTTGTAATTTTGTATTTATAAAAATATTAAACGAATTATTTAATTGAATTATTAATTTAAAATAATCTAAATATTTTATATTTTTATAATAAATTAACTATAGAATAATATGGATTAAGAAATAATAACATTAAAAATATATATAGACTAAAATAAGATAGGATAATATTTTCTAGGAGTTAAAGCATCGTTGAATTATTTTATATTAGTTTTAGATTGGGTACAGATGAAAAGAAATTATTAATGATCATTTTTTATGCTACATATAATTTTCATCTATTATAATTATTAATTCTAAAAATATATAACATTTTATTTGTTTTTGTCTTTAAAGATAAAATATTTGTGTTTATATATTGAAAAGTTATTTTTTAATCATTTAATATTGTAATGTCAAATTTTAAAAATAATTTATAAGCTCCAATTAAGATATAATTATTTAAAATAATAATAAAATAAAAAAATTATCAAATAAAAATTAAAATAATGTATAATTATCATATTTATACTTATATTAAAAAATTATTACTTAATTAAAGTATTTGTCTAAAAAAATATTAATTTAAAATATTATTTGTACTTTTAATTATACTGAGTAATAATTTTTATTGAATTAACTATAATTAATAATAAGAACTGAAAACAATAGTTAGAAAATATTAAAAATTTTAAATTAAGACATAGGGAGGACTAAAAGTAAAAAGAGCTATGTTTACAGAATAAAAAAATATATTTAAACCTTTTTAAGCTTTAATGAAAAGAGATAACTTTTTTAATGTTTTAATTTGATTAAATATTTAAATTGGTATAAAAGATGAGGTATGGAAAATGAATGCGCTAGCTTTTATGTTTCCGTAATTAAAATTTTTATGAGAAATTTATTTTTTTAGCTATAAGTTTTTAGCAGATTTGATATTTCACACACAATCACATGTTTTTCTTTATATTTGATACAAAATCACTTGTACGAGAGTAAATGAATATTTTTAATAATCAATTTATCTAAAATCGGAAAATATATTAGTAAGCCCACTCGTCATTCAACAATCAATTTAGTATTTATTTATTTTAAAAAAGCCTTTTTAGTTTTTTATACTATTTTTTCAATAACACTGTTATATACAATTAAAACAATAGTGGTTATATTAAAAAGGATATAAAAAATAATTGAGAAGTCGACGTATTTTTACAAAATATATATATCCATTAAATGTTTCTTTAATTCATGTATACGTACCTGCAGAGTTAGAAATATAAGTCTTGTCTTAAAAAAAAAACATAAAGTACAAGATTTATCTACTTAACTGTCATAGGTTTTTTTTTTTTTTTTTTTTTTTTTTTTATTTTTTTTAAAATTTTTTTT
>Ga0099824_1008157_pt1 | contig 13506 bp, 8 predicted proteins | sample SiratrowhiteBW_FD_76837 | JGI IMG/M metagenome (GOLD analysis project Ga0099824, IMG submission 76837) | Root nodule microbial communities of legume samples collected from California, USA - Siratro white BW | ecosystem: Host-associated > Plants > Roots > Nodule | place: USA: California... | reverse complement strand
TTTTTATATTATTATTATTTCAAGAAAACTTAAGCTAATAAATATATATTTTTATATTATTATTCATTTTTATCATTATATTTTAATTTAAAAGATTACCCGGACAAAATCGGGTGTTGACAACAGTAAGGAGGGACTCGACATAAGGAAAGTAATTGCAAAAAATAGAGAGAGGCTAGAAGGTTTCTAAGAATCAACATGAGGCAAGGTTGGTACAAGATATGAAGATAAATGGAAGAATGCACTGAATAACAGTTAAAGAGGAGACCTTAGAGGTTGACCTAGATAACTATAGAAGATGGTTTAATGCAAATCTTCTCACAAATACAAGCTCTTGGATGATGGAATTAATAAATGATAAATAATTATTATGTGATAACCTTTAGTGATTTTGTTAGAGTATATTAACTGATAATCAATAATTATTATGTGAGGGGGTTATTAGCAATTATGTTAGAATAACTAGTCTGCTATAATCCTGTTTCATGTACTCCATATATATAGAGTATTTTCTTTCACAAAAGGAATAAGAAAAAGGACATATATTTTCACTCTCATATCCTTTGTTCTTTTTGTTCATTTCTGTTCATTTCCATAGTATGTGGTTAATATGATATTTCTGTTATGGTGTTAGAGCTCTCTAACTGATTGAACTTCACTGTTTAGCTCTGATTTTGTTCCATTTGCAAGAATTCATTATCTATAATGGCTTCAGAAGTGCCATTATTTTTAGTAGCAAATATAACTACTTTGTCATTCCATAATTCACCAGTAAATCTTCTGAATGATTCTTCCAATTTATATTATAGCTCCTTCAACACAAATTCTCAGAATTCTCAAGCCAATAGATGGACCAAGGATGACAAACATTATAATAGTAAGAGATGCACACATTGTGGTAGAAGAGGTCATACAATTGGTAAATGTCATTGATTACATGGTTTTCCACCAAATTAACTATAAAAGGAGAAAATTCTTTGTTCGCAATGCCACTGCAATAAAAAAGGAAAATGAGAGTGATGCACTTACAAACCAAAAGGAGTGTCAACAATCTTCTAGTTTTAGTTTGACCAAAGAGCAATATAACTCTCTCTTGACTCCTCTTCAACAATCTCAATCTCAGTTAGCTGCAACCCCTAGCACTGAACATCATTACATTTCCAATACATCCACATGTATTATTTGCAATCTAAAATCACTACCTAAATTTGTCCTTTGGATCTTAGATTCAGGTGCCACTAACCATATTAGTTCATCTATAGAGAATTTTGCTACATATAGAATTATTCCTGATATTCTTATCATGTTACCTAATGGAACTATAGTTTATGCAAACATTAAAGGCACTATCACATTTTCTACTACATTCATTCTGCATAATGTACTATACATACCAGGATTTAACTTTAATCTCATTTCAGTATCTCAATTAGCCATAAAATATGATTGTTCCATTAAGTTTACCGATTAAATCTATGAAATACAGGACAATCACACTATGAGGATGATTGGTTTTGCTAAGAGACACCACAGACTCTATGTTCTTGAAAATCCTAAGAGACCAGGAAAACACTTTGCCCCAAATTCAATTTCAATAAATTTTGTGTTTGTTAATAAGGTGAATGATTGACATTTTAGACTAGGTCATTTGTCTAAGGACAAACTATCTGCATTGTCAACAAAGTTTGATTACATTTCTAACAAAACATGTGATGATTTTTGTCAAATATGTCCACTTGCTAAACAGAAAAGACTTCCATTTCCTGTAACCACCTTCTTCAAGCAATAAATTCTTTGATTTGTTACATATGGATTTTTGGGGACAATTAGTTATTACTTATGTTGATGGACACAAATATTTTTTGACAGTTGTGGATGATTTTTCTAGCATACTTAGATTTTTCTTTTGAAAACTAAATCAGAAGTATATGGTTGCATTAAATCTTTCATTACTTTGGTTGGAACTCAATTTTCTACTACTATCAAATGCATTAGGTCTGATCAAGGACCTGAATTTAATTTGCATTAGTTTTATTCTCTTAAAGGCATAAAACATCAAATGTCTTGTGTTGAGACTCCACAACAAAATGGAGTGGTAGAGAGAAAACATCGAAACATTTTAAACATTACTAGGGCTCTTATTTTTCAAAGTAACTTGCCTCAATTGTTTTAGAACTTTGCAGCCTCTCATGTTGTTTTTCTGCTTAATAGATTGCCCAGCAAGGTTTTACATAACAAAAGTCCTTATGATATTTTGTATGACTCTTCTCTTGATTTAACTTTTATTAAAGTTTTTGGTTGTCAAGCTTTTGCATCAACTTTGGCTCGTAATAGGACGAAACTTAGACAGTGTGTTTATTTAGGTCACAGACCAGGGATCAAGAGTTCAGTTCTTTGTGATTTACACACCAGAGAGGTTTTTTTTATCTAGAAATGTTTCTTTCAATGAAAAAATTTTCCTTTTAAGCATATTATCAATCATGTAGATAGTGAAAATTTTGTCATACCACATTTTCCTAATTATCAAGACACTGATCTCTCTTTCCTTACATCCTCCTTACACTACAAAACAACAAATACCATATGTTATCCTACAACAAAATTATTCCTCTCCCACTACACCACTACAAAACCAACAAATACCATATATTATCCCACAAAAAAATTATTTCTCTTCCACTTTCATAGCTCTTGATAACCCTGTACCTCCTGTTATAAGAAAATCCACTAGAAGTACCAAACCTCCTGCTTACTTCAAGGATTTTCATTGCAACGTAGCTGCGGGTATAAAGAGCAAAAATTCCTCTTTAGTTAAATATCTATTTCCAGTTTTGTTAATCACTCAAAATTTTCTAACAATCATAAGCATTTTGCATTTAATATCTCTTTCATTGTAGAACCCCAAAACTTATGTACATGCAGTGAAGCATGAGAATTGAAGGAAAGCCATAGATGATGAGATTAATGCTTTAGTTCAAACTGGAACTTGGGAGTTTGTTGACCTTCCGATTGGAAAACAAACAGTGGGATGCAAATGGGTGTATAAGGCTAAACACAAGGCTGATGACTCAATTGAGAGGTTGAAGGCTAGGCTAGTAGCCAAGGGATTCACACAACAAGAAGGCGTTGATTTCAGATAAACTTTTTCTCCAGTGGCTAAAATCACTACTGTGAGGCTCTTAATGGCCATTGCAACCACTAAAAATTGGCTCCTTGAACAACTTGATGTCACGAATGCTTTCTTGCATGGAGATCTTCATGAAGAAGCCTATATGGAGGTTCCAAAAGGTGTAGTTCCTCCAAAACTTGGTCAAGTCTGCAAGCTGAGAAAATCTCTTTATGGTCTTAGACAAGCTAGTAGACAGTGGTATAAAAAAGTTGTCTACAGTTCTTATAGCCTCAAGTTATACCCAATCATAATCTGGTTTTCTTTATTCACTAAACAGTTTGCTACTAGTGCATTCACAATCATCCTTGTCTATGTTGATGATATGATTTTGACAGGAAATGATGCTCAAGAGATCGCTTTGTCTCAACTTGATCATTTATTGAAAATTAAGGATCTTGGTCAATTGAAATTTTGTTTTGGATTGGAAGTCGCTAAATCAAGGAAGGGTATTTTTCTTAACTAAAGGAAATACACTTTAGAGCTTCTAGATCATGCAGGCTTGTTAGGATGCAAACCTTCTAACACTCCTATGGATCCTTAAATAAACTCCATTCCGAAGAGAGTCCTCTTCTTGAAGATATTTCCATGTATCGACGACTCATTGAGCAACTCATGTAACATTCTTGTTTTCAAGTAAATATATTAATTATTTTTTCTTAAAGTAAGAATTCAAAAACCTTAAGTTCTAACTTATGTTACAAAATTTTTATTTTAAAAGTATTTTATATTTTAGATAAAATTTTAAAATATATATATATATATATATTTAATTAAATGCTAATTAAATTCTAATAAAAAAAGAGAGAAAGAAAAAAATAAATAAAAGGAGTTAGAAAACATTAACTTTAAATTCATGTTGTTAGATTTTCATTTTAGAAGTATTTTGTAATTAAAAAAAATGGAAAGAAAAGTACTAAAATTAAAATAATAAAATAAAGTAAAGGAAGAAGAAGTAAATTAAGTGTGGTGTGTAAGGATAAGCATCATTGAAGATATTTTTTAAGTGTAATCATTACTTTAAAAAAAGTAAAACAAAAATAAAATAAAATTAAGGTTATAAATAGGAGGTGGGGTAGATTAACGTGGAAAAAGAGAGGAAGGAGAAGAAAGGGAGGAAGGAAAGAGCAGAGAGAGAACGAAGAAAGTAAGAGAGAGAACGAAGAAAGTAAGAGAGAGAAAGAGAAGAAAAATAAGAGAGAGAAAGTGAAAGAGAAAGAGAGAGAAAGAGGAAGAGAGAGAGAGAAAGAGGAAGAGAGAAGGAGAGGGAGAGAGAAAAGAGATTTAAATGATAAGGGGGGAATGTGATTAAGCTTTATTTGTATTAATCTTAATAAACTTATGCTTGTTTTTATTAATATTTTAGTTATTTTAACCTATCTTAAACTATATATTATCTGATTATCTTTGTTTCTATTTTTTTCTATTTCCAGTTACACACTAGTCCTGTTTATTTTATTTATTTTATCTCTAGTTACACACTGGTCCTGCTTATTTTATTTCTTTTATCTTCAGTTACGCACTGGTTCTGATTATTCTATTTGTTTTATCTCCAGTTAGGGCACTGATCTTATTTATTTTATTTATTTCATTTATTTATCTCTAGTTTCGCACTGGTCCTGATTATTTTATTTATTTGTATCTCTAGTTTCGTACTAGTTTTGTATATTTATTTATTTTATTTATTTTTATCTCTAGTCTCGGACTGATTATATTTTATTTTATCTCTAGTTACACACTAGTCCTATTTATTTAAATTATCTCCAGTTTTATAAGATTTATATTTATTTAAAATTCTTGTTTTAATCCTTATTTTATTATATTGTGTAGTAATTTAAATATCATTTTTAAATAAATATGTATGAAGTAAAGTATGTATTTTGATGAATTTGATACAAGGAAGTTACTTGTATGCTTTATTGGTTGTATTTGTTTGACTGCTGTATATAATTTGTGGATTGAGATATATATGACATAACTTGATGGTCATTAGATTATGTGATTGATGGAAATATCATGAATATGTTAGTGGTGAAAGAGTCTTAGGTTTCTGAGTTGAAACCAAGATTATATATGAGTGTTTGTTTTTGGAAAGTCACAGTTTGGTACAACTGCAGGATGAAAGGCAGGGACCGGGTGGGGTCTAAGGAAGTATTCAAGTAGGTGAATATCTGGATAGTCAGGGTAGCGCCTTGTACTAGGATAGTTCACAGGCCGAACTTGATACTGTCTGATACCTGCTCAGCATCGCCAAGGTTAGGTAGTGAGCATATATATCTCTTTTATTGATAGATTGTCATAATTCCTAAGAAAATGGTTATGATTGTACCAATGGGATATACTCAACTACCTAATCACTTTCCAAAAGGCTTTTGATGTCCAGGTGATCAAAAGTGGTGGTATATGGATCCATATGTTTGTAAAGTGAGAATAATTATTGTGGTTTTGAGACAAGTTATATGCATCATTGTTTGTGGTTGTGATTATAGGCCTCCGTTGTTTGTTAAGTTTATTAAGATTAATATTTAAGGCTTATAAAGACCTCACTCCATTCATGTTTCTCTTTCATATGTGTCTGTTGTACGAGTAGATGCAAAAACCTGTTGTACGAGTAGATGCAAAACCTGTTCAGTAGGAGTTGTAAAGAAAGAATCTTTGGGATTTTCTGGATGATTCACTTATGAAGAACCTAGTTCTAATGTATTAGAACATATAAAATAAATAGTTCTACATTATGATGTATTATTCTATTGTGGTAAACTTATCTGTAGTACAAATATTTATAAAAGATGTATATATTTATATTTGTGAAATGGTATCATGAGTTATGTCTTTTCTATGAAAAGTTTATTTTAAAAAAAAAAATTTACTCCTAATTTCTAAATAAATAATAAATAATTAAGTAATAGTTGGGGTGTTACAACTCATCTACTTGACCAACACTAGGCTCGACATTTGTTTTGTTGTCAATCATCTCTCACAATTCTTATCAGCTCTTACAATGGCTCATTACCAAGCAACACTCAAGGTTTTCATTATCTCAAAGCTAATCCTGGTCGGGGGCTCTTCTTTTCTAGTGATTCTCCTTTACAACTGAAAGGTTTTTGTGACTCAGAATGGGCATCATGCCCTGAAACTCGTCGCTCTGTTACCGGCTTCTGCATTTTTCTTGGTGATTCATTAATGTCTTGGCGATCGAAGAAGCAACATACAGTTTCACGATCCTCCTCTGAGGCTGAATATCGTGCTTTGGCATCGGCAACCTGTGAAATTCAATGGTTGTCTTATTTCCTTCATGATTTACATATTGTTCCCTAGGCCACTGTAGTTTGTTTTTGTGACAACAAGTCTGCCTCACATTTAGCTGTCAATCCTGTGTTTCATGAGCGTAGCAAACACATTGAAATCGATTGTCATGTGATTAGAGAAAAGGTTCGTGATGGTGTTCTTCAGTTGCTCCCTATCAACACTAAGTCACATGTGGCTAACATCTGTACAAAACCTTTCATTCCCAAGTTGTTCTTACATCTGCTGTCCAAGATGGGTTTAATTGATCTCTATGCTCCATTTTGAGGGCTAATAAATGATATATAATTATTATATGGAAATCATTAACAATTTTGTTAGAGTATATTTACGAACAATAATTATAATTATTATGTGAGGGTTATTAGCAATTATGTTAGAGTAACTAATAATTATTATATGAGAGTTATTAGCAATTATGTTAGAGTAACTATTCTGTTATGATCCTGTCTTATCTCATGTATTCTATATATAAAGTATTTTCTTTCTTTCATCAAAAGAATAAGAGAGGGGATATATTTTCACTCTTATATCCTTTGTTTTTTTTCGTTCATTTCTTTATTTTCATACCATGTGGTTAATATGATATTTCTGTTAAAAAACAAATGTTAATACTCAAATTTGTCCAGACAAAAAGAAATATTAAATAAAATAAAGTATAATTAATTTTAGAAAAAAATCTATAAATAATAAAATTTAAAAGATATTAAAATATATAAAGTATATGTTTATATAAATAAAAATAAGTTTGTTAAATTCATAAATCTTTAATATATATACATATACTGCATTTTAAATAAAAAAAATGACCTTTTAAATAAACGTGGTGGTTTATTAATGTTACTAATCAAACTTAAACCAATAATTAAAGACACATTATCCCCTTGATTTCTATTGCAATCCAGTTATCGTTGGTTGCGGAAATTCATACATATTGACACTCAACCCTCATTCCAACCCTAACTAATTGACTAAGCGAAAATTAGAGTGACTTTAATTATGCAAGCAAGTGTTCGCACAAACCATTTATCCTAACCCAACAGATCATATTTCCCGTCATTAAGCATGAACGGTCCAGTAAAAACAGTGGGCGAAAAATGAAATAAACAAGAGTTAAGAGGCGAGATGATTAAGCAGAAAACCTCAAACATTTTCCGCAATCTCAACCAAGAGGATAACCAAAAAAAATTAGCCTTCTATAAAAGCGAATAAACAAGATGAAGAAGAAACGAGAATGGAAAAATGAAGAAAACGTGAACTGTATTCAAGGCACCAAAATGAAAACAGAAAAGGTTCTAAAAACGTAAAAATCAAAATGCGTCATTTTTCCAGTCACCGCCCCTTACAAGTCTCTCCCCCTTACATAAGCTAGGGCAACCTTTTTCAATCCTAATGGGCCCAAGTCCCTCTTTACAAGTCTGGCCCAACATAAAAAAAGAAATAAAAGGAAAGGAAAAATATGATGTAGAGGTAGTGATGACATGGCAAAAGATGTGGCAACTCTCTTCAATTCCAGAAATTAATTTCAAGCTCAATGAAATAACAAGGTCGCCCTGAAAAAATAATAAAATTAAGTCAGGAAATCTGAATTAATTAAAAATTATGAATTTCTGGTAAATGAAGCCCAGACAGTGAAACTAAGGAAATAATAGGCAGTTAAGCACAAATCACTACTTAAAATGAGTACATAAAGAAAAATAAATAAAGACAAATAATGACTCATCACTTGTATATAAAATCATTTTACGTAACCAGTTTAACTTTAATTCGTCTAGATAGTTAAAAGATGTTGAATAAAATAAAACATAATTACTTTAAAAAATATTAACACCAAAAAGTGAAAAATTAAAAAAAAAACATATGAAAGTAAATAAATTGAAACAATAGAAAAATATATTTTGATTTAATTTAAAAAAAATTAGAAATATTAAATTTAAATATATTTAAAGACAAAAATTTATAATAAACTAATATCTGGAGTTTAAAATACAATTTTTATTAATATGATTTATTAGTAAAAAAAAATAAAATTGTAACCATTATGTAATTCACTTTCTCACTCCTCCTTTATTTATTTTCACTTTCCAGAACTCTTACTCTCTAGCAATACACTTGTTTTTGTTTCTCTTCTCTTCTTCTCTTACAGCATAGGTGCTTCTGCTACACCATACGCTACATAAATAGATAGTTTCTGCTACACCATGCGTTCCAGGGGTAGATAGTTTGCTATTTTTATTTTGTCACGGGTTTTACTGGTTGTGCTCTTGAGTGTGTTTAACTGCCTTTTATAAGTAAAATTAGTAAACTTATTTTGGTGAAAAACTAAATAGAAAGGAGAAAAACAATCTTATAGTCATATAACTGTCTGGGTTGAGAGAGAAGAATTATCTACCTTTAATTGATAGATGATTTATGTTATAGGAGTTCATTTATACACGAGTATTCTTAACTTATTTTTTATAAGATTGCTAAAGAGAAAGTTTGATCTTCTTTTATTAAGAGAGTTTTATTGTTATTTCCGTGTAAAAGATATATATGTGTAAAAGAGAAAAGTTGTAATTCTCAATACAAATTATTAATTTTTTTATATTTTTCTTACGAGTTTTCATTTTCTTTACTTTTATATTCTAGACATGTTATATGTATGGAACCCAAAGTGGTATGGGATGCTCTCACCAAATTATATGAGACCAAGTCACTTCACAACAAGATATTCTTGAAGAGGAGACTTTGTACTTTTCGAATCAATGAATCCACATCGTAATGGATCACATTAACAATCTAAATACATTATTTCCCCAATTCTCATTGTTGAATTAGAAAATAACAACAAATGAACGTGCAAATTTTCTACTTCAAAGTCTATCAAATTGATATAATCAACTTAACATCAACCTAACTAATAATGGTTTAACTGATTATCTTTCCTTTGATGATATGGCTGCTGCGATTCTTAAAGAAGAATCCAAGCAGAAAAATAAGGAAGGCAAATGGGAGTGTGGTTCTAGTGGAAGTCAAGGTTAAAGTAGATCAAAGTGACAAAGACGGAAGCATTTTAGATACTACAATTGTGGCATGATAGGGCAGTTTAAGAAAGATTGTCAAAACAAGAAGGTATAGAGAAGGTTTAAAAAATATCAACTTCTCAAGGATGTGTTTTGAGTACTGAGAAATCTTGTATGGCGAAGCAACAATTGGTTCTAAAGGCGACAAACAACTCATAGATGTTTTGATTGTGATTCAGGAGCAACTTGGCACGTGACTCCGCATCGAGATTGGTTTTATACTTATGAACCTGTCTTGGAAGGATATATGTTCATGGGAAATGATCATGCCTTAGAAATTGTTAGAGTGGGTACTATCAAAATAAAAATATTTTATGGTTCTGTTCACACACTTCAAGGGGTAAGACACGTGAAAGGCTTGAAAATTGTTAAAGGTTCTCTTGTGATAATAAAAGTATAAAAGATTGCGACAAATCTATATATGCTTATAGGAGATACTTTGCAAGAAGTAGAGGCATTAGTTGCTTCGGCAAGCCAAGAAGAAATGACAATGATGTGGCATAAAAAACTAGGCCAATGTACAAATGTAGCCTAAAGACTATTGTGGAACGTAATCTGGAATTGATTCATTTTGATGTATGAGAGTTACCAAAGATGTCCCTTGGAGGAGCAAAATAGTTTCTATAATTTATTAATGATTATTCTGAGGCTATGAGTGTACCCAATCAAGAAGAAGTTAGATGTGCTTTCGATATTCAAAAGACTTTAAAGCAAGAGTAGAGCTTGAATCCAGAAAGAGGATAATGTTCTTGAGGATTGATAACGAAGGAGAATATACAGATGAAATTTTTTTTACTAACACTTCAAAATTACAAGTTGTAATATTAGAAAATGACTCTAGTTAAGGGTAGCATAATCAAAATGTATACATGATTGCGTGAGTAATCAATGTTTTGTTTAAGAGAAAAATAAAAAAATAAAGTGAAAATAAATATTATTTGACAAAAAAGAAAATATTTTTATTATTTAATATGATTTTTATTGAATATTTTATTGTTTAACTATAATTATTAATATTCTTTTATTTATTTATTATTAGTGGGAAAAGACACTTCATTTTAATTATGGATGGTCATTCTACACTCTATCTTTCTTAAAAGAAAAAAAAAAAAAAAAAAAATTATTACCAACCTAAAATACTCCTATTTTTTTTTTTATTTTTTATTATGTAGAAAAAACAATTTTTTTAAAATAAGAAAAAACAAATTAAAATTTTTTTTTTTTAAAAAAAAAAAAAAAAAAAAAAAACATAGGAGCAACCTAAAATAGTCCTATCTTTTCTTTTCATCTGGCAATCATTGTCTTTTTAATGTTGTGTTTCATTATTTTCACCAGCTTGAACACCTTCTATTGGAGATTTGACATCGACATCTCTATTCATTGTTGTGCTCCGCTGTCTGCACAAACTTGAATACCTTCTGTTGGAGATTCCACATTGATATAAGGTCAATTTATATTATATAAATATATATAAACATCACATTATAAGTAGTTTTTGTAGGTTGAGTTAAGGTCAAAATCTACTTCTTAAGATGATATTAGAGTTTATCCTGACAAAATTTGATTGAATCATTCATAAATATATAGTCTCACACACAAGATGTATATGTCTTAACATGAGAGTGTGTCGAAGATCTCCCTTCAATTATAAATAAGACACGTACACAATAAAAGCTCATTTCTTAAAATAATATCAGAGACTCAAAAACGATTCAATTAACCAAATCACAATAGAAAAATAAAGAAAATAAGTAGAGTAGAATATTCACCTCAAAAATGAGTTCTCTCCTCATTCCTTGTGGTTTCCTCATCATATATAACCAATTATCCCTATTCTCAATTCTTTTATTCAGCAAAGCAAAATGAAAGTGATAACTAAAATCAAGTTACTTTTTCATCTATGGTTGCTTACTTTGAGCTTCACATTCTTTTGCGATTGTTCAATGAGGATGAAATACCGTCAATTATTTTTTTTTAAATTGTGTCTTTATTATCTTTATCCATGTCTTTCTAATATTGTCTCTTCATGTTCTGAGTGCTTTATACTTGTAAATAGAAAAGCTAAACTGTGAAAATTATCACGCCAAGAATCATTTATAAAAACTTATATTTTCATAATATAAATATTTATTCTAAGATTTAGATAGTATGTAAATTTTCCATTCACTTATAATGTATATAATTACTTTTACAGTTTAAACATATAATTCCAAATTTATATAATGTAGATAATTATTTTATGATTTGAACATAAAATATTTGTGTCCAAATATTTTATAATCTTATAATTATGTATTTATCTATTATTTATATATTAATATATTTGAAAAATGTTCATATATTATATAGATATTTATTCATATCACCTGGATAGTAGTAACATTTTTATAAAAGATATTATTTTTTTATGATCATAACTAAAAAAAAAAGTTTAAATTCCTTTTATTTTTAAACCTGTATAAAATTGTATATAATTTTCATATTTGAATTAGATATTTTTTTTAAAAAACATTGGAAATAATGTGCCACCTTATACTAATGTGACATGACATTTATTAAAGAATGATTTAACTAATAGTAGGTTTCTTTTTTTATTTTAAAAGGAATTGGCCAATCTGTTTAATATATGATCCGGATGCTTTTATTTCTGGATTTTGATATTTATGTTGATGAAATCATTAGAAAGGTTTCATGTTTCATGTCATCTCGTATCCACTTTTGTTCCTAAATATTAGTATTTTGAATAAATGGTTAGGGACATTTATATAGACAAAGAAACATGAATTGAATTAAAATGCTGTAAATAATTATATTGTTGTAGTTTATATAAATTTACTTTTTCTAATTAAAGCATATGCTTTTATTCTTATGTATAGCTATATTTTTAGTTTTAAAAATTTGTTGGAATATTTGTTTTCGGCTAGTTTACTATAGTTATTTTGTTTTAATCCTATATCTCAGCACCCAATTTCATATAATAAAGAAATGTCAAATAAAATAGAACACAATTGATTTTAGGAAAACATCCAAAAGTAATAAAATTGAAAAAATATTAAAATTTTGAAAGTTGTTAAGAAAATATATTTTTCTATAAATAAAAAAATATTTTTTTAAATTAGCGAATCTTGAAAAATAAATAATACATATTTATTTTAAAAAGAAACAATTATTTAAAAAGGACCATGTGTGTTAAAGTAGCAAATAGTATTTTAAAAAAATGACACCCATACGTATGGATTAGAAAAGTGTAATAAACAATCATAAAGCACACCATTATATTTATTGTTTTGTTTTTAAGTGAAAAACATTTTTTGATGGATGGTTTAGACTACACTTTATATTTCTTAAAAAAAAAACAGTCATAGCCACATGAGCACCCTAAAACAACCTGATATTTTCTCTGTCTCCCCATTTGCCACTCTGATATCTTTCCTGATTTAAATATTTTTTTTAATTCTATGTGGATTGTAGATAAAATTAATATAAAATAAGAATTTAACAACTACTAAGTCAGTTAATGCAAACCATTATTAAAGCCATTATGATAGTAGTTTCATAAATATCTGAATAAATATTACATCCGATTGATCAGATGAAATGATATAATAGGGTACATTGTAGAATTTTTTAAAAAGTAAATTTACATAACTATTACATTGGTTAGTAATAATAATTGAAGTAATATATGTATTTTTACAGTCCGTCTATTTCGGTCACTTCTTTCTTCCTTAGTTTGCATAGTTAGTTTCTCATTGTCCACGTTCATTATCATTGCTCATTTTTGTATTTGGAACTAATTTTAAATGATTTAATAAATGCACCGTTAATTGTAATAAATATACCTTTGATATACTTAATTTCACAATTAAATTTGTATACTTAATATGCATAAATAGTTTTAAGATAAAACAACCTTGTTTATAGGATAGTTTAATCCTCCAAATAAGTGGTTTAAAAAAGATGAGAAGA
>Ga0099824_1008155_pt1 | contig 13508 bp, 2 predicted proteins | sample SiratrowhiteBW_FD_76837 | JGI IMG/M metagenome (GOLD analysis project Ga0099824, IMG submission 76837) | Root nodule microbial communities of legume samples collected from California, USA - Siratro white BW | ecosystem: Host-associated > Plants > Roots > Nodule | place: USA: California... | reverse complement strand
TGTTTAAATTAAATTTTTTTAATTATTTAATTATTAAATTTTTTAAATTAAATTTTTTTTTTCATTTTTTTTCTTTTTATATTTTTTTTTTTTTCTATTGACTATCCACATCAATAAAAGAAATACAAAATGTATTTCATGAATAATAAATAATATACTTTTTATTAATAAAAATTAATAAGTAATAAGACATAAGTCGTGTAGTGTTTTTGACCTAGTTGAAAACAGTGTCTTTAAGTATCTGCTAGCCTAGTTGGGTGGCGGGACTGTAATAACAGACTGCGGACCATTAACTTCGTTCACACACTTACACAAAATATAAAGAAATAATTACACTATTTCCTATTCATATTCATGTGCCAATTTCAGACCTGTATCCAGCTAGTTACGCTGACATCACACACAAAAATTTAACATTTTTTAATTATATTTCTTCCTTATATCTATTATAGCATATTTTTTTTTTTGTTTTTTTTAACTTATTGATTGAACTTCTTTTGAATTATATTTCTTCCATATATCTATTATATAATGTTTTTGATGCTTTTGCTTATTGATTGAACTTTCAAATTTCAATCTAGTTGATATTCCTCCCTGTAATGGACATGATATCTATACTTATATCAATATATAAATTAAAATAATGATGAATTTTTAAGTGTAATCTTAGACTCTAAATTATGTTTAACAGATGATTTTTTTTTTATGGAGTTTAATTAGATAATTAGATTGTATAATGAAAAAGAATAAAAGATTTTCTGTTAAAAGCCATCTATTAGATATCATCTAATAATGTTGATATTAACTATATTTTCAAGTAATTTTGTTGTAACCGTTTTAATGGTTTTTTCTTGAACAATTCTATTTTTTTTACTTTCTTTAGCCTAAGTTCTATATATGAAGACCGATATGTGTAAAGACGACATATTGATTGTATTAGACTTTGAGTGAGTATATAAGCTCACTATATAAGTTGATTATATAAGTTTTTAGTATTAATAAATGATGAAGAAAACATAAGAATTTATTGAAGAAATTACTTTGTGGTTTAATAATCTAGATTTGGATAGGTTTAATTTTAGGTTTATAGTATGATGCATCTGGTTGTGTTAATGTGTCAATTACTCACATTGCTCTTAATCAAGTTTAAATGAAAAATTACATTTAAAAAAAAGTATTTAAGTTTTCTAAGTGTGTTGCAGAGTAAAAATTTAACAGGTTATATTTCAAAATCAACTTATTAAAATTCCTTGACAGATTTGGGCTGTCACACTTTTGGGCTGGCACGTTTTTTTTAAAAACCCAATAGCGTGTGTTTTCAAAAAATGACCAAGAGAGAAAATTAAGTTTTTGATAAAACAGTTTTTAAAAGATTTGGGGAAAACCTTTCCTTGAAAAAGATACATAGAGAAGAAGAACTTTTCAATCAATTTTAAAAAGGGAAACAAGATTTTCAACACTTTAATAAGAGCATGGCGTGATTTTGGAAAATTGTGCTTGGCAACTTCATTTGGGGAAGATAAGTATTCTTCTTTGGTGTTTTTAATTGTAATTGGCTGTTGTGTTTGTGAATTCTCGAGTTGTATTGTGTGTTGGATAGTTTCTTAATTAGGTTTTGCTTAATAGGGAGATTAGGCATTGGAATTAGGAAATTTGTAATTCAATTGTTGTATTGTTGTGTGTGCATCTTGTGTGGTGGGGAATTGCAGAAGGGGGTAGAAGGCAATCTTGTAGGTTCAAGATTGGTTTTGGTGTGATTTGTTTGTAAACTGCAATTGAATTAGTGGAAATCCTTGCAAGTGGTTGTAAGGGACTGGATGTAGCCTAAGTGGTTGGGTGAACTAGGATAAAAACATCTGTGTAATTCTCTTCTCCCTTACACTTTTAAAGTTCGTTCTGCTGTTGTGAAAATTTGAATTCTGCCATTAAGAACAATTTGTTAAATCTAAAGAACAATCTGTTGAAATTCTGGACAGACTGAAAAATTGACATTCGAGTTGTTTCTTTAATTGGCTTATATCTATTTTAAAGGATTAAAATTTTGTATCTTACTAAATATTCTCAAACTTGGATTATCAATCAAATTGTCTTGTGATTCTTTGAGCATATTGGATTCATTCTTGATCTGTAAACTGGAATTAACTTGAAGCACAACTGTGTAGTACTATAAAATTGGTTTTTCATAATTCTGATAATTCTTTAGATTGAAACTTGTTTTTAATACTGGTAAATTGAATCTCTGATCAAAATTCAGTAACTTGAAATATAATTGAAAAATTTGCTCTGTTGAAATACTACTTTAATTGTAGAAAATTCTGAACAGGTTCATTACTGTTGTAACATTGTATTTGTTGATTGACTATTTATAATCTTAGTTGCTTGTTCATTTTCATTAACCTTGAAAAGTATTTAGTTTGCTACTTTGTCTAATCATTGGCTGATTGTGTCAATTTGGTTTGTGATAATCTTGTCTTTAGCAAAATTTATCTCTAATAAAAAAGAATTAGTGTCTACTATAGTATTAAAATTACAGTTTGTTGTAATCTGATTGAATCTGTTGTTTTGTATACATCTTACACTACAATCATAGTTTGATAAGAAAACTCATTCAAACTTCTCAGTTTTCAAAAAGATTTTAATTGTTCAATTCACCCCCCCTCTTGAACATTGACCATCCTATTTTCAACAATAAATAGTTTTGTTTTGATCTTATTAATGTGCTTTTTTGCTTGTTATTATTATGAACTAAATACTTGGTTTCGTCTATAAGGATGAGAAAAAGAAATTCAAGAAGTTGAAGACATGACCTACAAATTTAACATAAAAAAAATTTTGCAAGGAGAACAACGTGGAGAATCAATATGGAGGTCATCTTGATACAACAAAGTTGTGTTGATGCTTCAAAGGGTGAAGCGAACATACTGACATTCATGTCTCAGAAGGAGAAGGTTGACATGATCAACAAAGCTAAGAGTGTCGTGATTTTGTGTCATTGTGATAACTAAGGGAAGTCGCTAAGAAGAAAATTGTTGTGTCGTTATGGGTGAAACTTGAGTCATTGTATATGATTAAGGCTTTGATACACATACTATGTTTGAAGCAATAATTATATTTATTCGAGATAATTAAGTCAAGAATGATGATGGAGTAGCTAGCAAATTTCAATAAGATTCTGGACAACTTGGAGAACAATGAGGTGAAGCTTAAGGATGAGGAAAATGTTTACTTCTTCATAATGCCTTGTCTAATATGTTTGAACATTTTAAAGACGTTTTTATGTTTAGGAAGGAATAGACCTTTAAGAACTAAGGAGCTTCAAAAGTTTCAAGAGACTAAGGAGGAGAATAATTGGTTGAGTATAAATGTGTCAAAGTCAAAGAGAAAGAAAGAAAAGGAATTTAAGGGGAGGAAGTCAAAGCGATAGACAATTTGGCAGAAGTTAAGTGCTACAATTGCCACAAGAAATATTATTTCAATTCGATTTATCCATATAAGAAGAGAAACGAGAGAGGTAAGAAATATTAGTTTTAGAAGGAATTTGTTGATGTTGTTGCAGTACTTGATAGCTATGAGTCTCTAGGGGTGCTAGTGGCATCTGCATTTGATACACAGAGGAGTCAGATCATGTACTTAGGATTCATTTATCATATGTGTCCCTATAAAGGAGTTCTTTGAGACCTTGGAACTGAAAAAAAGGCGGAGTGGTCCTTCTTGAGAACAATAAAGCTTGTAAAGTGAAAGGCATACGAGATTAAAGATGTTTGATGATTGGTAGATGCTATAGGTGCACTTGGCTTTAAAAAGGGGGATTGAATGGAGCCTTGACTCTTTTCGTGGTAGACAAATATAGACTGTTTAATAGATCATCTAATTAGATCATCTAGCATAATCATCTAGTAGAGTCGTCTTGGTAGACCGTCTAGCAGAGTCGTCTTGGTAGACTGTCTAGCAGAGTTGTTTTGGTAGACCATCTAATCAAGTCAAGATAAAATAAACAACAAAGCAAAGTCACTGGAAAAAGCAAAGAGAGAACAACACACAAGAATTATCCTAGTTCCTCTAAATATGGGTTACATCCAGTCCCCTTAAGCCAACAACTTAAGAGCTTATACTAACCAACACAATTAGTTATAACGAGTATTCTCGCCACTCCATATTATAAAAAGTATTCTTACTTCTCTAGGTTACAACGTCCAAGTTACAACGAGTATTCTATTCTCTTTAGGTTACAACGAGGATTCACGCATCTCCAGGATACAAGTATTCACAACTGTCAAGCTCCCCTTAAGATTAAGAATTCTCAAGAAAATAAAGAACACTCTCAAAGAGAGAACAAAGAAAGCTCACATGGATGTAAATGTGAAGAATTACAATGGTTTAAAACTCAATCCAAAATACTAGACACTCTAACAGCTTGACTAGATGCTCATTATAGCTCTTGTATTTTCGGCAAGATCACTTATATAACCTTTGTTGCTTGACTTGCCTTACTTTTGTTCTTTACCTTCACTCCCTTTATATGACTTTTCAAATATGTCCTTTGATACTTGAATTTTGCAATATCTTCATCTTTTTTGTGATAGATGCTCAAAATAAAAGTTTGGATTTGCAACATTTTATTTTATTTTTTGCTTCGAATATGTTTAAGAAATTAATTCAAAAGTATTTACAATATGAGTTAGTAAAAGTAAATTTAAACATAATAATAAAATCATTTCATTCCAGATAATACATGATGTTAAAAAATAGAGTACTTGAGATTTTCAATTATTCAATTTGTTTTTTTTTATAAAGGATCTATAGATATTCACAATATATCACAACATATAAAATTTGTTTAAGCAAGATGTTCCCGAAAGAGATAATGAAAATATTTTGCTTCCTAAAAAACACTGTGAATATCTTTTTGTTCCATTAAATTTTGCAAACAAAATCTTTTGTTATTAGATATTATATTAGTTTAATTAAACGCATTTTTAAAAGGTATATGTATTTTAAAGATTTCACTTTTCACAATTAACTGTTTTAAATAAATTATATATGTGTTCAATTTGGTCATTAGGACCGTTTATCATAAACAATCTATGAGATTGTTTGTTATGAACGAAAGTTGTAGAGATTTAGAGGGCCTATTACATACTACACTTGTACAAAACACTATTATATCATTCAAATCATAAATAAAACATTCAATTTAAATTTTTTTATGAAATTAATAAGTCTTATTAGATTGTCTATCATGACCACATGTTGTAGACACTCAGAGAGTCTACAATTTTACAAAACATTGTTAGAACAATCAAGATATAAGTAAACTATTCAGTTAATTTTTGTTATCATCAAAATATAAAAACATAAAACTTCACATATGATTTTTAGTTACTAGATTGTCTAGTGAATCGTAGACTATCTAGTGTTTCAATAGACTGTCTAAGGGCTTAACATTCCATCTAGGCAAATCATCGAGGGTCTCAACAATTTCACATATAATTTTCTGGTCATCAGACCGTCTAATGTCTTAACAGACTATTTAGGGGATTAAAAGACCGTTTAGGCAGATCATCTGAGGTCTCAAAAGATGTTTTTGCAAGAAGTGAGATATGTTCCAAAGCTTAAGAGGAATCTTTTGTCAATTAGTAGATGGGTTTAACAACCAAGATTGAATAAGGAATGGTAAAAATTCTTACTAGAGTGTTTATAATTGTTGAGGGTGTGATCACACGTGCCTCTATGACTTGTTAAACAATGTAAAATAAGAAAAAATTTTGGCATCTAAGGATGGGACACATCATTGAGAAGGTATTGGTGGAGTTAGAGAAGTAGAACTTGCTAGGAGGTGATAAGATGGAGCGGTTGGAGTTTTGTGATCACTACATACTAGGAAAGTCTAATAGATTGAAGTTTGAGGCTGGTAAGCCTCATGTAAGGTGAGCTCAAGATTATGGTGGAGGGACTTATTTTCTCACTATGATAGACGATTCCTCAAGGAGGTGTGAATCTTTATCTTGAAAAGTAAGACTAATTTTTTTTACAGGTTTAAGGAATGACACACCATGATGAGTAATCAATAACTACTCAAGATAGACAATGGATATGAGTTTGTTTCAAAGGAGTTCAATTTGCATGATAAAAAGTATAAAGAGACATAAGACAATTGCATGAATACCACAACAGAATGGATTGACTGAGAAGATAAACAAAATCATTTTGGAGAGGATGTGATGTATGCTACTATGAGCTGGATCGTCAAATTCCTTCTAGGGAGAATCTACAAACATTGTCGTCTACCTAATAAACAAGATTCAATCATCTAATTTGCAAGAGTTGTATGAAAATATCTTCTACTTGATACGTTGACATTTGCATATGTTAAGAAGGACAAACAAAAAACAGGGGTTGAGAGGTGTATCTTCATTGGACATATAGAAGGTCTAAAGGGGTATAAGCTTTGAAGGTTGGAGGTTTGGAGATGCTAGAAGCTTTGTTAGTAAGAACATCACATTCGATGAGACTCGAATGACTATACTGATTTCCGAGAAAAGAGAATGAGAAAATCCACATTAGAGTGGAGCCTTATGATCATGAATCACATTATTTGAGCCTTATAATCATGAATCACATTATTTAAAGATATTAAACATGAGATATCATATGATATAAACCAATCTTTTACCTTTAACTCAATAAGACTTAAATATATATAAATTGACTTTAATTGTTAATATACGAAAAGTAGATTAGTCAAACTTATATTACATTAACCTTAAAGTTTCAAAACTATTTTTTTTTAAATTTTAAATATAAAATTAAATAATACTTCAATAAAATAAAGAAAAATATATTGTGTTATTAAATAAATTATTATTTATTTATGTTCTCAAATTAATAAATATAAATAATTTTTATGTGTTCTGGTTATATATTTTAACATTTCCCAATTTGGTACATTTCTTTTTTATTTTTCCTATTTATGTTACAATTTTCTAATAAATTCATTCATATTATTAATTTGAAATATCTAAACATTAATATTTAGATTTACAAGATTTTCACCGTTGCCACGTATATTTATCGATTTGTTTGTTTGCGTTTACTTTTTATTTTTTTTAATAAAATAAACGAATCTTTACATCTTTATGTATTTGTCTAATTTTATCATTTAAATTTTCTAAAAATTATCTACTTCATAAATTAGCAGTTTTTTTTCTTTTATAAAAAAAATAGTAACTAAAAAAAAGTTATTTTAGAAGTTTAAATAAATAGGACTTCATAGAGAAAGATGGGAGAGTCGCTATCAGCAGTCAACGGATCCAATGGTTAGTTTTGCGTGAAAATCATATTAATTTCTTTTCTTCATCAACTGAGAATACCTTTTATTTAAGAATCTGAGTTTTTTTTTTTTTTTTAAATTGAACCCTGCAATTATATACAAACAGTTTAAAAAAATACTTTGTCGTCACATAATGTTGTAAACAATTATGTTTTTTTTTTTATTTTGATCATTTTGAGAAAATCTATTAATATAACTATAGTTTTCTTGTTTTCTATTTTTTTATAATATAAAAAGTTATTAATATGAGTTCGAGTTACACATTAAAGTAAATGAAAAGTTAAATATCTAATAAAATTGGACATATTTTCTAATTTTATGACACAACTATTTTTAGTTTTTTTCACAGACGTTCTTTTTTGAAAGTTGTATACAAAGTGTGCAGTTAGACATTAAACAAACAAAAAAACACACCCACACACACCTATATATATATATATATCAAAACTCAAACTTTAATTCATTATGTCGTAAAGGACTGATTTATTATACTAGACTCAACCTATTAATTATTGTTTCAAAGTGTAGTGAAAAAAAAAAAGTTGTGAAAGTTACTTAATTAGTTAGAAAAATTCACCAAAAAAAATTATCTTATATACTAAGAACACGTTTGGAGAATGAATTGAAAGGAAGTGGCTGGTCTATAATTAAATAATCGATTATCATTTAAATTATTAATTAGATTGGAAACAGAAAAAAGTTATGGTTCCTGGTAAAGTAGGTAACTGACTTGAATGTTTATTAAAAGTAATGTCGTTAAGTAATACATAATAATGTGTGGAATCAAATTCCCTACAGAAAATATTTATGAAAAACAAGTTGAATTTTTTCATACAAGTCTCTATAAGTATGCATTTTTCTGTACATGTGAATTGTCTATCATCTTTATTAATGGTGAGACTTTATTATTTTTAATAGATTTTTTTGTGATTTTCTTCCAATTATTCTATCATATTTAAGTAGATCCACTTCTTAGAAAATATATTAATGGAAAATGAAGGAAAAATTGAAAAAAAAATACATTTTTGTGATGTTTTTGTTTTGTTTGTTTTTGTGTATTATGAAAATGAGAATAGTAGATGAGTATATGTAGACCTAACCTAAGAACCTCTACTCTACTCTACTCTTCTAAAGACCTAACAATGTCCATGTGATTTTCTTTCCCCATAACAGTGGGAATCAATGTTTAAAAATGGGACCTATATAGGTTAAGTACACTTTGTTTTCACCCAACAAAATCAATCAGTTCCAAAAGATCTTTTCTTATATTACAATCTTTCTGTTTTTAATTTTATTTTTTGTGAATCACTAGGTTAGCTTGCTTAGATTTAGACAAATTTTAAATATTTTCATTACACAAAGTGTGATTCTGGAAGAAGACGTGTAGAACTTACAAAGTATATTCTATTTACACTTTAAAAATTATTCTATTATGCCAATATATTAAATTCACTACATAGGTCCTTCCAAATAAAAAATGATATTTCGTAATTTTTCGAAAACTATTTTTTAAATAGTAATAAATATATCCTAAAAACATTGAATACCCTTAATGATATTTATTGGTCCAAATTCATTTAAACTGTGGTTAAAGTAATAATTTTCTCCATATACTCCTTGTATTAATTAAGATATTTGTCAGGAGAGTGATTTTAGGAGTTAATTATTCAACTAAATTGTCTTTTAGACGTTTTCTTAACATCTCATGTTTTTTAAACATTTGAAATTGTTGTGATGTGACATTACGATTCATTAGTGAATAATGCAATTTATTTATTTCATTTTATGGACTGTCCATTATGTATTTATATCGCTAAAATAAATTACATTAATCATTTCTATAATTTCGTGAAATTTCTTAAATATCTTCTATTTCTATGTCTATACTTATCACTCATAATTAATTAAAAAAACTCTTAAATGTATTTTTAGCCTGTGTAAAATTAATCAGAATGAATTTTAGTTCTTATAAAATATATTTCCTTTTCATTTTTATAAAATTTGAAATCACTTTTTTCAGTAAGAGATGTGGGAGTTTTGCTTTTAGATTCTCTAAAATACTTTATTTAATTTTTATTTCTCCATTATTTCAAGTTACAGTTTTTAATCCTTATAATATTTGTGAATTTAAATTTTAGTCTCATGAAATTATTTTTCAATATTTTTATTCTTGTAAATTTTAGATCACTACTTTTAGTTTCTAATATTCACTTTTTAGTTAAATGAATGAATTTATTCATTAAATCTTAAAAAATTTGTTTAAATGATTTTTCATTATTATTTTATTATAAATAAATATCCATCATAACTTCAATAATTTAATCTGGATTTTTCTTGTTTTAAACTAGATAACATAGTTGTAACACAAGGGACTTCAAGGCATAATTGTGAACTCAAAAAAATCTTCATGGCAAAACTTGTGCAATAAATTAAGAATAAAGCTTTTGCAGGATCTTTGAGAATATGGTCGAAGACTTTTGTTCAAACATCACTGAAAATCTTATCTGCCAGCTGGGTTTCTGATGGCTGAAAGGAGAGAGACACGGGGAGAGTTTTAAAATTAAAAATTATATAATCTTTTTAATGGATTAGATAATTATCTATAAAAGAAATATTGATAGATAGACTGAGTGAATTTATCAAATAGATCATTGGTAAATTAGATTTTTATATAAATTTCTAATTAATCTATTATAATTCAAATAAAAGTTCATTCCATTCGTTACTATTAATTGCAATGAGACTTGGTTTTGCAATTCCAACAAAAGGAGGGGAATTGACTGTGTCAAAGTTGAAGCCTTTGAATGAAAGTTTTTAAGTACTTGTTAGCTTTTCTTGTTCTGAAAAAAAATGAGAAAAAAAAAGAATGTACAACTCAATTCAACCTTTTCTTTTTTTTTGTCTTTTACTCTTATGTTAATTATAGCATAGATTTAAAGAGCATTTTGGATTTAATTCAATTTTCTTGAATATTGTAAAATTAATTTTTTTCAGTGATTTTCAATGATTTTAGCTCTTTCTTCAAATGGACAAATTATGGTTTATTTTCAATACTTTTTATCCTTAAGTACAAGTTACACTAATTCCCACCCTAGTTGTAATTCATGGACGTGAAATTAACAATTTCTCAAGAAGTTATTTAAAGATTAGAAATGAATGAAATTATGTTACCACTCTGTTAATTTAAGCTGTAGTTTTTTTAAAATTATGTCTATTTAATTGCCATTTTTCAAAATTCAAAGTAACCATAATCGTTCTTTTACCAATAATCTATTTGCTTCTTACTTAATATTTAATCAGTTTATATATAAGAGTATTTATTGTGATGGGAAAATTTAATAATTATTTTATTAAAATAAAAAATTATTACATTGGCTTCTCAAATCAATATTAAACTACTAGGGGTTACATTATCCTTCCAAGAAATTAGCTACATAAAAGGTAGACTTAATGGAACTAATTTCCAATCCAATTTCACGCCCATTTAAATGTTAAGAAAATTATAAAAATTAACCTTCAAACCCTAAAATAGCAATCTGAAACACCTTAAATTTTTCTTTAAAGGTCACAAGTTAACCTAAAATAGTTTATCATCTACATGCTAGAGGTGTTATAGCTCCATGTGATCTCCTTCATTTCTAGATTATTGGGTTTTCCTTTCAAAGAATTGTATTGGAATATAAGTGTGAAGTGAAGTACTACATTAGATAAAAATAACTTAAACATCATTCACAAAAATATATGCATACAAAATATTTTCCAAATATCTTTTTTCACTCAAATTAATTATCAAACTCTATCCTTTAGTCAAGCACAACCAAAGAAAATACTAAATTATTGGGTTTTCACTCAAATATCTTTACATCATTATCACTATTTTTTCTGGACGTTTTACACAACCACAGAAAAAGGGAGAAAAGTACTTTCTTTGTACTTATTTTTTCCACATTTTAAAATGCTCTAAAAATCATTATACTTTACACATTTTTCCTTTCTTCCTTTCCCTTTTCTTTTCTAAACCAAACATGTACCATTAAAAACCATAGTTTTGATATTATTTTACTCAAACATCCAATGAAAAAAAAGATAGGGTGATAATCATTGACAGCCACAGGATTTTGTTTCTGAATGTTATTCCATTGGCAAATTGAGCAAGAGAGAAATTACTAATTTTGCCAAAAAAATGCCAGAAATTGCTCTTGCACGAACATGCAAGATTTTCTTTGGACCATACCACTTCAATAAAGTCTTCTTTTCTCATTTAAAAGTTCAAACCAGATAATCTTATTAAAAAAAGTTGAGTCCAAATTCCACTCAAACTAATGAGATGACACTGAAATAATAATGAAAAAAACTAAAGTAAATATATATTCTCAAATGGCATCAATGCTTTAACAGATGAAACAAAATCCAAACTACAAATTCACGTGCAGATATATTTATATTCATGATCAAAGCAAAAAAGTGGATTACAAGCAGCGGAAAATTTAAGCATTGACACTTATATTTAGTAACATTACTAACATAAACATGTCATTAAGTGTCGAAGAACAGCATTTAGATGAATTATAGAATGTTAGATGGAGGAAGTTTGGGAAGATGTTAATTGTCAAATTCTTCAAAACATGCTTATTGGAATATTAAGAATAGCATATATAGTATATTTTATGCTGCATGACACCTATTATTACAGCCTGTTCTTGTAGGCCCCAAGATCTCTACATAAGCATCATATTTCTGCCAATCATGAATTAAACTAAATTGTGAATTAATTCAGTTCATCCATCCATGCATGAACTCACTAGCATTTTGGGCTGAGGTTCCTGCAGCTCCTCCTGCTTCATTTAACCCTGAAGAATCATAGCTGCAGAAAGAAAAAGAACAGTGTCCAACTTCAGAAAACACATGTATAATCTGTTTCACATTTTGTGCACTGAGGGAGAACAACAATATTACCCAATTCTCAATGTACTGTTGCAATGTGCTGTCTCATAGTATCCCTCTGAGGGGTGAGGGTGGCCATCGTAAGGAGCATTTTGGTCCCTGGCTTCCCATGTTGGTTGAAGGGCTACATTGATTTCCTCCAACTGTGAGACATGGACATGCAGCTTGGACTTTTAATCAAGTGGGGTGGCACAAGATGAGAATATAAAACAACACTTGACAAGAAAACAATAAGATGAAACTGGAAGCAATGGAGAAAAGGTAATTAGGTGTGAATCATGTGATTGGTGCCGTGTGTTATGTGTATGCATGTAGCTTAAGCTTAGGAAGTGGTTAAAATTATGGGTACTGCAGTGATTTAATTTCTGATCAGCAAAGTATCAAGGACACCAAAAGCTTTGGCCGCAGCAAATTTCTATGGTCTAAAGAGTAAGATGAAATTTCAACGATAAAATGCAGTTAATCTGAATTTTCACAGCACCATCGTCCAGCACTAGTGTCTTGCTGACATTCAAATAATAACTAAATAAAACTATATTGTCTACAGATAATCAATTTTTTCTTCCTATTTCTTTATTTCCCACACCATTTTTCATATCTGATAAAATGCCTTTCTTTATTTTCTCTCTCTATTTCTCTCTGCCACCTTAGCTTTTCCAAATAAATATATACCTTTGAGAAACTGAACTAAAATTTATCAGGTGTCTAATGTAAGGTGTGAGTTGGTCTAGCTTCACAATTTCTGTGTAGTTCAGTGCAGGCCAGGTAACACAATACTACATTATAAGAATGCAGGTTTTAAATGCCCTAATAATCAGTATTCAAATGTGGAATTGATAAAGTTTTCAACTACTAAGACTCAATTTAGAGAATGTAAATATTTCATCTCATCCATGTAGTGATTTACATAATTTCAATTTGGTTATTACAATAATTACACATTTGAAATTGAACAATAATGCCTAGTGCCACTGTCTGCATCAAAAGAATGTAATATGAACAATATAATTTTAATTCTTTTAAACAATAAAGAATTTTAGTCATTGATTTTCTTATAACTTTTCCAGAAATGAAAATTTTCAAATGACAAAATTCAACAAGCATTGACAAGATCAGACTCCACATCATATATATATATATATATATATATATATATATATATATATATATATATAAAAGTTTTAAATATGTTTTTTTTTTTATATTTTTTTTCTCTATATTTTTTGTTTCTCGC
>Ga0099824_1008154_pt1 | contig 13510 bp, 14 predicted proteins | sample SiratrowhiteBW_FD_76837 | JGI IMG/M metagenome (GOLD analysis project Ga0099824, IMG submission 76837) | Root nodule microbial communities of legume samples collected from California, USA - Siratro white BW | ecosystem: Host-associated > Plants > Roots > Nodule | place: USA: California... | reverse complement strand
TTATTATCTATAGTGGTGCTTTCCATCTATTTATTATTCACCCGATTGGCATGGGTTTCAACTCCGCTGCTGGTAATTGTAATCTGGAGCTTACTTATATACCAATTTAAAATATTTCCAGTGAGCAGTATTATAAACAGGCTGTATTCCAAATGGTTCTTTGATGGCAAGACCTTAAAGGATTTTAATCCAATTCCTCGAATTGCAATAAATGCAACCAATCTAGAAACCGGGAGGCCTTTCACCTTCTCTAAAAACAAAATGAGTGATTCGACTTATGAGCATCCAGGCAAAGGCAGGAAATCCATAAAATTTAAACCTGATGGATTTCCAATTTCTTTAGCAGTCGCTTCATCAACGTGTGTACCGTTTGCTTTTACACCAATATTTATAGATAAAAAATATTTTGAAGATGAAAAAGATTTTGAAACGATAAAGCCTTGTCTAGTTGATGGCGGCGTTTATGATAATCAAGGTGTACATAAATTAACTCAAAAAAACAGCTCGTATGAGTGTGATGTTGTTATTGTAAGTGACGCTGGAAACATCATGCCTAAAATAAATTCCTTTAATAATGTCATACAACTTTTGATGAGAACCAGTGAAATATTCATGAATAGGATCAAAAACTATCAAATGATACAACATGTTTATGAAAATTACAGGTTTAATAAAAAGTCAATTGCTTATCAATCTTTAGGATGGGATTTCGAGGGCTGTTTAGATGGCTTTATGGATAATTTAAAAAAGGGGGCAATCTTGGAGGAAGTTATAGTTGCTCATGAAATTTCAAACCAAGATATGGTGAACGGACATTGGGATATCATAGAAGACAAGCTTATGAGAAAAATAAATTACTCAGGAATTAAGATTAAAATGCCTACGGTTGAGGAGTTAAAAACTGCAAGAGGAGTGTCTACAAATTTAAAAGCCTTAAAAACCAGTCAGATAAATGCGTTAGTAAAACAAGCCGAATGTTTGACAGAGCTTCAGGTAAAGTTGTATTGTCCAATCCTTTTAAGTTAAATAATTACATTTTTAATAATAAAATTTTACCAATTTATGGGAAACGTTAAATTGCGAGTATGGGATGTTAAGCATGGAAATGCCATCTATGTAAAAACACCAAATAATAAAAATTTAGTATATGATTTAGGACGTGGAGATTACTCCGAAAACAGTGATGATAGAAGTCCTTTAGAGACTTTATATGATCATTATAATATTAGAATAATTGATTATTTAATGATTACGCATCCACATCGCGATCATATTGATGATATTCTTAATTTGGATAAATTCGTAGTTTCTTCACTTCATAGACCTAGATTTTTAGATAAAGCTTCTGTAATGCAGAGTATTAGTGAAAGGGATCCGGCTGAAATTTGAAAAATACTTCGAATTTGATGAAAGGTACAATGCAGATGCAAGTGATTCGACAACTATTTCAAATCCTGAAAATTACGGAGGATTACGTATAAAGGTATTTCAAACGTCGAATTTGAATAATAATTTAAATAACAGGAGTTTATTTTCGGTTTTAATTTATAAGGGAATAAAGGTGATAATTCCAGGAGATAATGAGTATGAATCCTTAGATCTTTTACTGAAAAGAGATGATTTTAGAGATGCAGTTGAAAATGCACATGTTTTAATAGCTCCGCATCATGGTAGAGAATCAGCATATCATACTGATTTTGTTAAGTTAGTAAATCCACTTCTGACAATAATTTCTGATGGATCTTTATGTGATACAAGTGCTAATTCAAAATATTCAGCGATGTCACAAGGATACAAGGTATATAAAAATGGAGAATTTATAAACCGAAAATTATTGACGACTAATTCAGATGGTGAAGTGTACATTGATTTTGGAGAATCTGGAGGTAAGCTATATCTTAATATAAAGATAAAGTAAATATTAATTCATGATCTCTAACGTTACCGTTGTAATTTAATTAAGAAACTTTATTGAATTAAGGAAGCTATTCCAGAAGTAGAAGTTACCAAATAAAAAGGTCGAAAGACAATATGAACTGCCTCTAAAAAGCATATAATTTTTAGAGGTATTTTTATACTTACAAAGTCGGTGATAATGAATGAAAAAGAGTTTTTCTTTCTTGACATGGATTTCACAAGTGTTGTCACACATTTTGTATAGTATATGGCTTACTGCCTAAATGGGAAATTTATGATTTACATGTAATCAAAGATTGTGCTTTGATAGATTTTTTTTATCTTTAAACATGCAAGAAGAAAACAAGCAAATTTTAAATCGCATAAATAAAGAAGCTCTGATATTGATAAAATGCGAGGCAGAACTTTTAATGGATGAAATAACACTTTCTGAAAACACAACAATTAGTAAAGCAAATAATTATTTTCAAATTCTATTTGCTGTTTGTATTTCCATAGTTGGATTTTTAGTTAGTAGAAGTAGTAATTATGATAAATATTCTCTATTTAATCAGATTAGTTTAGTTTTCCTCTTGTTTTTTATGGTATCGCTATTCTTTCTGTTAAGAATTCTTTATCCTAAAGCCGAAGGCTTGAAAGGTGCACTTCCTTCAGAAGTTCTACAAAATGACATATTTAATAATTCCAAAGATGAAATTGAACTCTTTCTTTCAAACAGGATAGTCTCTTTGCAAAAGAGTATTGCTAAACGGATAAAAAATCAGGAAAACAGAATAAGAGATATGAAAGCAGCTATAGTTTTAATTGTAGCATCACTGATTTCAGTTGTAATCTATTCGTTAATCTATTTTATTTCTTAAGAAGGATCAATACGAAAACCTGTGGGATTGAAAAATTAAGCATAAATATTTGTTAGCCTAAAAAGGAAGAATTCAATATTCCTAACCCCTCTGAATTTTGCTCTAAAAGCTTTTATTTTTGCATTGAATGATTCTGCCGAAGCATTGGTGCTTCTGTTGTCAAAATAATTCAATATCGTTTGATAATGATTCATAATTGTACGAGAGATTGTACCGAAAGACTTAAATCCAGATTGATCTACTTTTTCATGCCATCTAGCTAATTTTGCAAAACCAATGATTTTATCGGTTGTATTCTCAAAGATGCCACGAAGCTCTTGAGTTAGATTGTATCCTTTTTGAATATCAGGATATAACTCAAATAGTAAGGTAGCACGTTCTATTTGATTTTGAGTCCATTTCGATTTGGGTTTATATAAGAAATAGCGACTCCTGGCTAGTAATTGCTTAAGTGTGTCTCCATTTGAAAGTGTTTTAGATTCGAAATTTACTTTTGCCTTTTTAGCTTTTTCAATAGCATCATTTTCTTGATCAATGGCTTCCCAACGATATTTAATTCTTATTTCCTGCAGGGCTTCTGTAGCCAGCTTTTGAACATGGAATCGATCTGTAACTCGAGTAGCATTAGGAAAACATTTTTTAACTATCAATCCCATATTTCCGGCCATATCTAGAGTAATTTCCTTTACTAGATTGCGCTGTTTAAGATTAATTTTTTCAATAACACTAATAACTGTTTCTGCTTTAGTTCCCGCAATCATAGCCACTATAGTTCCTTTTCTACCTTTACCGGATTTGTTGGTTAAAATAGTATAGAGTTCGCCATTTAAAAGTGAGGTTTCGTCTATTGATAAACGCTTTCCAATATTTTGTGGAAAAAGAAGCCATTTTTTAGCATGTGATATTTGATCCCAAACTTTGAAATCACTTAGAAAATCTTTGTATTGACATTGCAGGTTTCTACCAGAAACTCCATAGAAAGAGGCAATGGTATTACAATCATTTGGACTGGAATCTATTGATCTCTTTTAAAAAAGACGCAAACTCCTGGGTTACACGAGTTCCGTCTGCTACTAAATTCCAATCTCTAAAAACGATTTTTCGAGTATCTTCATTAAGCCATCTTCTGCGAGTGATGTGAAGATATACTTGGTGTCCACGGATAGGAAAATCCTGAACCGTTATCTCTTCGAAGAATCCTTTTGAGCTTAATTTTGATTCCCTGTATTCTTTAGGTATCGAATTAATCTCTTTTAAATACAGATGGAGTGTTTCATCTTTCTTTTTATAAGAAGTAAGTTCGAAGTAGTCTACTATTATCTCAGGTAATAACAACTTAAGGATGTCGATAAAAGAATCTTGCATTGGGGAATAGATTGAACATACAAATATCTAGATTTTAATATTTCCCCACAACAATATGTTATGATCCCTTAAGAATACCATTTTGATTTTCTGATCTTTCTTGGTAAGTTGACGTATCTCTGTCAGGAGTTTGTCTTCCACTACCACTCGAATCTTCAGATTGTGATGTGTTGCTATTATCGTCTTTATCGGAATACATGAAATGTTTTTTTGTTACGTATAAAAATACGGATTTTTGTCTTTATTTTCCAATAAAAAAATATTATTTTTTTTCATTAATGATATTGTTAATTACGCAAAAGTAGCCTAAGATCTGTCATTTGGAGGGTAACACTACGCTTCCAATTTAAAACATTTTTTTTTTTTTGAGGGGCGTAATCTTTGTATTGGTGTAACTTTTTAATATTTGTACTGAATGCTTTTTCAATTAATCATGTATTAAAAATATTTAGTCTAAATCAATCAAATATATAATTCTATGAAGTCAGCCTATTTATACGTTCGTGTAAGTACGGACGAACAAAAAAGAAAAGGTTATTCCTTGCCAGAGCAGGAGGACAGGCTATTAAAGTATTGTAAATATTACGATATCGAAGTTAAAGGAATTTATCGTGAAGATTACTCTGCTAAGAATTTCAATAGGCCAGAATGGAACCGATTGTTTTCAGAAATCAAAAAGAAATCCTCAGGAGAAGACAAAAATATATTATTTATCAAATGGGATAGATTCAGCCGTAATGTTGAGTATGCTTACGAAATGATTGGAAAGCTCCGGAAATGGAAAACAACAGCAAAGGCTATTGATCAGCCAATTGATTTTTCTGTGCCGGAAAGCACAGTAATGCTGGCTGTATATTTGGCTGTTCCGGAAGCAGAAAATGCGAGAAGGGCTCAAAACACTTCAAATGGTATTCGTCGGGCGAAGCTGATGGGCAGACATCCTAGTAAGGCACCATTAGGATTTATCAATTTAACAATGATGGATGGTAAGAAAGGTATTGCTCCTAAAGAGCCTGAAGCCGAAATTATAAAATGGGCTTTTTATCAAGTTGCGAGGAACGATCATAAAATATCCAAAATCATTAAAATAGTCAATGATAAGGGATTAGTATGCTCAAGATCACATTTTTTCAGGATTTTACATAATCCTGTTTATTGCGGGCTTATACCGGTCACACTTGATTCTGGTAATGAAGGGGTGGTAAAAGCATTACATGAGCCATTGATTTCCGAGTCATTGTTTAACCAGGTTCAGTCTGTTATCAATACAAGAAGAAGAATTACTGCCAAGAAAGATGATTTACAATCATTATTTTTTCTTAGAAGTTTTTTAATATGCCCTGTTTGTAATCGAAAACTTAGCGGAAGTGTTTCAAAAGGCAGATCAAAAAACTATCCATATTATCATTGTCATAATGGATGTAGAACAAGAATAAATGCATTATTCCTTAATGACTGCTATTATAATAAGCTTCGACAATTAATGCTCTCAAAGAATGCAGTTGAATTATTTAAAAAAGTTTTGGAAGACCAGAATATAAAAACACAGAAAGCAAGTTATTTATGCACTCAAAAAGTATTGGAGAGGAAAATAAATGAGGAAGAGCTGCCCCTTTCTAGAGGGCGAAAATTATTTATAGCTGGAATATTAAAAATTGATGACTACAACGAATTAAGAAAAGAGAGTCAAGTCAGCACTAAAAATCTTAAAAAGGAAGTGCATGATATTGCCGTTAAATTAAAAGGGATTGATAGAAAAAATCAAATAGAAGAAAAAGCATTAGTTGAAATCTTTCAAAGATTTTCTGAATTTGAAGCTTCAGATAAAAGACATCTTGTAAATCTTATTCCACCGACGGAAATTAATTTTAAAACGGGAGATCTATCTTTAGGTTTAAATCAAGCATTTTTAAAGATATTATCAAAAAAGAGAAACCGAAAAAACAATAGAAAAAATGAATTTCATTGAGAAGAATGTTTCAGTAGAGAAAGCCGTTATTATTCTTTCCAAAAACGGCATTCAAGTAGATGAGAAAGAAGCTAAAATTATTTTGGAATTGCTGTATTTAGTATCAAAAAATTACGATAAACCAAAAGAGAAAAAAATCCTATATCCTTAACGGGATTTCGAACCATTGTTCAGCTTCGGTTAAATCTTTGATAGCGCCACTTTAAGACTGTTTATTTCAAACAGGCTAAGAATTTCTTGTGAAAAAATCGAACCGCAAATATTAGGCTGTGAAGGCTTGAAAAATCTATATGTTTGTGTATAAAAAAAGAGACAACTATTTGCTAGTTGTCTCCTTAAGTGATCGACAGGACAAATTACAACATCATTTTTGGATGATTTGAAGAAATTGGCTTACTATATTTAGTGTCTGTCTTTCATTGGCTTTGTAAATTTGGTTTAGATGTCCTGTTGGGGATTGATGAAAAAAATTATAAAACTCAATTGGTTCATGTCAGTAAACTAAAATGCAATTCTACAAATATTATGGAGGATTTGAAAAGATTGTTATGTTTAAGTCAAAATTGTCTTTCTTTGGCTGTACGAATTAAAGTCTCAGATCTAAAAAAAAATGCCAGAGTTTAATGGTTAGCTACAAGTATGTAATATTATTTACCGTAGTTTTTTATATGGGCAGGTTATTAAGTCAAAAATAGAAAATGCTTTAGAACGATTGAATATTTTATTGTAGTTAGTCAAGAGATTTGTATAACCGCTTAATCTTAAAGGCAAACAGTTTATAATATTAATTTTATATGTTTCTATTATGAGGTTTGAAGACTGTTTTTGAGATTTTAAAATTTGCATTTTAATTTTTTTCGATTGAATTTTGAATAGTGCTGAAAATTCTTTGGAGCAAACTCCTCTTATTTCCATAAAACTCCAAACTGCCTGGCATGTTGTGTGTGAAATCTATTTTCTTATTATGCGTAGTTTTCAATTTTGGATCTAGCCTGATGTCAATATAGTAAATTGTATCATGGTAGACTTTTGATTTATTTGAAATAATTCCCTTTAAATCACCATATTCCTTGAAGGGAAAATCTCGCAGCTTTATAAAAACAGTGTCATTTTTTTTTATTTTACCATAGCCATTCGCAGACATTACCCCCCTGGCGTATATATCTTCTGTTTTCGGTAGAATAATGAATAAAGGAGATTCTTTTTTTACATACTGGCTTGAATTAAGAAATGGCTGGTAATATTCAAGTTTTCCTGAAATAGGGGCGCTAACTGTAAAATTATGTTCCCAATAATCAATGGCAGTTATTAGCTCAAAGTACGTTTTTTTTACATTAAATAAAACCGAAGCGATCATTTTTTCCCTGTCTTTCTTCAGAAATGAAATTTCATCGCTTAATTCTCCGGTATTATGCGTCAATTCCTGATCATTTTTATCCAAGTATATTGCTTTTTCTTTTAAATCAAGCATCGTTAATTTTGAGTTATCCATTTTATCTCTTACAATTGCGTTTGCGTCAAATAGGGACAGGTCTAGTTCGTATGATTTATTAACTATTTCTGACTTATCTGCAAATACTTTTTTAGCTTGCGTTAAAATTTCTTCCCGTTCTGAATTTCTAATTAGTTTTTTCTCGATGTTTTCAATTTTCAGTTTTGCAAGATCGATCTTTAAAGTGTTATTGCACTCAATTACAGCCAGCAGGAAATTATAATAGAATTTTTCTATTTCTCCAAGCCGTAATGTCCTATCGAATTCAATATCGATGGAGCTTTCAATTGTATTGATATCAATGCTTTTTAACTGATTTTTTATTTTTATTAGATCACCATAGTCCGTTGTGCTGTTTATTAAAGCCAGAAGAGCGCCTTTTTGGACATAGCAGTTATCTTGGACGAGTAGTTTAATTTCACCACTGTTTGGGGCATAGATATTGTTGGTTTGATTTTTTGATACAATAAAGGCTCTGCCAACAACCTTTTCCGGATATTTTATCATGGCACTGATTATTATACTGATAAGAATAAACGAGATAATAAAATAGAGGACTTTTTTATAGTCACTCACATTTGATGCCAATGATATTTCTTTAAGCTCTTCCGATTGGTATTTTTCTAAGACGTTATTTTTTTTATTCATTAAGCTGCGGTTTAAAAAGATTATAGAAGTAAGCCCTTTTTTCAATTAATTCATCGTATGTTCCAGCTTCTAAAGCAATTCCCCTATCAATGAGTATAATAAAATCTGCGCATTTGACTGTTGATAATTTATGTGAAACCAAAATTATAGTCTGATTCTTCATTTCGGTTTTAAACACATCTAAAATTTTATTTTCACTACGTGAGTCGATTGCGTTTGTCACTTCATCTAGCAATAAAAATTTAGGATGTTTGTAAAAAGCTCTAGCCAGCAGCAGTCTTTGTTTCTGACCTTGGCTTAAACCTTTTCCCCCTTCACTAAGTTTTGTGTTGAGAGCCTCAGGCAGCAGGTAGAGTTCTTCTTTTAGGTTAGCCCAAGGCAATACCTTTTCAACTCTTTCCAGACTATATTCCTGTTCATCTGACAGAACAATGTTGTTTAATATAGTATCATTGTATAGTGTGCTTTCTTGGAAAACCGTTCCTGTATTCTTTCTTATGAAATCATTGTCAAATGATTTTATGTTGTTCTGTCCTATATAGATTTCTCCCGAGTATCCATCATATACTTTGGATAGTAGTTTCAATATAGTGCTTTTTCCCGATCCGCTTAAGCCTACAATGGCTGTAGTTTTATTTTCCGGAATTACAAATGTTAGATTGTGCAGAACTCCACGCGATGCACCTTTATATTTGAAGCTTACATTATTAAATGTGATGTCATTGTTTGAAGAACTGAAAGAATGAATAAGGGATTTGCTTTTAATCTGCTCTTCAGGCATATTATTGATGTCATTTACGCGCAGAAAACTGATAAAAGCGGACTGTCCCATTTTTATAAAAGTTATCAATTCTGAAACTGGAACATTCAGCTGTCCAATGATGAATTGAATAGAAATCAGGGTACCTAAGGACAGATCTCCTTGAATGACCAGATAAGCCCCATAAAAGGTCAGGCCTATATCTTTCAGGCCATTAATAAAATCGGCTCCAAGCTGCTGAATGCGGTCAATATTTAGCAGTTTAATTTCGATATTATATAATGACCCTTGTATCTTTTCCCATTTCCATCTTTTGTTTAAGGCATAATTGTTTAATTTAATGTCTTCGAAATTTTTTAAAATTTCTATCCATGAACTTTGGTTTTCTCCTAGCAGCTGATAGTAGCTTAAATCCATTTTTTTTCTGATCTGATAAAAAAACATGATCCAGAAGATATATAGAACAGTCGCACATAAAAAAATCAAAAACAGATTGCCATCAAAAACAAAAAGTATAACTCCGTAAATAACAATAATAAGCATTGACATAAAAACAGATATTGCTGAATTGGAGATGAACTGCTGAATTCTTTCTTGATCCTTTGAGCGCTGCATGATGTCTCCCATTAGCATGCTGTCGATATAACTCACTGGAAGCGAGAAGACTTTAATAAGGTAATCGGTAACAATGGAAATTTTGATTCGGCTTGCAATATGCAGCGAAACGGTTGCTCTGATCCATTCTCCTATACTTCTAAAAAGCAGCAGACAGATATTGGCGATTAATACTATTGTGATGAAATTAAAATCCTGCCCTTCAATGCCCACATCGATGATTGACCGTGTAATAAAAGGAAGAGAGGCGTATATTAATGCAATTACAATCATAACGAGCAGTAGCTGCGAAAGATTTTTTTTGTACGGGCTTAAATGGCGGATCAAAAATTCAATCGCCGCTAAGTAATTCGATCTGCCGTTTTTTAATTCATGAAACTTCTCGGATACTTCCAGAACTATGATTCTTCCAGTGTTACCGGCATCTATCCAGCTGGCAGCAAATTCCTTTAAGTCATAGTCCACAAGTCCTTTTGCAGGGTCAGAGATGAAAAATCTGCCTTTTTTTACTTTGTATAAGACTGCGTAATGATTCTTTTTCCAATGGATTATAATGGGTTTGTCAAATGATTTCAGGTCATCAATAGAGACATTATACGCAGCTGAACGGAAACCAATGGTTTCTGCGGCCTTGCACAGATCATATACAGAGAAACCTTTTGATGTGAGGTTTTTATAGTAAGGAGAGATATCTATTATTTTTTTATAGTGTTTGGCAACAATCTTAATGCAGGTTAGGCCGCATGTAAGAGAGTTCTGTTGCGAATAGTGCGGAAAGGTATTAATCATTTAATTCTAATTTGTTTACAACAAAGGGGATATATGAAATAAGGCGGTTATCGATAAAAAGGATGGAAAAAGTTTTGAAAATGATTTCTCTAAAAAGGCTCCACTGCTTTCTCTGCATTTCACTTAAACCTGAGGGTGTTATGTACGCTTTATATACAGGGATGTTCTTTATTTCAGGGAATTTGCTGATTTTTTTCAATATGGCTGCGACTTCTTTTGGAATCAGGGATTCAGAATTGTAACTGCTTCGCAGCTGCAGCTGCTGCCCATGAAATAATGCTTCGAATTTTTCTAAATTTATTTTTTTCTTCTCCAGCAGCACTTCTGTTTTAAAGCTGAGCCCATCATCATATGTAAAGACAAACCAGCACTCAAACAGATATTTTAGGAAAGGCGAAAACATATCTGGACAATCAGCAAACCAAGTGTTTTTGGCTTCTTTCAGCAAATGAACGGCAAATGGAATTTGATGGGACGCATTAAACATTGCTCCTTTTTTTTCTGTAATCAGTTTTGAAATGCGGTAAAATAGCGGAGCCAGTTTGTTATATGTTTTTTTTGTCGAAAAACGGTAAACTGGATCATATTGAAAAGGAAACTGCAGTCTTAAAATATTCTCTTTGCCAGTGATAAAAAAGTTAAGATGTTCTATTAGAAAATCGTTAATAAATTCTTTTTTAGTGTTTATGACCAGATAAATATTCTCTTCCGTTTTATTTTTACTTACAGGTTTGGATGAGAAAAAGTAGCAGTCAATTTCCTTATACTGCTTAATGTTTTCTATGAATTCTCTCAAGACCCTAATGGTATTTTTTAACATCTCCATATTTGAGCTGTTATCAAGTTCGACAACCAGATAATCTTCAGAAACTTTAGAAAGCGTATGAGCCTTGGAATAATAAGGCAATATGCCTCCATGCTGCTCCAAAAGCTCTTTTGTTAAGTTAATGATGTTTTCCTTGTTTTTGTTTCCATATATATCTGCCACTGCTGCAGTTAGCTTTTGGTAAAATTCGGCATCAAGGGCTTTAATGAGCTTCATCCTGTATTTGCCGTCACTGCACCAGCTGCCGTTAGCTTTTAATTTAAACTGTGTCACCAAATCAATTAGATTTATAATAGTATACAAATGCTCATCAATGTCTTCTGCCCCCATGACATCAAACAAAAGGGATGTGATTTTGACCCTTGCCATGTAATTTTCGTAATCAGATAAAGGCTTAACTCCATGTGTTTCCAGCTCCTTTGTATGTGAAATAAGAGATTTTAAAAAATCATCCTGATCGAAAATAATATGGCCTTTAGCGATCATATTTACAAAAGTTCCCTGACCTGTCAGATAATCGATCCAAAGGATTTCCTGAATGTTCTGTACAGGAATAATAATTGTTTGGAGTTTTAAATCTTTGTAAAGAACCATCTCATTGAAAACATTATTTCTGTCTTTGGTGAATATTATAGTATCAACATCTGAGAATTCATTATTGGTGCCTTCAACATAACTTCCAGTTACTAGACTTGCGTACTGGTTTGAATAATATTTCGAAAGAAACTCAATAATTTCATGAGTCGTTTTTTTGTTAATTTTCATACAGAGATACCTACAAAGGCGTTTTTTAAAATTTATGCTGGTTTGTCTTTTTTTATATGTGAATTTTTTTACTTTTGCCAAAAAATGTGCAATAATACATATATTTTGTTCAATTTAAAAAGAAAAAAAGATAGTTTTTCTTATAAATATTTTGAATTGAAAATCATGATTGGAGATTAAAATAAACATTGTAAAATATATAATTAACATAATATTAACATAAATTTAAACTGCATGAAAGACTTAAGTTTTCCAGAAATTTCTAAGGAAGTCCAACAGAGCGTTTTTGGCGCTTGGGGAGGTTCAAATTCACAAAGCCAAGATTATGATTATGACGGAGGATGGCTCGATGAGGTCGTAGTCGGAGGGGGCGGAAGTTCAGGCGGATCAGGCGGATCAGGCGGATCAGGTGGCGGGTTTGACTGGCCAGGAGGAGGTGAAGGTGGTGATCCCGGTTATGATTACGGCGGAGGCGGCGGAGGCGGCGGAGGCTACGATTATGGTGAAAACTTCGTTTCTCCTGATAGTTTTGTAAATGTCGCAGAAGGTGATGCTAGTGCTGAAGAATTTTGGGATGTTGACAGCAAACTAAGGGCAGCAGTTAATGCAGCTGGACTCGGCGCAGGATTTACCGGAACATCAATGGATGCTATAACGGCAATAACAAGAGAGGTAGGCCTAACAGCAAAAACATTTGCTAAAGTAGGTACGGGAATTGGCGCTGCAGGCGTGGTAATCGGCGGAGTTGAAACTGTTATCGCTGTAAAAGAAGTGGTAACAGGCGAGGATCCATGGACAGATACTGACACTCTGAATGCTATAGCTACAGGTTTAGGTGCAGCCGCGCTGGTACCGGGACCGCATTCCCTAGTATTTGGAGGATTATCAATCATGGTTGGCTTGGTAGGAGCAGCCTATTCTAATTAATCAATAAAAAAACATTATTGGCATTTGCTTTTTTTGCGGCAAATGCCAATAATCTAATCAATAAAATTATATTAAAGCATGAAGTCGAAATTGCTTTTTTTTTACGAAAAATTACTGAATAACTATTATTATCATCTTAAATATGATGAAGAGACTTCAAAAAGATATGCCTATGTGGCAATTAGGAATATTCTGGGCATAGCGGTCTTTATGTTTAGCATGCTGTTTTTTGTGGTTATCACCTGTCTTTTCAGCATAAATGTAAATATTAAGGGAAACAGGCTGTCAGCTTACCTTATCATGGCAATTTTACTAGTCTGGTTTATTTATTTCTGTAAAAAGACCCTCAAACCCTTGTTTGATGGCATAGAACTTAAGAGCGAAAAAACGCCAAAGGATAATTTCTTTACGATATTGCTGCTCTCGGTTGGATTATTTGCAGGGGGAATGTTTGTAATTGCCAGGCTCACTGCTATTTATTTGTGCGGATAATAATAGATTATACAACAACTGCATCATTGCAATTCAATTTTAAAAGCAGGGTTCCAGCCATATCCTGTTTTTTTACTATTTTCCT
>Ga0099824_1008151_pt1 | contig 13511 bp, 7 predicted proteins | sample SiratrowhiteBW_FD_76837 | JGI IMG/M metagenome (GOLD analysis project Ga0099824, IMG submission 76837) | Root nodule microbial communities of legume samples collected from California, USA - Siratro white BW | ecosystem: Host-associated > Plants > Roots > Nodule | place: USA: California... | reverse complement strand
TTTATATATATATATATAAACGAGATAACAAATAATTTTATATTAATATAAAATTTTATATCTATGATATATGTGAGATGAACTTTTAATCTAAATTAAAAGTATGTAACTCCCTTAGTAGCCATTATACATTTGCTATGTTTAAAACAATAAGTAATGTCGGCAATGTTTATAGAAGGATCCTCTAATGGGAGAGATCAAATATTACACTAATGTAACTTTTAGTAAATATTACACTTTCAGGAACTTTATATAAAAAAGATTTTGCCTATCCAACCTTTAAATTATATTTTCACATCATGTTTATCCATATCAATTTTTGTTAAAAAAGAACAACAATAAGAATGCGATCGCATGATTCATATTTTATTATATTTTGAATAGTATACATTACGTTGATTTTTATCTATATAAAGGAGGTATCAAATAATTTTAGTAATATAAGTTTTTGTATCTATAATCTTTGGAAAAGGAATTTTCAATCTAATGGTGAATCTTGAAAAAAATCATTATCCAATAGAAAATATTGAACGGTGTAAAATTTGGTAAAAATTGTAGCGGTGTGATTTGATCCCTTTCTATCCTCTAATTGTTTTGTGATGAACACAAAATAAGTTGCCTTAAATTTCGTTACAGGTTAAGAAACAAGCTAAAGCAGCTTGCTGAACAATATGAACTCTCTGAGCAACAATATGCACAGAAGGTGATGGTTTTTCTTTTCTTGTGGTTGACATTGGTGTATAGTTGTGTTTATAAGCTTTTTGGAACTTATTCACTTTAATGTTGTATTTGTTTAACAGTTGAAGCAAAAGTCTTTGGAACTACAGCTTTCTGATTTAAAAATTAAACAACATGAAGAAAAATTGATACAGGAACAATCACAGATAAAATTATATGCAGAACAAGTATCTCAGTTATTAGCAACTGAAAAGAGTTTACGATTGCAGCTGACAACTGATGGAGAAAAATTCCAACAATTTCAGGTTTTATTTTTATTCTCTTTTTTTTATTATTTGTCACAATTTGAATGTATAGCTTCTTGTGCTACAATGTGTTCATTGTTTGCATAAAGGTCTCGTTTGCTAAATATTTGTAATTTGTAACAATTTGTGGTTGAATTCATAAATGTCTTGCTCTAATCGTGACTTTGGTTTCACATCCTCATTTCCTAATTTTTTTGACTATTGAACACAAATTAAGATCATATTAGTAACGATTTGTGCTGGGTTTTGTTTTGCAAGATATTAATAATTTTTAAAATCTTACACAAATTCTGTATCTTCTGATTCTCTTTCGGTCAACTGGTGCAAGCCAACTGATCTTGTTTCCACACATGCTATTTTCTGATCTTTATTTCACTGACTTGACCCTCCTTTCAACTGTTTGCTTTTAGGCATGTCATTTATAACTTTGTTATCTGAGTACATCTGGGCTGTTTGGATAACAGTCCTAAAAGATGATTTAGCTTCTCCAAAAGCTGATTTTAACTTGTTATAAACTAATTTTAACTTACAGGTTAAGCTTAATTTATTTTCTTCTTTTATAAGTGCTTATAAAAGAGTTTACTAAACTGTAAAACTTGGCTTCTCTTTTTCGTTTCTTTTTCTGGCTCTGGCTTTGCTTCTTGCTCAAGGCCTCTTGTAGAACGTTCTGAGACTGATCTCTCCATTCATACAGTATTCTGATCAGACGTGCTTAACAATGCATTGAATTTCAGGAAGCATTGTCAAAGAGCAATGAGATTTTTGAAACATTCAAACAAGAGATTGAGAAGGTAAACATAATTTCTCTTGCACGTTTTATTTGTTCAAGACAAGTAATTTTTCCTGAATCATATATCGGATGACTGTGATTCCAAAGTCCTGTCTTTTCCTGTATTGTGGTTAACAACCAGATGGCAAAATCAATCAAGGAACTCAAGAAGGAGAATCAATTCTTGAAGAGCAAATCTGAGAAGTCTGATGTTACACTTATAGAGTTAGTTGATGAGGTATATAGTTTGTGTTTCCTGTTGTTGAGCATTAACCATTTTAGCATGTTATAAGAATTAAGAAAGAGAGACATAGACAAAGAGATTAATTGGCCTCAATTGTGTTCTACACACTAACATATGCATGTATCCGAGAAATTATAAGATACCCAAGATGCTCAAGTACCCTAGCATGTTTCAAACATTTATTACATGCCATTTTTTGTAGCACTCTCCTTTAAGCCGATGCATAGATATGAATCTTGCACCCTTTACTAACTCACAATTTTTTAGTTCCCTGTTAGGGCTTCACTTAGTGAATATATGTAAAACTATTGATCCGTGTTAAAGTCTTAACAAATTGGTAATCCACATCTAAGCCCTTTGTTTTTCACAGGATGAAAGCTTCCAACATTTCATGTATTGAAATGTTTACAGAAAAAATAATGCTAGGTTAAGTAAGCTCCCGAAGAATTCCTACACACAGAATGTTTCTTGGTTAAACATTTTTTTAAATTGCTGTATATAATGCCTTTAGGCTTGTAAATTTTCTAATGTTTCTTTTTAAATTTTATTTATATTTCATTAAGCTTTGGACATTGATTTTTTTGGCATTTTCTTTGCTAATTATTATTTCCTGTTTTTTCATAAAATAACTTTTTAATTTATTTACAACATCTATGAAATTTACGAAATTATTGCCTGAGCAGCGTGAGCGTTTGAAGAAACAATTGGAGAAAACACAAAAACAGAAAGAAAAACTTGAATCATTATGCCGGTCCCTGCAAGCTGAAAGGAAACAAAGTCCTTCGGAGAACAAGAGCAATAGTTCAGTTCAAACATGAAGAAGAGTTGGTTCCTACTTCCTGGATCTATAGATAGATAATAACTTCTGGAAGGAAATGTATTTTCTAATACTACGTTTGCCAGGGAATTTGCATGCAGTTACATGAATGTGATTTTTTTGCTGTGTTATTATTTTTTATCCATCTCAAGATTTGAAACAGTGTGAAATGTCTTTGTTGATCTTGTCATTCATTCTTGATTTTTATTGTGCACACTCACTCCTATGCTCAACATTTGTCTCTGAACTATAGTGCTTTTTAAATGAAAACTTGTACTAAGACCCAAAATAATTATATTTGCTGCAATATTTTAGCTAATACTGAAAAGAGTTAATTCAAATGTTTCTATTTAATTTTGGCATAGATTTGTGAATACTGGTCTTCTTGGATTATTATGTTTTAAATATACATTTAGTTTTAGTTTTTTATTTGTGAAATTTTATTCAATCACAATATGAATCATGTGGGATTTAATATTTTTTTTAATATATTAAGTGATTATAAAAGTATTCATCTGATTTGATCGTCAATCAATGAATTTACTTTTAAATGTGACATTTTATCTATCAATTATTAATTATAAATATTTCATTATGTTTATTAGTTTTTTATTTGATTTAATGCATACTTATAAAACTAACCTTAATTCTGTAGACATATTTTACCCAAACTTTCTTTCTTTTATAAGATAAGATTTTGGAATATGAACATATCTAAAAGTAATTAGACTTCTAATTTTATAACAAAATTTATACGATTTTTAAATGTGTAATTAAATAAATAAAATTTATCATTGGATATTTTTTTTTGTAGAGTTGAAATCCATCGCCAATCAACAACAAAAAGGCAATTCCTTCCCCTCATTTCCTTGTGAAATAGAGAGTCCAGATTACCCCAGCATTGGTGATCAAGTGCGATATATATTTACAGTCATGCATGACTAAATAGATGGTGTTATCTGTATTAGAATGATTTGAACTCTTTACAACAATCATCTTCCTGTTAGGTCGTTTTTATGTACTCAAAATATTTCAAGATGTGATTGTGAAAATTTGGGTTCGAATAGACGGTTTCTCAACCCCCGCCAAAGGAGGTGCTATCGCATTGTTATAAAATGATGGAAGTTGCTTCCTGTACGATCTTCCTACACTTAACATTATTTTTATTATTATTTTAAATTTATTTATTAAATGATTTTTTTCTTTCTCGTATTGAGTCATTGAGTCAGGTACACAAATAAATGCAATCAAGTAAAAAACTATTATCTTTTCTCATAAATATTAACAAACTTTCTTAATAAATAATAAAAAATCTATATTTTTTTAAGTAACATTGAATTAATTATCATAAACCTAAATATTTGAAAATAATGTGCTAAACTAAATTTTTTAAACTATTATAAATATCTTAACATCCAACATCATCATTTTTATTATTATTAAAAAATGAAAGAGATGTTTATGTAAATGTGGAAAGAAGAAAAATTATTTAATATATAAAATATCAAGGACATTATTGATATTTAAAAAAAAATTTAAGTATAGGAAACATTTTGTATAATACAGGGAGCAACTACCTAAAATGATTGTATTTTTACCTAAAATGATTATATTTTTATTTAAATGGTGTTATTAATATACATGCACTAATTCATATCAATATCAGACCTTTTGCATGTCATTTAAGACACGAAGATCGATCATTTTTATCACCACATCATGGCAAGATATTATTAGTATTATAATAGTTCTATGCTTGTCTGATGAATAATTTATCTTATTTTATATTTAATGTTATTTTACTATAATTATTTGTTTTAATAGTTTAAGTAAATAATGTCATTTGAATAAATTCAAGGTATATTCTGGAGGAAGTATATTACTATATATGATCAACGTAAACATAAACATGTATCAGAAAGTATTTTAGTATTGATCGAAGTCCATAATATATTATGATTAGCCCGCGACACGGAAGGATTATTTACAATGTTCGCACGAAACAACTGATGATACATAGTTTTATTATATACTTACATTTTATATTTCAGGATTAAAAAATATATTGAAAAACAATTATTAATAGTTAATATATTAGATATTTCTTTATGAAAAATATTATATACTTATTTTACGTGACTTTATAAAAGAAATAATTTTGTATTAAGCTACTTAAAAAATTCAGGAATTATATATTGCAAAATACATAAGAAACCTTCAATCTTTTGTGTTCTGGAGTACAAATTTGAAAAGGTAAACTAGAATTTTATGGTCAGGAATGATATATTCCAAAATACTAAGAAATGTTCAATCATTTGTATTCTGAAATGCAAATTTGAAAAGGTAAAATTGGAATTTTGTGGAATGGCCTAATGGGTGTTTCATTGAAGAAGTCTTGTAACAGGTATTGTTATGTATCATTATTTACATTTTTTTTTTCTTTTGCTAGGAATCCTAACTTTCTCAGATGCAAAAAGTTTAAATTAATTTTAAAATACTTACATGTGGCATTCACAACACAACATATGAGAAAAAAAATTTAAATATTGAGTATAAATATTTAATTGTGGAAAAAAAAATACAATTTTAACTGACTTATTATTATTATTATTAGATGCTAAAATGGTTAAATATACCATATTTAATATTGAACTTATATTTCAATGATTATCACTTTGAGATATGAATTGGTAAAATAACTAGGTTATTTGACAAATATGTCTCAAAAAATTAAAAAAATGGTTTTCATATTTTATTAAATAAGTTAAATTATAAAATAATTAATTTTAAAACAAACTATTTAAATAAAATAATAATTACAAAATTTTTAAACAATTTTTTACTAGTGTTTTTGTCTAAATAATTGAGTTAAACAATACATAAATCTTAAGAAAACTCATACAATTATGTAACGAAATAGCTTTTTATGTATATAAATGTAATATAATAATATAATGGAAGCAATAAAAATAATGGTAACTGAGATACTGAAAATAATATTGTTTTAAAAATAAATTCCATAATTAATAATGTGACTCAATTTAATTAATGGATCCTTACTTCTTTTAATCTTATTATTCCCATAATTGATGCTTGAGGTTTTTTTCCCCCTTTCTTTTATTTTATTTGGTCTCGCTGCTTCTTCTCATTCTTTCTCAGTTTCTGCAGTGACGAAATTTGGATAAAAAATTTTATCTTTGGGTGATTCCAACCGTAATATCTTAGAAAATAGCTATAAAATAAAAAGTTAATTTAGAATTTAGTTTTAAAGATAAATAAGATAATATTTTTTTTAACAAAACAATTGATTAAGTAAATAAAAGACAGTTATTTACTTTTTATTTTTATAAGAAGCACTAACTCTCTTTAAAAAGATATTTCATCTCTCTAAAAAGATATTTTATTTTATTTTTATAAAAACTATCAACTCTATCTAAGAAGAAGATATTTTGTTTCATTCTAATAAAAACCACTAATTATCTCTAAGAAGATATTATGTTTATAAAAACTATCAAATCTTTCTTTCTTTAAGAAGATATACAATTTTATTCTTATGAAAACTAGTATCTCTCAAACAATTTCAAGTTTTCTACCTTCTCTCTAGATTTGTGATCTCATAGATTATAAGATTGAAAATCAGAGGACATCCTTAGATTACTAGCGTTGAGTAGATCAAGAGTGTCCGATCATATTCTTGAACAAAGTTAGATTGTCCGTGATTTTAGAATTTTTGAATATCTCTACTCTCTACTCTATAGAGGTAAGGAAAGCTAGTTGTATGTTTTCATTTAAATATTGTAATTATTTTTCTTTTAAATTTGTGTAAGGGAAGTTGTTGCATGTTTTTTTATAGATATTATAATTAATTGTTTTGTGAATTTGGGTGAGAGAAGCTAGTTGTATGTTTTTTTATAAATGTTTGTCTCATTTGAAATATAAATTTATTTATAATTATGATATTTTGTGAGGGAAGCTAGTTGTATGTTTTCTTATAAATGTTTGTCTCCTTTGAAATATAAATTTTTTTAAAATTATGATATTTTGTAAGGAAAGCTAGTTGTATGTTTTCATTTAGATATTGTAATTATTTTTCTTTTCAATTTGTGTAAGGAAAGTTGATGCATGTTTTTTTATAAATATTATAATTACTTGTTTTGTGAATTTGGGTGAGGGAAGCTAGTTGTATGTTTTCTTATAAATGTTTGTCTCTTTTGAAATATAAATTTATTTAGAATTATGATATTTTGCAAGAGAAGTTAGTTTGATTGTTTTTTATATATATTGTAATTATTTATTTTATTAAATATAAATTTGAAGAATTTGAATTGAATGGAATGAATGTTTATGTATGGTATGATGTAGTATCAATGTTTGTGTTTGTGAATGATGTGGTGTGTAATCGAGACTACCCGTATCTTGACTTTTACGTAGTCATTGGAATCATAAATGAAGATGACTAGGTGGTGAGAGTCGAAGGAGGTTCATATCCTGACTCTACTAGTCATTGGAATCATAGATGACGATGACTAGGTGGTGAGAGTCGAAGGAGGTTCACATCCTGACTCTACTATAGTCATTGGAATCATAGATGATGATGACTAGGTGGTGAGAGTCGAAGGAGGTTCACATCCTAACTCTACTAGTCATTGGAATCATAGATAAAGATGATTATGTGGTGGGAGTCGAAGGAGGTTCATATGACTGCGCCACGGTATGAAAAAGAACCAGTTGGACCAAATCATATGAATTAATATATTCACATGACTGCGCTACGGTGTGAAAAAGAACCGGTTAGACCAGATCATGTGGGTTAAAGGATTTATATGACCGCGTTACGGTGTGAAAAAGAACCGATCAGACCGGATCATATGTATTGAGTTTATATAACCGTGCTACAGTGTGAGAAAGAACTGGTCAGACCGAATCATATAGATTAAGTTTATATGACTATACTACGGAGTGAAAAAAGAACCGCTTAGACCAGATCATATGGATTACAATTATATGACTGCGCTACAGTGTAAAAAAGAATCGGATATACCAGCTCATATGAGTGTTTGATGAGTGTGTTGTGTTAGTGATGATGTGATATATGAGATGAATTACGAAAACTTGATTTTTTGTTTTTCTTGTTGATTTAGAAATTTAATTTATGAAAATATAATTTTTAAAACTCTCTCTAGCTTACTCTTTTTTGTTGTGTGTTGTTTGTTTTGTTTTTAATGCGATGATAGTGTATATTACACGTGAACAGAGAATTTGACAAGTAGTGTGAGTCTTAAGCAAATTGTTGGAGAAACTTTATTTTGGTTTATTTTCTTTTACATATTGTTTTTTTTTCGTAAGATACGAAAAGTTTCGATTTTTTTTCATCTTCTTAATAATCAGGCCAGTTTTTCAATGGGTTTGTGTTTTTCCAAAGAATATAATTTTTTTTTCCAGAAAATATATTCAATATAAAATTCATATTCTGAAAAATACATTAAAAAAAATAGATTATTAAATTCTAAAGCCATTTAATTATAAACACAAGGTCATTTAAGTCATTTCGTTCACTGACACAGTGCAGGAAGCGATTGGCCCCTCCCACGGCACATCTCGCTCGGCACCCATCTTTAGACCTAACCCAACCTAATTGTTCCCATCTCCACTCTCTCACGGAACTCTAGCCTTACCGTCACCCACTGCCACGCACCTTCTCCGCCACCAAAACACTACCTCTCCGTCACCGCTATATTTTTTTCACTTAGGTTACTTGGTTGTAATAGAGGATATATCTGGCGAATGGCGTGTGCGAGACTATGGTAGCAGAGAATCTAGCTATGGCTACCGATAAGCCGAACCGGGTCGGGTTGGTTATATCCACTACATCCTCGATTCGGGATTTCCTCTCCCGTGCGTCGAAAGACTCCACCCTTTCCGAGGAACTTCGACAAACATCCTCCGACCTGCTCCTCCAATCGGAGGTGCCCTACGCCCCACTTCGCGCTGTCTGGATGGCTTCTGATCCATCCACCAGACCCGACTTGACCCGACTCTTTTCGGGCACCCGTCTTGTCTTCTTCAGCCCTAAGCCCAGAGAGAAGGTTAGTTCTCTATCTCCACTCTCTGTTTCAATTTCCTCCAATTCCATTAAATTATATTTACCTCATGTTTCTTTGGCTCCAAAATTTGTTGGTCGATTCAATTTTTTGTTTACTATTGTTATTGGTGTGAAGAGTGAAGAATTGAAAGCCAGGCTGAAAAAGCTGGAAGATTTAGCGGAGCGGAAGGCGTATCAAGAACTTGTGAAGGATATTGCACCGTCCAGGGATGTTCCGGAACCATTCTCTTCTTACAAGGATCAATTAGGGTTTGGTAAATTCTGCTTCTCTTCAGTCTTCTACACCAACTATGCCAAACTCTAGTTTTACCGTGTCGATGCATGTATGAAATGAATTTTAATTACAATGCCATGATCACTGTTGATGTTAAGATATTGACTTTTATCATGATTACAATGCACTAATCACTCTTGATGTTAAGATATTGACTTTTATATGATAACAAATTTACAGATTATATCTAGAGCGGTTTCTAATTTGTTAACAATGTAAAAATCTTTGCATTTAAAATTTATCAAATCGAAATTAAACCAATAAGCCCTGATGCTTAATTTGCTCATTTAGTTTGAACACCTTTTGCTAGATTGGGTAGGTTGTTTTGCTTTACAATTCCATTTCGCAGTACCAGGTTTTGATGCTGAACCAAGTAATCTCAAACACTATAATGCAGATTGTTGCCACATTTATTATCTCTTATGTCACATTTATATCATGTTTGTGCTCTGAAGTAGCTCTATTTGATTTTTTTTTTTTCTTTAACTTTTCCAGGTTTGCATGTTGTGGTTACCATGTTTACTGGCTATCTTATTGGATATGCTGCATTTAGAGCCTTGTTTAATCACAGTCCTGCAATGGTACTGTCTAAAATATGCTTTTCATTATTATTCATTTATCCTTGATTAGTATTTTAGTTTTGAGCTCTCATCTTCTCTTCATCTCCTTTCTTTTCTTCCTTCCTTCCTCACTTGTCTCTATTTGCAGAATGCTGCTGGAGGAATTCTGGGGTTGGTTGGTGCCATGTTTGTTGAAACTTTCCTTTTCATAATTAGAAGTTCAAATGCAGATACCAACAAAACAAAAAAATTCAGATCAAGATCATCCTTTTCAACACCCAACTCTAAGAAAAATCAGTAGAAATTATCAGGTTGGTTATTTTTCAGTTCTCAGAAATATCATTGTTCTGAGTTACAGATAATTTAGAAGTGTTTGCCTTGTATGGAAACAATTGTCTAGCCATAGGGTATCAGATATTGAATAAGCACTTAGATGTTTGTAATTGTAATTTTATATTTTTTATACTTTTATTTTTTAAAACTTCAAATAATATTATTTTGAATATCATAGTAATTATTTTTTTTTTTTATTTAATCATGTTTGTAATGACTCGTGCTTATTTTTAAAATGAGAATATTCTCTTGTGTTTTTCTTTTATTTCATATTAATTTTAGATTAATTTTATTAATTATATTCTGACTGTGTTGAGTGCTATAATTTTTAAAATTTGCCATATTTCGGACCTATCTGGATCCTCGTAAGTACTATGTTAATATTATGCTTTGATCTCAATCTGGCCGGACATGAGTGCCCTGCCATCCTCTCCATCTCTGAAGAAAGAAGTAGGAATTATTTATATGTGGTTGTGAAAATTATGCAGGAACTTTTTTTTTTTCTCATCTACTTTGGTTGGAATATAAGCACGAAGGATGTACAGACATGCACTATGCACCCCCATTATATGACATAAAGGGCAAAAGCACAAAAAAGGTGCAATTTTTTTTTGTTTTTTACCAAACAGATGCAAAATTATTTTTTTTATGAAAATAAGTAAGTCATGTCACATAAGTACGACTTCTTTACTTAAAGTCGTGCTACGTTGGCACGATTTCAATGTAAAAAAATGAATTGTTGGCACGATCTCAGTTCAATCTTTTTCAATTTCACATCTTCTTAAAGTCGTATCATGATGACACGACTTATTCATTTGAAGTTGTGCCTCCGTGGTACGACTTATCCATTTTTGTAAAAAAAAAAATTTACACCAATTTGGTAAAAAGGGAAAAAAATTACATCTGTTGTTCATATATTTAATTGAAAATAAATATAAGTTGTTCAAATTATATGTTATTTATATGATATAACTTTTAATTGGACAAAACAAGCATTTTGCCAATTGGCATGCATATAGACAAGTGTGGCAACTCGTAATAAAACCTAAAATAAGACAACTATTATCACTACTAAGACATGTTGAACTTTTATCAGTGATTATTGTTGACCTATCAAGATGTAACAAATAAGTTTGAATTGCGTACTTCCATCTATGTTGGATGATACACTTTTATCTCTACAACATAAATGTGAGGTGTACAAAGAGTGTATCGTCCAATAGATATAGGGGGTACACAACTCAGGATTATTTGTTTTATCTTGGTAAGTTTATAATATTCGCTAATAAAAATACAACATTTGTTAGTGTATCGTATTTTTTTTTTCAGTAATTTGAAGATGTATGATGGGTATATAAATAAAAATTGTCATACTAGATGGAAAATGCTTGCTTTATTCAGACAAAGCACATTATGTTATGCTTTTACAAGTAAATAATATATGTAATTTGAATACAATTTAGATTATTTCTTTTCGATTAAATATATAAATAATGTTATGTTCATGATAGTGATAGAACAAACATCGATATGAGTATGTCTCAACAAGTGAGATGAAACCAACATATCAGGAGGTTTTTCCTATCATGTTATGTGATTGAATGTCATACATACACAGTTGCTGTTATGTGTGTCTAGATAGATGTTAGATGTTACCTATGATAGAGTGATCTAAACTTTTTTGGCTTGGGACATGCTCGTCATAAGGAGTTGAAATGATCGTCATAAGGAGTCCAAACCACCACAACATGAGTAACACCATTTATTTGGATGTGTACAATTCCAATTGTCCTTATATGATGTCGTTATAGACTCCTAATGAGTGGAATTTAGATCTTTTCATCTCTGGAAAATAGTTGTATATTCACACTTGTTCCATTATAAAATAAACATTATTCATATATTAAATTAAAAATAAATATAAGTTGTTCAAATTATATATATTATTTACCTGTAAAAGTCTAATAAACTTTTAATTGGACAAAGCAAGCATTTCTCCAGTTGGCATGCATGTGGACAAGTGTGGCAAGTCCTTATGCATATCAACCATACGTCTTTAGATTTTACTAAAATAAGATAAGTATGATCACTACGACATGTTGAACTTTTATCAGTGATTATTGTCGACCTATCAAGATGTAACAAATAAGTTTGAATTGCGTACTTCCATCTACATTGGATGATACACTCTTATCTCTATAACATAAAGTGAGGTATACACAGAGTGTATCGTCCAGTATAGATAGGAGTACACAACTTAGGATTATTTGTTTTATCTTGGTAAGTTTACAATATTCGCTAATAAAAGTACGACATTTTGTTGTTAGTGTATCGTACTTTTTTTTTTAGTAATCTATAGATGTGTGATGGGTATATATATGAAAATTGTCATACTAGTTGGAAAATGCTTGCTTTATTCACATAAAACACGTTATGTTATGTTTTTACAAGTAAATAATATACATAATTTAAACACAATTTAGATTATTTCTTTTCAATTGAATATATAAATAATGTTATGTTCATGATAGAACACACATCGATATGAGTACGTCCCAAGAAGTAGTATGAAACCAACATATCACGAGGTTTTTCTTGTCATGTTATGTGACCGAATGTCATATATCACAGTTGGTATTGTGTGTGTCTAGATAGATGCTACCTATGATAGGATGATCTGGAGTCTTTTGGCTCGGGACATGCTCGTCAAAATGATCGTCATAAGGAGTCCAAACTACCCCAACATGAGTAACACCATTTATTTGGACATGTACAATACCAGTTGTCCTCATACGACGTCGTCACATACTCCTAATGAGTGAGATTTAGATCTTCCTTCCCATTCTTGGAAAATAGTTGTATATCCACACTTTTTCCATTATGAAATAAACAATATTCATATATTTAATTAAAAATAAATATATGTTCAAATTATATATATTATTTACCTATAAAAGTTTGATATAACTTTTAACTGGACAAAGCAAGCATTTCTTCATTTGGCATGCATGTGGACAGTGTGGCAACTCCTTATGCATATCCACCATACATCTTTAGATTTTATCAAAATAAGGCAAGTATGATCATGAAGACATGTTGGACTTTTTATCCGTGATTATTGTCAACCTACCAAGATGTAACAAATAAGTTTGAATTGCGTACTTCCATCTATTTTGGATGATACAATCTTATCTCTACAACATAAACGTGAGGTGTACAAAGAGTGTATCGTCCAGTAGAGATAGGAATACACAACTAAAGTTTATTTGTTTCATCTTGGTAACTTTACAATATTCACTAATAAAAGTACAGACATTTGTTACATTTGTTAGTGTATCGTACTTTTTTTTATGTGTGATATATATATATATATATATATATATATATATATATATATATATATATATATATATATATATATATATATT
>Ga0099824_1008150_pt1 | contig 13513 bp, 7 predicted proteins | sample SiratrowhiteBW_FD_76837 | JGI IMG/M metagenome (GOLD analysis project Ga0099824, IMG submission 76837) | Root nodule microbial communities of legume samples collected from California, USA - Siratro white BW | ecosystem: Host-associated > Plants > Roots > Nodule | place: USA: California... | reverse complement strand
TATATATATATAGATATATATATATATATATATATATATATATATCGTTTCTACAATTAATATAGAAACATTCTCGTATGATAAAAATATAATAGATAAAATATTAAAAACGTTTAATTGAGAAAACGAAAATAATCGGCAAAAGAATAGAAATTAAATAAGGCCATATGAGCAATTATGGAAGGTTCTGCATTAACTAATTTACGGTTTGTTCCGGTGGGATCTGTAACTGTATTGATTCTTCTTGATGTGAAATGAGCTAATGTTTCGTTCAGTCTTTCGTGGTCAATTGTGGCCATTTCTAAAATTTCGGCTACCAGTAATCATATGCTTTGTGGGATGTGATAATGATTCCTTACAATCAAGATGGTTTTCTTCTGTTTTGGGGTGAAAGGAACAAGCTGCATTTGATTCCGTAACATCAAACATTGTTTAGGGCGAAGCCAGAAAATATTTAGTGTTATTTCTTTCCCTCCTATTCATTCCTAACTCAAAGTAAAGATGTTGAGCTGAATTCAATTCATAGCTTACATCAACAGACTGAATAACTAGTAAGGATTGTGATTAAAATGACCTGTATTGATACACCTATATAGTAAGTTTTCTAATCAACAATTTGATGCTTTTTATTGAAGATATATTTCTTGAAACTAATTAACAAAAATAATATTTGATTATTATGTTATTTTTATTTCAAATAAAAGTCATGTTAAAGGATAGGATAAATATGTTTTGAGTTTACTATTTAAGCATTATCTTTTATCACTTTATTAGTTTTTTTTTTTTTTTTTTTTATTTTTTATTGATATTTTTTTTTTTTTTTTTTTTATCATTTTTTTAGTTTTTTTTTTTTTTTTGTTAATGTTCTATAGATACGTTGATTTGTATATGAATAAAATCATTTCTTCTACACTTAATTCTTGATAAAAATAATAATTTACACATTTAACGTCATAACCTTTAACTTTTTTTTAATGATATGTGAATGGAAAGAAATCAACAGAAAAAGAATTATATAACCACTTAATCCTGTTTCAAAGAGAACTTCATACTTAAACAAGAAGTGAACACAATCGCATCAAAGTTATGAAATGTCGGCATCCACAATCAAGTAACATATTTTGATTATTTTGTATTGAGGAGTTTCCTCTCTGAACTTCGTAAATATGTCGACTAACCCTTTGTGTCAAGTCACTTCCTTGAAAAACCCACAATTTACTTTTTGGAGGGTTTTTATAACATTTCTTGATAATCCCAATCGAACGAAAGTCTTCTAGTACACATGTCCACAGAACTGTCTTTGTATACTAATGTTTTCATTGCAAAGTTGATCACCTCAATTGTAATGATCATAGAGTCGTTTTGGTTAGGTCTAGCAACTCTCGGCAGGGTATTGTATTTCATGGCCATCAGAATTCAGAACCCTTCCCTTTGGATGTCGCCTCCTTTTCGTTATGGCCAATGAGTTGATTTTCAACCGATTCATGCCATCTCAATGCCTCACAACAAATCAGGAGGGTTGTATGATGTGAGCACGAAAATCACAAGTTGTCCGATGATGAAAATACCAAAGAATCTTTATTAGACCATGTGGAAAATAGCTATTAATTACCTGGTACAAAACACTGAATGGCAGAAAATATGAAAAGCATTAGATTCGATTGCAATTTGGCACTTTCCAGCTGACAAAAACTATATTGGTCCCCAAAGTGATACTACTACAACATAAAGATTTCGCTTTTAGGGCCCACACTGCGACTAACTTGTAGGTTCATACGCACGTAACCCTTTTCAAGAAGAATTCAATACCTATTTGAGACTTCATAACACTATGTATGCGTCGCGTTGAGTTTCAATGGGAAGATGACTATTTAATCTTTTTTGCTATATTTGTCATCCTTGGTATATTGTATTGTACAGGGAACATTTATCAGTTTATGGTTATTCAATTGTTTATAAAAAGGCCATAAAAGCTCTTGCAGAATTTGAACATATTATTTATCAGCTTATGTAGGTTTCTTTCAAACTTGTTCCTGTAAAAATATAATACAAGCATAGCTATTATGGAAGGTTATCCATGCATTAACTAGTTGACAATTTGATCAGTGGCATCTGTCTAGCTAGCTAGATTCCTGTTATGAAATGAAATGAACTAATCGTGTACTTTGATCGTGGAATGTGACATTGATCTGATATTTCTTTTCTGCTATTAGTAATAGTATGCAATGCATCATAGTTGCTTTTATCATTTCGCATCATTTTATCTCTGCATGGGATATTGTTCATTATGTTTGATAATACTGGCACAGTTTTGTCTTAAAAGAAGTTCCCATAAATACAATTTGTTCTTATATATTCTAAATTGTATTTTAATAGAATTTACACAAAAGTTAAATGGGAGATAAAAACTACTTTGAAGAACTTTGAACATTAGGCAAATTAAAAATTTCAAACACTTTCAAGAATCAACATAAGGAATAACAATTCTCCATTAACAAAATTAAATTAAGGAAAGAGAAGAATTTTCTTATTTGGTTAAAGGGAAAAGTTGGATTTGATTCTCACATCATGACATCTTGTATGTAAGGTTAGAAAATGTTTATTGCTAAGCATCAATGACAGTCTTAAACAGTAAGCATAATGATATTATATTCCACTTGCTTATATTGTCAGCTTTCCCTCCTATTCGTTCTTTTCGCATTCCATGATTTCTGCAACACATAATATCATCGGATATGCATGTTCGGGAATATGTAGCAAGAAGTTTCTTTTTATAAGTTTTAAATTATTATTATTTTTAATTGAGAATAAGCTTATTATTACTGTACATAACACACTACCCTTAATTTGCTTCTTGACCATATGCAGAAAATTTAGTTAAAATTTTATCTAAATGATCAGATTATTATTATTTCACTGGCAAAATATACTAAACATAAACTTTTAGTTGAAAATAAAAAAAAAAACACTGTGTCATCATTATCAAATAATGAATTGAGCCATGATTCTTCTTCCTATTGCTATTGAAAATAATTTTGTCCTTCTTCTGATCTGACAAGAAGAAAAAATTTTAACCGTTTATTATAATCCAACTAAAAACTTTTTTGAAGTCGTGCAATTAACGCCACAATGAATATGTTCATGAAAACGATGGGTTTGACACTTTTTAGGAACAATAACAACTGAGTTTGTAAAGAACTTTTGTAACATGCTTATTTTTGTATGAAACACGAAACTCGTTAGGTAAGGTGTAAAACTCAACGAGCTTACATTATTTAATCAATTAATTTTATCTGAATTTTTCTATATATAAAATAATAATATTACTTGTATTATAAGAGTCGATCAGTCAATCCATCTAATATATAATTGTTACTGAACATGGATTGATAGATGGATGTCTGGTCATATTATTGTTATGTAAGCTGATCGAGAACTCACCGACCTAAATTAGGATAGATTGGTCAAAACCTTTAATCTTTATAGGTCATGTAAATATTGACATATGACAATAATCAACCTAGATACTCTAAGCAAAGACAAAAAAACATTTGTAGCAGTTTGGGCCTTCACCCCAAACATCCAAAAGGTCATCTAGAATTCTATAAATATAAAAGATATCTAAGACATAAAGTAATGTTACCACTACAAAAAAAAAGTTATCTAAATATCAATTTTTAGCTATCAAATGAAATTGTTGCTAATTGTGACCAAAATAGTCACCAAATTAAATTTTTGTTACTAAATAACTACAAAATATTAATTTATAGTGACCAATTAAGTCAATATAATTGGTATCTAATATTAGCTACCAAGGTTTTGGTGACCTACACCATTAGATTCTAAATTAGTCTCTAACTTAATTAGATACCAATTTAGAATCTAATAGTATAGGTCACTAAAACTTTGGTAGCTAATGTTATATACAATTATCTTGACTTAATTGGTCACTAAATTCAATCATTACTTATATGTTATAGTTATTTAGCAATCAAAATCTAATTTAGTGGCTATTTTGGTCTCAATTAGTAACTATTTCATTTGGTAACTAAAAATTAATCTCTAACTAGCTTTTTTATTGTAGTATACTTTGATTACTATTACTCGAATCATCATTGACTTAATCACCGGGATACTTGATCCCTTTTAGGAATGTGAACACTGTAAGGAGCGTTGGAAACAAGTGATTGGAACTTAGAAGTTGTCGAAGTTAACCGAACACTAGACGACTGTGAGAGCTAACCGGTCTTCCAATACCAGTCTTGCAATACCAGCCATTGTTTTGGGATAGCTCAACTCAAGCCTTAATTGTAAAGAAATGTTACAAATGAGGAGGCTTTATATTTATTAAAGCGTGAGAAAAAATACCTATTAACAAGTACGGAATGACAGAAAGAAGTTAAAAGCATTAGATTCTAATGGCATATTAGTTTGGCCACTTCTACCTGACACAAGCTGTATATTAGTATTCATCAAAGTCCTTAGCCTTTGGTAAAGAACTCAGTGCCTGTTTGAGAATTCAGTCAAGGAAAATTCAACGGTAAGATGATTTGAAAGTTAAGCCTGCATTAACTAATTGAGAATCTGATCAGGTGGTATCTGTAAAGTGTCTAGATATAGATTCCTGGTATGAAATGGACTAATGCTTTTCATGGTTAATTGCGGATGTTTTTGACATTTCAGCCGCCAAAAATCTTATAAATTGATTTCAGCTTGTCATTATTTCAATTGATTATTTTTGTCTGCTTGAGCTCTTAACCTACATTGAAAACATATTGATTTTCTAGTTTTTCTTCTTCATACACCATTTCTCATTAATCTTATCTTGTCATTTTTTTCGGTCACATGATAATCGATTTACGAAACCTTTGGGTTTTTAGATGTGATGGACACTACAGAAGAGAGTCTCTCATTTTACATGTTTCAGAGCTAAAACTTATTTTACTGGAATAACTTGTGTTATTTGTACATTAATATTTAGTATCATATAGAAAAATTTTATAATAATAATAATTTCAAATAAATAATTTTAAACAATAATTAAATAATTCTTACATTACCATTATAATTTTACCACTTGTTTTATAATTAAATTTTCTAGATATTAGATATTAGTGAGTTACCTACAGTTGCTCCTTGATATCTTATAGAGAAATTTTATATAATTATAATAATAACGATAATAATAATTTCCAAATTTTTATTAGATAATAATTTTGTAATTCATTAATTGTCATGTTAAACATAAGGTTCACCTTAATAAGATGACCGATTTAAAAAAATCACACAAGTATCATATTTATGTTCGTTTAGTTTATGGTTGATATTAAATAAAAATATAATTTTATGTTTAAATATAAAAAAATGTTGAGATCTAAAATTTTGGTAAATTAATATGAAGCAAAAACTGACAAGCAGCTATCTCTTTTATTATTGACTCAACACAAAATATATAACCACCTCATAATATAGCAATTTTCAAGACTCTTCATATGCATCATTCCTTGGAAAACTAGAGTTAGAACATCATCAATCACTAGTTCATCTCAAACATAAGAGAAGAACTTAATTATAAAGATTAGTTGGGACAATCCCAACTTAAACTTCATATTTTTACTCTACTTTTAGTTTATTACATACCAACCACACCATAACTAGGCTTAACACAGAATAACTACCTTCAAATCAATTGCATTGAACTTTCATCACGTTCCTTGAGACGCAATCCTTTGCCAAAAGGCTTTTTGGGGACAATAAGGTGCACTCCTGGTTCGTGGTGGCTCAAACTACTGTTCAACAGCATTGAGTTGTTCACACACTGCACGTTGCTGTTCCCATAAAAAGCTCTCCTTGGAGGTAGTGTTCTCACTTTCTCACCATCAGAATTTCCCCTCTTGTGGGATTGTGTTATTTGCATGTGGGCACCTCTGTTTTCCCCTGAAATGGTTATGACCATTGCGCCACGACCCTCTGAGAGCTTTGTGTGAAAGCCTTTCCCTTTGGTTTCATTTGGGACAATCACTTGGTTCTTAGTTTCTTCTGATGAAGCATTGCCCTTTGCATTAGGCTTTTCAAGGGTCACTTCTACCACCGGGTGAGGGTGAACCTTCAATTTGACTGGTGGAAAGATCATAGGAGTGGTGGTAGATTTGAGGTTCTGTGAGTGAATTGGGGTGTGAACATCTGGTGTTGGTGGTAGAGATTTGGTGGCAATGGCAACATTGGTGTCATTAGAGTTATTAGTGTTTGATGTTTTGAGAGAAGGTTCTGGAAGCTGAGGTTTAGGTTGTGAGTCTATGCGCAAAGAGGCCAAGCGAGACCATGGGCGAATTAGAATTGGGTTAGCCATGGAAATGCTGAGATCAAGCTTGATGGCGGAAGCTTCTTTAGTTTGAGTATGAAAATGTGTGAACCGTGAAATGCTATTTATAGATGATGCTGTAGGGTGAAACAAGATGCACTTTTGTTACTGTGCCTATAAACAGCTAACAAACATGGAATGACAGAAAATGTGAAAAGCATTAGATTCTATTGACATTTTCAACTTCCAGCTGACAAAAATTATGTTCTTGCCTTTTGGAATCTACTCTTTAACCAATTTTTAGTCCCAAACGTCTATAACATCATTAGACCTTGATATAAAGGTTTTATAAGATGGTTAGTGACTGTTATATGCCTCTCACATGCAATTTGTAGTAAAAGTAGGTTTACATGAAAAAATGTTGACATGAGTACATCAATACTAAATTTGTGAGTTTTTTTATATATAAAAATATATTTTCTGATTTTTATTAAATATAAAGTTTAAATTTCACACTTAAATACTTATATATTTATAAAATAAATATATGACTTATATTAAAAGATAAAAAATAAAAAGTAATTTTTTTTTCAAATTAAAAGATAAATAAATCAATTAGTAAAAAATTGAAATGAAATTCACAATTTCTTGTAAGCACTGTCCACTTAAAAAAAATATGTGAAAAGTCATTGGGAATAAACCTTTGAAAATATGGAAACTGAGTAACTTGGGAGTATTTTACCTTTTTTGACACTTAAGAATAGAATCATCCTAGCAATATTTTTCTACCTTGATTTTCTTGAACATCTTTTTGATTCGATGCTCGTTCCCAATTTGATTTGCCAAACAATACAACCACAATTTACAACCGTTCAATTTCAAAATCACAAAACTGCAAATATCTAAGACTCCTGATTCCTAAAATTCCAAACCCTTCTACCCTTGTCACATCCATCTTGCATTTGGAGGTGGAGGTGAAACAAGGAGTGGGAGAAAGATAAATCGGTTTGAAGATGAAAGAAAAATTAAAAACAATGGATTTACAAACATTAGAATTGTCATCATATTTACATTAAAACTCAGTAATTTACTTTATTATAATAATTAATTTAAGCATTTTGACAATTTTGAAACACTATTATAGTAAAATTAATTATTTTAAAATGAAAAATGATAATTATATTAGTGTAAAATTGACAAAAAAAATACTATTTTAAATGACGTTAAAAAATTAAAGAACAAACGTACAAATTTTAAAACATAAAAAAATAAAGTTGCAAATTAACTCTTTTCTAGATGACATCGACAAAAAGTAAAAGGAAAAAAAAAGTTGAAAATATTAGTTGATGTTAGCTCAGTTCTATTCATTCCTTTTCAAGATGCATGCATGGCCAATTTCTGCAACACAAAAATGTCAACGGTTGTGCGTCTCTGGGAAGAGGTAACAAATAGTTAATTTTTATTATTTTTAATGTAACAATTCACTCATTTTCTAGATGTGAGAATTATTTTAAAAGTTGAAAACATAATTTATGATAAAGGTTTGACTTTTTTATTTTATATATGGTTGACTACGGCTCACGTTTATTCGGTAGAAACTTGGCATATATACTGTTTATATAATATTAATAATAGTGCTGATGGAAACACACAGAACCGTTGAGTGTTGAAGCTTGAAGCTTTTCATTTGGAGACAGAAGAATCTCTACCCCATTTCAGAATTCATTCCTAAAAGTATGCTTGCATTGCATTTATACTTCCACACACTGAATCTGAACTTATGACACCTTTGTTGGTCTCCTTCACTTTAATTAAACACACATTTTCACTTTAATTAAAAAGAAGTGTGATCACAAAATATGAATTTGGGGTGAGTATGGTGTTGCAAAATGGAGAACATCCAAGGGAACATTCAAGGCCATTTTGTGAACTCAAACACTTTCAGTAAAATCTCAAATCCTGTGGGAAGTTGTGACACAAATAGCAGCACGTTTAACGTATTCAAAGCAATGTGAAGACTTCTAGCTGTCTCACTCCCTCTCTGCATTGATGGTACCAAAGCTGCTGAAAGTGCCCATAACACTGTAATACCTGCTCAAAAAATTTCCCTAACATTCATTTTCCATACCAAAATCAACCACAATTACTACCATTCATGCTCATTTCTTAGGTGGAAAAATGCATGTTTCATTTTACTAAATGCATATTTGATCATTCACTTAAAAAAGCTAACAATGTTGCCATCATTTTTTTTCCCCTTAAATTCTTTACTCTCTTCTATTAATTTCATCAGTTGCAAATTGAAAACTTTACCTGCTCCTGCAAACAGATGTGGACCTGGGAATAACTTCCCTGTCCTAATCCACGTGTTCAATCCTCCACCAACAGCTTCAAGCACCCCAAATCCAAGAAGTATGGATCCTGCATCATAGTGCCTATCCCTGTAAGAGCCTTTGATTAGCTCTTTCCTCTCCTGAATTTCAGAAGCCAATAACTTAGGCACTCCTCATGACATTCAGTATCCAAGTGTTTGAATTAGACTAAAACAACAAATAGCTACTTCAATTTTTGGATGTGATTTTAAGAACTAGAATCAATTCTGGTAGGTGTGTAACATTCAGTAATTAACACACAACTATCCCACAAATCTTATAGAGTTTTAATTAAATTAGAAAGATAACAATGGCAACAAAGGTAGGATATAGAGTTTAGGTTTAGGGTTACCTCAGTAAGTTGCTGAATTTTGAGTTCAATTTGTGATGGTGGCACTTCTAGTGGTGCACCTTCTGGAGTAACTGGGGTAGGTTTGAGTTGTTTCTTGAGTTCATTAATCTCATTCTGAATAGTCCTCACTCTCCTCCACTGCCAACCCAAATATCCTGCCCACAAGGTATACAAGAACAAAGAAGCCATCACAATGGGGTGTATGAGAGCAAAGGTTCTGCCCTCAAGTACCCCAAACTGCCCATCAACAACAAGTGCCACATCCTGTCTCAACAAAATCATGCCACAAAGTGAGAGACAAAATAACCCTTTGAAGCATGATGGGATAAACAACAACTAGGGGCATGTTCCTTGCCTTTTGGCCTAACAAGAAGGGGAGTGTGAGTGCTGTGAGGGAAAGAGAGGCAGTTTTGAGAACATTGCTGGATTGATCCAATATTTTGGGTGTGTTGAGAATGGTAGGATCTTTTGAAAGATTCAATCTTGAAGAGATTAGAGGAAGTGGATGAAGTTTTGTTGAATGCGGGTGTGGCTTGTTAGGAAGAACTGGAAGTATTAGGAAAGTGAGTTTGGAGGCCATTAGCATCCCAGGAAGGAAGGGTGAGGGAGGAGACAAAAGAAAGATCTGTGGGGTGAAAAAATAAAATGTTCAAGAGTGGAACAGTACATAGATTCTGATCTTTGATAGGGAGATTAAGGATTACACTTCATTGACTAAGTTTACATGGCACATGACATGTTGACATGTCACATGCATTACAGTATAATTAATGACACAGAAACTTAGAATACACATGGAAAGGGACAGGAAGGGGCTAGAGACAATGAGAAGGTGGGAAGATCAATTCCACAATCTTCAACACAACTTTGATGAACAGAGAGAAAATGAAAGATGAAAGAGATGATGTGTCATAATAAAAGTGATTCAAATAATTATGTGAAACAAAGATAACTTTATAATGCAAATTGTTAGCATTAATTTCGAAAGGAAAAACTAGGAGGAACATCTAGTGTTGTTTCTTATGTGGAATAGCTGAAATCAAATTTGTATAGAAGCGTTTATTATATAAATAATAATATCGTAATAGAAAATTCTGCAAATGAGACATGTAAAATGTAGACTAAAGAAGATTAAAAAAATGACAATAGTGATTTGATCCAAGTGTTAAAGGGACTTCAATTCAATTTAAAACAATGATAATATTCATTATAAATATATAAAAACTATAGTTTGAAGTTTGTGTCTCATTGAAGTCTTGCTCAAATTAACTTTTTCTATTAATTTTGTTGAACAATAACTTTTAGGACGTTACAAGTTATTATTTATATAATAAAATTGTTATAACTAACTTGGGTAAAATGTATTTTAACTAATAGAAAGGATATGTGAATAGTATTTCTAGTCACTAAAGTAGGTTCTTTAGGTATTATTAGTCTTAATAAAAGTTAAGAAAATTTAATATTTTACTAAAATTATCTACTGTGTTAGAAGTTGCATATCTACCACATATGTTACAATTAAACTATTTAGAAATCTTAAAAAGTATTCACAAAACCAATCTTCACAATTTCAATCTTCATATATATATATATATACATATATATATATATATACAAAATCTTTTTTAAATGGAGCTTAATAGCTCTCTTTGTTTTAATAAAGATCTGCCAATAAAAAAAATAAGGGATAAACACAAAGAAAGAACCTACGTTTTTTTGTAGATAAAAAATAAATAATTATTCATATAATTTAATCATTTGATCATAAAACACTAACATATGTTCGATTAGTTTATTCAATTAAGATTGCTTCATTTTTAACTTTTCGAAGAAACGAAAAATGAAAAATTATCTACATAATTTAATAATTTTCAAGAAAACACTAAGATGTGAGATACATTATCCTTTGTTAATTATTTGATAGGTAAATATATTTATGTAGTTGTCACCTCTTCTCATGAACTAATCTAATCTTTGTAGTAATAGTTTGATGGGTTGTATTTTTAAGCCCAGATGCTAATAATGAAATAACGACAAATTCTTCCTTCACCCTAATACATTCTTCCTGTACTCCAATATAAAATTTTAATTCCACAGCTGTCTCTATCCGGTTCATATAGACAAAAAAATAAAAACCGGATGGCACCCCATCCGGTTCACATTTCAAAAAAAATACAATTGGATAAGTATGTCATAGGTTGTCATTTTAAAATAAAATAAGAATCGGATGACATCCCATCCGGTTGTCATTTCAAAATAAAATGACAACCGGATGGCAACCCCATCCAGTTGTCATTTAAAAAAAATGTCATTTTATTTGGAAATGACAACCGGATGACATACTCGTCCGGTTGTCATTTTGATTTTGAAATGACAACTGGATGGGGTGCCATTCGGTTCTCATTTCCAAATCAAAATGACAACCGGATAGAACCCATCCGGTTCTCATATATCAAATCGAAAAATTCTTCTGTTTGTCATCAACAACGCCCCAAACCCCAAATCAACTACTCTAATCAGCAATATCACTTACTAATTGCTAATAAACATCAAAAATTACTTACTTATTGCCTGTTTGAAGGATTAATCAAAGATTTAGAAGAGTGGAAACAAACGGATGAAGTTAAAATGAAACTCAGATAAGGTGTCATCCGGTTCTCATTTTATTCTGAAATGACAACTGGATGACATACTCATCCGGTTGTCAATTTTTTTAAAAATGACACCCGGATGGGATGCCATCCGGTTCTCTCTTTTTTTGGCATTGTGAACCGGATAGGTGTGCTTTCTATATTGCGATATTTATGGAATTAAAAATCTGTATTGAGTGCAGGAAGCGTGTATTAGGGTGTAGGAAGAATTTGTCTGAAATAACCCACAGTTTTGGGGCTTTCACTGTTTCTTAAACTTATGGGCTTCTAGCCCATTAAGGACAGCATTAAGTCCAGTACTAACCTGCCATCTACTAAGCCCATACTAAGCCAAGAACTGAACGATATAGTACTGCAACAAGGTTCAAGGTTAAAAGTGTAATCTTTTTCATTAGTAGATACAAACATTGACTCTCTTCACTTTTCTTTCCATATGTACAGTACTCACATTGATGGATACAAACACAGAGCATTAGAACTCACTTAAAAAGCACTTCTTCCCCTTCCCTCTCCAAAATATTAATGTGGTAATTATTTTGTTTTTACATTTTTAAAAGATATTATCAACAATTTTTAAAATTAAATACATATTTAAACTATTTTTTTTAAATATTAAATTTCTCCAATTTTAAAAATATCATTTCTCCATATATGTTTTAATTCTTTGTTTTTATAGCCGTGAAAATCATTTATTACAACGTCCAACACCTAGGATCTCTTTAAACAAATTTAGTAGAAAGCATTTTTAGGAGAAAAAATATAAAAAAAAATTAAATGAACTTTTCTTTATGTAAAATTAGTTTATAAACTAATTTATAAAAATATAAAATATATACTATATGAGTTGTCTAAATTTTCATTTTTATGCATAAATTAATTTTAGTTTATGGAAAATTTTGTTTTCTTTTTTAGCTTTTTTAAATTACTATACTGAGAAGTTTATCATGCTAGAAATAGATATATATTTAAAAAAAAAAAAAAAGGAGTGCAAGATAATGAATACTTCTCACATTGAGATACTTGTACACAAGTGAAGTCAAATTATCATTTAGCCGAAAATATATTTCAAGCACCTTTTAGAATGTTAGGAAGGCCTCCTAAATATACTTATTAAGTGATTAGTTGGATTTACAATTATAATATATCACACTAAATAATATAAATATTCAGATCAAGGCTGCAAATGCATGTAGTCAAATACAGCATATGTATTCAGAAAGGTATCCATCTATCTATCTATCTATATATTATGTATTACATACCCTTATAACAATAAGGTCCCAAAATAATATACATAGAGTCAATAAAAATTAAAAAAATTATGTATTTCTACATAGTTTTCTTGTTGCTAACATGATCTATTCACATACTAAATAAAATCGTGGAAAACATACATTTACTACAAATTTAAAACATTCTTTCCATTCATTTCTCAAATTTAAAACACATTTTTTTCACAAATAATGCTGATACAAACAATTAATTTATTTCAGTTATAAATTTTCTTAAACAACTTTTACTAACATTAGCATTGCAAATATCTAATCAAAAGCAAATAGCAAGTACCATTATAAATATATAGTAAATATGAAAATAAAAATTGAAGTGGAAATCACTATTAAAGTTGTTTTATAATAAACGTTTTTATAAACACCTTTGGGAGAAGAAAATAAAAAATATATAAATTAAAATTAATTTACATATAAGTTAATTTATAAAAACATTCTTATCAACTTATATATATATATATATATATATATATATATATATATTTATATATATATATATATATATATATATATTTATTTTTTTTTTTATTAATATAAATTTTTATATT
>Ga0099824_1008147_pt1 | contig 13517 bp, 5 predicted proteins | sample SiratrowhiteBW_FD_76837 | JGI IMG/M metagenome (GOLD analysis project Ga0099824, IMG submission 76837) | Root nodule microbial communities of legume samples collected from California, USA - Siratro white BW | ecosystem: Host-associated > Plants > Roots > Nodule | place: USA: California... | reverse complement strand
ATATATATATATATATATATATATATATATATATATATATATATATATATATCTTTTTCTTTTCAGCCCATACTTTCTAAATTTTATTTAAATTGATTATATACTTTTCTGTATGATTGTAAATATTTTATCAAAAAAACCTTTTGTTTTAATGTTTACTATCTTCTATAAGAGTATTTAAGACAACATGGTTCTATATACCAAATTTTGACAGCTGCAATACCATTAATGAATCATTAATATTCTAAATTTTTATATATCCATTTCCAACTCTATTTGATATAATAGTTCTAAGTACTTCACCGACATAAAGTATCTAGCCATTATGAAAATTGAATACAACAACATATAAAATGATTAAAGAAATATCTATGATATGAAAGTGCAGAACCACGGTCTATTGGCTAACTAAAAATAAACTTAACGTCTTTATGAATATTTGAAGAAAAGACGAGATTGATACAATTTTATTTTGTTTTTAGCAATGTCCAAGATGTTTTTAATTTGATTTTACATAGTTACAATTGTATATTTATTATATTATATTTTATGAATTTTTATATATCATTCTACATGTTTTTTTACAATAATTGGACAATGGCCCGTGCTATGCACGACTATAAAAAAAGAGACCGTGAGATAATAGAAAAAGAGATGTTAAAGAAAGGGAAAAAAAAAACACAGTGGGTCACACTACACCGAATAGGGACTTGTGACAGATAATTTTTATATTATTACTATAGATTATATGATTTTACTCCATGTTTGTCTCTCCTATAAAATAATGTGATTTGAAAAAGAAAATTTATACAATCACATTTATATCTAATCTGATAAACATACATACATACATAATACAATAATGAAGATACCTACTAGATGAAACCATGAAGGGTGGTCAGGCTTAGAGATGGTTGAGTTTAAAACAGGAAATATATTTGATAGAACCGTTAAAACTGAAACAAGATCGATCAATCATGTATGGAAAACTACACATAGTACTATTAAACACTAATCATCCTAATGAGCACGAAGATCAAGGTTGTAATGATAATAATAATAGCGAAGGAACAAAATGGTTGGTTCTGAATACGACCCATGTGGTGGAGTAGTAAGGTGGGTAGAATGTAGTATTCAGTGAGACAGGGACATGAGAATCCTCTAACGATTTCTCACATCGGATATAAGATCTTGTGTTTCTTTGTAGTTTTGATATCTTGGATGGGTGGTTACTTGGGAACTCGGTTAGGAACTCAAGTTACAACAACGAGTTACCAGAAAGAGGGAACAAAAAGAGGTGTGTTTTGAGCAAAATGATGGGTTAAGGGAACAAGGAATCTTAGGTGACCGAAAGAAAATATGTTAAACTATAGGTGAGACTTGTAAACACTAAAGGAAAGTAGGGTGTGAACGATGATGGCAGTTGGAAATCTTACTAGCAACACAGTCTCCAAAGTTACGTGGTCAAACAAGTTACAAAGTCACACCCTCCCCAATTCCTTAATTTCCTAACTTGATAATTAAATATGACTTTGTATTGGAGTGAGCTATAACAGTAAATTAACTAAGGTGAAGGATTTCATAGGTACTACTTATGGATTGACCAAAAGTCTTTGTACCCTATGTTAGGGTGAAGTGTCCCCACACGCCTTTTGCTCTCTGCTAAGGTCCAAAATCTGAGACAGTGAATAAGGGTACTGTGCAGTGACCCTTTTTCCTGTTCTACCCATGCACCATGTAATTAAGCACTGCTCCCCTTCTGAAACGCTAGTCTTTTATTCCATTCCGTGACCATACCAATAGTTTGCTATCCCACTGTGGATTTCATTTGATTAATAATAATAATAATAATATATGTATGCTTGTATGCGAGCCTTAGTACCCCAAACTTCCTTGTCAGTGAATGTATCCTGTAAGTTGGGATTAATAAAGGTCAAAGAGAGCATGATAATCCTGCAACTACAAGAGACAACATCGGAAATGTCAGTCACGCACACATGAATATAGATGTGTCACAAATAGGGCGATAAGTTAAAAAAAGCTATAGCAAACTTGACAACAGATTTTGGTACTTTTATCTGCGTGTGAATGTATAGGGTGATACATACATACATATATATATGGACTTTTTTCTTTTGGGTTTGGTGAAAGGAGAGTGCTTTTTTCTAGAGAAAATCAATAAAATAATGACCCGCTAAATTAAATCATGAATTCATCTTTCTTGGACCCTCCCAGGATGTAATTATATGGATCTATCCATGCCTCTAAATAACATGACTCATTAAACCTTTTTGCTCCAAGGTGAGCCAACTAAATCAATTATGTGAACTGTACACAGTGGTAACATGTTGTTAACAAGGCTTGTTCTATATTTGGTTTTAGGACCACTACTTGTCCTTTTATTCTCTTCTAACCTTAGACAACCCAGAAACTTTAGCCCAGGTAGCCAGCTAAAGATTGCAAAAGCCAAATTTCAGTGGCATACATAAGTTACATGCTTGGTTGATGATATAATGTTGATCTCGATCTTTCCTTTTCCCTCCTCCAGCGCCTAGTCCGTGTATAAGTAGACAGTTTCATTTTCAGTCAAATGCATCATGTGAAGAAAATTTCCGAGAGGCCCATTTTGATAGCACTTTCTTGATGCAATAGGTAAGCATGGTGCATTTGAGTAGCTTACATATACTTTTTATGATGGAGGAAGATACAGTTGAAAGTGTAGACCCTAGTGATTGTTTGGTATGTCTGGCATTGATTCATGGATTCAGTTTGACGTTCAAAATGAATGCGTGGAGCCCTTGAACTTTCTATAAAGACTTTGTAAATGTGCCAGTTGCAGTAGGAAATAGCTGTGGTGGTGAGTTGGGTAAATGTTGGTTGATGTGACTGATGAGGAAGATGCAAAATGATGAAGGTGATATTTGAAGAAGGAATCGCTTGAAAAGTATGAGACACGCAATGGTAGGGATGTGAAATGGAAGGTGGGCAAATATAACACATAAACATGTTACGTAGCTGAGTGAAAATAAAGGGATGGGAAGCAGGGTATCCTTTCGAATTATTCCAAGAAGTGACTCTGGATCATAAAGTGTGTACAACCAAATCAGGAAACCAATAATGCATAATAAGAGGATAAAGGGTAGCTTGAAAGGTGTATACCAACTCGTACATGTCCCTGAGCCAATTAGCATGTGGCCAAAGAGGACTTGTTCCGACATTAATTCTGTGTGCCCCCAAAGACGCATTTGGGATGAGAAAGGAACAAAAAAACCCTGTAAAGATTCTCTCTCACTCACTCTATGCAAAAAGAGTCACTAAATTTAAAAAATTTTGGCTTCCATTGTGGTCCACCTGGTCACCATCAATTTCCGGGTAAAAGAGTGGCACCCACTTACAGAACATTTTCATGCTATCAAATTCTCAACTATATTCTTTGCAGTCTTCAGAAAAAACAACAATGCAAATAAAATCTCCCCTATATGCCATCTATGTGCAATTGTGCACTCACTGCCATGTGCTTCGTAAGTGTATAATCAAGATGCTTAGTTCAGCAGCTTCTGATGGCCTTTTGTGACTCCGAATGAATAATCAATTCTTTTGTTCATTTAGGATACACTTTAGGCCCAAAACTTTATCATTCAAAGAGACCAAACAATGAAATAATAGACCCCAAGCAGGCCCAAAAATGACAATAATACATATAAGGCTTTTTCTTCCTGTATGCAAATTTGTCCTTCTCTGTTAGTAAGCGGCTATGACGGCAACGGCAGCTATGGCAGCGGAGTCGTGATGAGTGATGGGGGTGTTTTTGTCTTTTCCATTGGTATAGCGGGTGCAGTTAGTAATAATGGGGTGCAGGAATAAAAAGCCTATATATAATTGCAAAACACAGCACCTATCACTATAGACATGTTCAACTATAGACACCCTCATTTATTCTCTTTATTACACCATTCGCTTTCTTTTTAAATTCCTATCCTTCGACCATCCCTTCACAGTTCGTACCTCCTTTTCTCCTTCCCTCCAATGCCTTACTCTCTCTTGATTCAACACATTTCCCGTTTTCGCTTTCTCTATATCATTTCTAATAACTTTTTAACATAAAAAAACTTAATGTAAACTCTAATAAGATAATAACACAATAGAATAAAAAAATAAATCAAGAGTTTACATGATAAAATATTTCCTAAAATAACATTCCATAAAATACAAGTTAATAATGAAATAAATTCTTTTAGTGTGACTCTCTACTTAATCATGTAAACTTTTAAACTAGAGAACTTAGAAAGTGAGCTAAAACTTGTTTATCCCAACTAATAAATAAACAATTCCGTAGGCTCCAAGACATTGAAGAGTGCATACCTTATCTTTTTTTCTTTTCGTAAAAGAAGGAATCAAGCAGTGCACGATGATATAATACAACTCAACATATATGTTGTTTAAAGAATGAATTAATAAGTGCAGCAAGTGATCAAGATTCAGATGTACCTAGTTTTAGGTATGACATAAGTTAGATAATTCCGTCATTAAACAAGTGGTCAACTACTTTAAGTCTATGAAAAAATATTTTGAAAGAGATTAACTTTTTAAACGGATGTAAGTACTTAACATAGACAGACATGTTTAAAGTTTCAAATAATTAAACAATCCATCACCACACCAATCCCAACCACTTTGGATTCATTTTGATACATCTTTCCACAAAGACAACTTTGCGACATATTTTTTGCTTGATCTATATTAGATCATTTTTGGCTCAACCTAAGCTAGAGTATCCAACTCATGTTCAACCAAAACAAAACGTTGGTACATGACATTTTAGCTTGTACATGACATCTTTGGCTTGCTCGAGGGATCTTTTGGTCAATCTTATATTTTTAGCTCATTTTACCTTAATCAAAGCATCATTAACTCGATCTCAACTAGAACATTATCGACTTGATCTAAATTGACACATCATTTGCTTAACCTTAGTCAAGACATCTTTCACTGGTCTCGACCAGGACATCCTTTCATAGGTCAAAGCATGTTTTTCACCATCTTTAGTTGGGAACCACAAGTTAAGTATGGCCTTGTTGCAAAAATTGGCGCAATTGCTTAGAACAGATTGTTGGAAATAGCAACAATTCCTCCTGTGTTTCATGTCCCCTTTCTTAAAGCTCCATTAGTACATCCATCACAAGTCTTGGGTTCCCGTACGCTTATCCGAATTCCCATCCAGGGCCTTAAGTTTTAATCCAATGCGATTTGTTCTATACTTCGGCTGCTACATGGGTAGATTTAGAGGAGATTTAAGAGTCTTTTCCTCATTTCAACCTTGAGGATAAGGTTTCTTTCAATGGAGAGAGTATTCTAATGTGTGAGCAAAGTAGAAATTCGGAAGATGTAGAATTAAAATGAAGTCTTGAGTTGGATTTAGAGTGATGGAGTAATTTGAGAGGGCAAAATTGGGAAGATCTCACCAAAAATGTGAATTGAGTCAAATTCATGCATAAGGGAACGACAACGTCTTTAACCAAAAATCTTAAGATATTAGGTTTACGAGTCTTATTTTTTTAATATGTTGTTTAATTTTTTCATTTCTACTCAATGTGAAACTTACGCTCACACTTAACAATGAATGAAAGGAAAAACGTGAGAAAAGAGATAAAGAACATTTTTGATTGAAGAATTTTGTGCATGAGCGGATGTAATATGCTTCTCTCTCTGAATTTTCTCTTTATTTCTCCCTGATACATTTTCTCTCCCTTCTTCATCAATTTCTCAATTCTTCTCTGAAATCGTTGCTTCTTCAATATTATTCCCAATTTAGTTGTTCTGGTTTATAAATGTTGTCTTAATTCATAATTGTTGAACTCATTTAGATATTCAATAATACATTTTTCTCTTTATAAATTGAGCTACTGTTTCACTATTATTGTTCCATTCACATATTTGAGCTTTATTTTCAGTTGTCGGCTAAACTTCTTTCATTATGAGTTGATTGATTTCATTACTTGTTTATTCTACCAGGAGTTCAAAACTGAATGTTCTTGGTTCTTTATTCATTATGGTTTCCTTTAGGATCGAAGACCTGATGATTAGAGAACTACTTGAGGTTCTTCCTATTAGCTTGCTATCTTCTAGGAGAAAAAGAAAATATATGAATAAGCAAGAAATGCAAATAAAGTTTTCACAGTAATCATTTATACTCAATTTTTCCTTCTTCAAGCAACCAGAGTCTTACCTGCAATATTCATCCAAGTGTTGTTGAACCAGCTTGAAGAACCTCATCAACTGGTTCTTCTCCTTTAGTGAAAGCTTGTTTTCTCTGAAAAACACTTTGTAAACAGCGCTTTCATCGATTTCTTTGAACTCCAAGTACTGCGTTGTGCCCGATTTCAGTAGCAGATCGATTGTCACAATCGATGTTAACTTTCTCTAAAATTTTCATGGAAGAACGAGTTTTCATCGTAGGACACGATTTCGGCGTCGGAGCAGAAGGGTTGCTGGAGGCAGTCGACAACTACGTCGTCGGAGTCCATGGCTGTTATTGTTTCAGTTTCTAATTTGAACGTAAGTATTTTCCATGTTTTCTATGTCGCATAAAAAGAGTAAATATTATTGTACCTATTATTTTTATAGTTTTGTGACCATACTATTTTCTATCTATGATTTTATATATCAGTTATTAGTCTCTATTGTAATTATAATATATTTAAATAGCTTTAATTAGTTAACCGTATTTGTTTCTCATAAACGTTAACCAGTGTTTCTAAAATAATGGAAGTAAAATGATTATAAGAAATTTGTTTTCAATCAAATATACAAATGTATTTTTGTACTATTTTAATTTTTAAGCTATAAAATTTACAATTTTAATCTATTGTTTTTTATGACATGTGTTAGTTATAGAGTTATTTTGGAGTTTTTGAATTATTGGGTATGTGTCTACTAGGTCTACATGCCTATCCTTATCATTATCTCTAAGAACAGTAAAACTATATCTTCTTTTGTGTCCTTAATTTTCTAGCACGTGTTATTCTATTCCTGAGCACATGCATAACTCCAATATGTTCTCTCTTCCCCTGGACATTTTTTTTCTAGGTTTGAAGAATCGAAGACTTGAATGTAGGTTCCCACAATTTTTTTCGTGTGAAGATTTGAATGATTTGTTTCTTATTATTCTATCTCTCATTTGTCTCTTACACTCTTTTTTTCTTGGTTTAATTTTAGGTATGTACAAAATATAGAGTGAACGTCTTCTTCTTAAAAAGCATGTTAGAAAATCTTTTTAACGTGGTTTAGGATCAAGGACTCCAATAAGAATATATTTTTAATATGATTTAGGGATCAAGGAATTAATAAAAAAACAATATGATATAGGTTAGGTGGGGTGTTTTTTACATATAAGAAATACAATAATGTTGTTTTTGCTTCTAACGTTATCAAACAAACCAACTGCATGAGGGTGTTTAATACATCATTGGAAAAAAATAATATAAAATATAATATAATATCAATTATGATTATTAAAATTATAAATATTGCAAATAATTTATTAATGTGTTTTTATAATTTTAAGATATTCATTTTGAAATTTTTTAGTAAATTTCTCTTAAAATTATTTTGAAACTAAAATAATTAAATATTTGTTCAACCTTTTTCTACTTCATCATAGATTATTTCAAAATTTATCAGTGCACATATTTTATTAAATTAATATATATATTAAAATATATATATAAATATTGTGACAAATAGATAAAACACGCAAAAAAAAATATTAATTGAATTGTATGATAACATTCTTACAACAAATAATAGAAATAACATTTGATATAAATCAAATAGAGTTTTCGATACTCATATATCATGTTAAACATTGCATATCTTATAATTTATTTAAACACTACAAGATTAATATTGACATTTGATGTTGAATATATGCTTGTATTATTTATTTTTTTCAATAAATAACAATAACAACATCTTGTCACGTATAAATATGATTTATTTTTATTATTGTATGCAATACATACAAATTTTGATTAAATTTAATAAACTCATACCAACTATCTTAAATTATGTTATGATCATAAGTTATATTCAAAACATCTCATATAATATTTAATTGATTACAATGTATGAGTAAGACATATACTTATCAAATTTAAAGATAATGATCAACTATTATGTTAAGTATATTTTGTAATTAGTTGAATACTTGTATAGTCTTACCTCTCTTACATAATCTAATTTGCATGATATGATTATTCTTCAATCCATTACTTTTGAACGAGAAATACCATTAATTATTTTATTGTTACTTTGTCATAAACTAATATACTAGATCGTATCACCCCCTACGAAAATTTATGATTTGTAAATTAAATTATATCAAGCATTTTAAAATATAATATTTATACTGTTGTTTTAACTACACATTTCAGGTAAATTTTGATAAAGAAAAATAAAAAGGACCAAATTGGTTATTTTAGTTTAATATAACTAAGTAGAAAAATTAAAATTAAGGTTGGTTTTGCTCAGATGATATTAACTTATTATTTAGAAATATGTATATATATATATATTAATTTATCTACAGAATACGTGAAATTCTTAAGGGTTACTTGCCGATTAACTAAAGAAAATAAAACCCTGTATTTGGTGCTGCATTCATCAGATCATATACCTCCGAGGTTTCCTCATTTATGTCTACTTCTCATTCTTCACATACCGAGTTCCTTCCTTTGGATCCCCTTCATATTTCATGTTCCTTCTCATTCCAATCATTAAGTTCTAAAGGGTTTCTGGTAAACGCTTAGCGATATTATATATTCAATCTTGCTTGTGTACGTGTATGTGGCGATAATGACGACATATCCCCTATTATTTTTTCAAACGTAAACGGAATTTGAAGACCCATTTTTCGCTTTCCCATTCTCCAACCGTCGCAAACCCACCACCGCCCCGAAGTTGAATCCTTTTTGTACCCACCTCATCAACTGGCGCTTCATCGGATACCCCGAATTTTGTTCCGGTAAGAAAAGATCGAATCTTTAGCTTTGTTCTTCTGGGTACCCAGGCTTTTATTTCATGTAAAAAAAAGTCCGCTATTCATGTTCTGATTTCGTATTTGAGGTTCTCCGTTATGGATGTCCGAGGAGATGGGATTTTCCCGGATGAGGTGGTTATTCAAATTCTTGCAAGGTTGCCTGTGAAGTCCCTTTTCAGGTTCAAAACCGTGTCCAAACTGTGGAATAGGTTGTCTTTGGATAAGTATTTTGTTCAACTCTACAATGAGGTGTCTAGGAAGAACCCCATGATTCTGGTCGAGGTTTCTGATTCGTATGGGTCCAAATCTAGCTTAATATGTGTTGATAATTTGAGGGGTGTGTCTGAATTTTCACTGAGTTTCTTGAATGATAGAGTTAAGGTTCGAGCATCCTGCAATGGCCTGCTTTGCTGCTCTAGTATTCCTGATAAGGGCGTCTTCTATGTCTGTAATCCGGTCACTCGCGAGTACCGGTTGCTCCCCAAGAGTAGGGAAAGGCCTGTGACTCGGTTTTATCCCGATGGCGAGGCTACCTTGGTTGGCTTGGCCTGTGATTCTTCTTATCAGAAGTTCAATGTTGTTCTAGCAGGCTACCATCGCACTTTTGGTCATAGGCCTGATGGGAGTTTCATATGTCTGGTGTTTGATTCCGAGTTGAACAAGTGGAGGAAGTTTGTTTCATTACAAGATGACCATTTCACTCACATGAATAAGAACCAGGTTGTTTTTGTGAATAATGCTCTGCACTGGTTGACAGTTAGCTCTACTTATATACTTGTGCTTGATTTAAGTTGTGACGTTTGGAGGAAGATGCAGTTACCATATGACTTGATTTATGGAAATGGTTATAGGATTTATCTCTTAGACTTTGATGGCTGCTTGTCTGTTATTAAAATTTCAGAAGCATGGATGAATATATGGGTGCTAAAAGATTACTGGAAAGATGAATGGTGTATGGTGGATAAGGTGAGTCTGAGGTGTATCAGAGGAATGGTGCCGGGCATTTTCCCGATCAGTCAGACTGGTGAATATGTTTTTTTGGCCACTCATAAGCAGATTTTGGTGTATCATTGCAAGAGTCAAGTTTGGAAAGAAATGTACTCTGTGAAGTATAGCTCAACACTCCCATTATGGTTTTCTGCTCATGCATATCGCAGCACAATGTTCTCATGTAACTGAGTCACGGTGACTACATCAAATGACTTTTGTACATAAACTTTTAGTTACAAGTGTTTTATATTCATTTAAGCCATTGGTATTTGGTCAAGGTATCATTTGTTTCTGGTAGTCATGTTAAAATTGTGGTATTGGCTTTGCCATGGAAGCTCCATTATATTGTTCCACCGATGTCTCTTGTAACTGAGGTGTGGCTTCAATAAATAGCCTTTGTAAATACATTTGTAGTTGAGTCCGATACTGATTTAGCCATTATTGTTTGCTGAAGATATTGTATTTTTCTGATGCAGTATTTTTATTAAAATTATTTCATTGACTTTGCCGTGAATATCACAAATATTTTAGTATCATCTATTTGGTTTATCTATTCACTCTCTCACAAAGGTGGTTCTACCAACTAAATATTGTAGCCATTGTAATTGTTAGCCATATTTTTGTATTTGATGTGGTGGATACCAGATTCCAAACTGATTAGGATTACTATGGGCGGGCCTATTTAGAAGAGCTTCTCCATAATTTCCTTTTAGGAGAGAAAAATAAGAGGAAGAATTGAAATTAGCTTCTCTTATCATAAGCTAACTTATAGAAGTTCTCTCATAAACTTCTCTTAATTTTTAACTTACACATAAGCTATTTTTGCTTATGGAGAAGTTAATTTCAGTTTTTTCTTTTCATTTTTCTCTCCTAAGAGATTTTATGGAAAAGTTTGTCCAAACAAAACTTATATATTTTTTATTTAAATAGTCAATTCTTTTAGTTTTTGTTGTTTATTTTTCGTTCCTTTTCTTGATAAGATCTGCATATTAGAATTCCTGATTTGGAATACTTAACATTATTATCTTTTATTAAGATAATTGTTAGTTATGATCATATTAATCAGAAATTTCTTTATTTTATCATTTAGGTACCATATTGTTAGATATGATCATATTAATTTGGGATCTATTTCTCCCTTATCAATTAAGATAATTCTTAGTTATAATGCTCTTAATGAGGGATCCCTTTGTGGCCTTTTATAGGACAGATCTAATTGGAATAGTACCAAGGGAAGTTATTTTTTTCAGAAAAAAACTTAGGTTAGTCAACACTATGAGTGGGATGATTTCTGATTAGTTAACACTGTAAAAAATTTTACACACTGAGTGCATGTAAACTAAACGTAGTGTATACCCTGTTCACTGTATAGACCAGTTAAGTATTTCTTCTATTTTATGTCATCTAATTATCTTTTCAAGCGGAAACAGTCCAATTTTAGTAAGTCTGGTTTCAGGAGCCTATAACATAGGTACTAGGTTCTGATTCTAGTTTGTTATATTTATTTGCAATATTCACATGTAACTTTTCTCTTTGACATGCAACTTCCTAAATTACATACAATTTATCTTTCTCTTGGTATGAAAGAACATGAGTATTGCTTTTTTGTCTCATGTTCGAAAGACTTTTTTTTTTTTTCATTTTTTTGCAGCAAACAAGTATCCCATCTAGCTTTAACTATAACAGAATTAGCTAAGACAACCTCCTACAAAAGCCAACAAGAACCCTGTAGAATTTTAAACCACCTACAAAAGCCTAGATCCAAACACTCACAGCCAGGGTCAATGCTCTGGAGCCATTTCTCAGACTTGTGCTTTCTGGATATGCCTTAGTTCCTAGCCTTTGTCTATTCCAGCTACCAATGCATAGTCCTTGATCATACATTGTACGTTCCTTGACTTTACTTCTAGATTCTGCTTCCAGTTTCTATATCACCACATATGTCCTACCACTTAATCAGTTCCATTAGCTGACCAATCTCCTTGTAATCTCTAGGTCACAATCACTCCTGCCAGCACTAACCCTGAACAGATAGAATACATACTCCGCCCTGTCAGGTACCATGCTATGTTCCCACTTCAAACCCCTCTGCCTAATCTTTTTCGTACCAGTTAAAGATTCATAGCTAAGCTGAAGACATAAGTAGATATCTAGACCCTTCTATTTTACATAGGCGAATTTAGCATTCTTGCTATATAAAAGCATATGTATTGTGAATAAAACACTTTAACACTATGATTAGTGACTCAGCACTCAGCAGCAGTTTAGCATCACTGTTTCATGCTCATTGATAACACTTGCTGGTTGTTACATGAAATGACAATTTTTTTCACTGTTAGTATCTGTCTAACTTCTAGAGTCCAGACTATCACTATTTTGTGACAAGCATGAAACACCTTTAAAGGGCATTATTCTGATTGCACAGTTTTTTTTTATCTGATAATGTCATATAAAGCGCATCTAAATACTGAACCAGCGATGAAAAACACTAGTTGTCTAGGACTTGCAGATTGCACTTTGTCCTGTTTGGAAATTTGATAATGAAACAGCTCAAGGTATTATTAAATGCTGCTAGGATTGTGTCTGCAACATGGATCTCATGTAGTGTTTTCATGCAACAGAACATTTCTTTGAGACTTGATGCTTTGGTGGACAGAATGAAAAACTATTGGATAGACTGTGAACAACACAGTCGGATCACTTCCCCCGTGGAGAATGGAGACGGTTTTGATCTTTCACATAAGTAGGATTCACATGTGACCTAAAGAAAAACAAAGTTAGAATTGATCTTATGGTTGCTTTTGTGCATGTTAATATTGTAGTCCGTAGAGAAAAACAGCAGTTTTGGTCTATATTTGTTAAATGAAGATACGTTTTTCCATGTTCTTGTTTCGTTTGCTGATAAAAAAATGTTCTTGTCTCATTTGACTAATTTGACTAAGAGGGTTCTATTTACGATGTTCATGCTATATATTTTAAACTCTAATTTCCTCTAGGGTCGTTTGGAAGACGCGAAATTCATAGGAAAATTTGAGAAAATTTCCTCTTATATTTGAGTTTTTATATGAACATAATCGGTTGGACTTGAATGTCATTGATTTTTGTTATAATGTCAGATATTGTTTATAGATTGATTTGTTTGCGCTTTTAAAATACTTTTTTAATAAAATAAGTAATTTTTATTGAAGTTATTTTTTAGCTTATTTTTATAACCGATCCAATATGCTTATATAAGTTAATGCTCATTTTCTGTTTCCATTTTCCATTTTTGCTTTTAATTACAATGTTCTTTGTTTTCAATTTTTTGTGTAAAAAATAATATTTTGTTAATAAAATATAAACCTTAATTTCATTCTTCTATGAAGTTATATGTTTAAAGTATATATATATATATATATATATATATATATATATATATATTTTTTTTTTTTTTTTTTTTTTTTTTTTTTTTTTTTTTTTTTTTTTTTTTTTTTTTTTTTTTTTTTTTTTT
>Ga0099824_1008141_pt1 | contig 13526 bp, 12 predicted proteins | sample SiratrowhiteBW_FD_76837 | JGI IMG/M metagenome (GOLD analysis project Ga0099824, IMG submission 76837) | Root nodule microbial communities of legume samples collected from California, USA - Siratro white BW | ecosystem: Host-associated > Plants > Roots > Nodule | place: USA: California... | reverse complement strand
GACACAGTAGATTTTTATACTGGTTCACCCAACAACCGGGCTACGTCCAGTCCCTCACACACAGTAAGGATTTCACTAAACTGATCAACCTGATCCAGTTTACAACACTTGCCTACAGCAAGATGATACTGCACTCTATAGCCAACCCCTGCTGAACCTACAACAGTACAAGAAACACCACAGAATCCACTATGTGCTTCAAGAACTCCCTTGCTGAAACCCACAGCAAGTAACGTTATACAGAGTCCACTATATAACTCAGAAACGTCTCACTGCAACTCGCAGTAGACCACTGCTGATCCCACAGCAGAACAGGAAACCACACAGAAACCCACTGTGTGTTTCACGAAGCCCTTGCTGAAACCCACAACAAGTCGCACCCTGTACAGAGCCCACTGTACAGAACAGAATTACCAACCTAGACAATTCAAGAACGCAGTAGAAATGTCAATACAGATGAAGGATGAACACGGTTGCTGCAATACAAGCACTTCTATACAAAAGAATACAAAAGTAATAAGGAAGAGTATAGAAGGCTTTGTCTTTATGATCGAATCAGCGAAGAACTGTCTCAGTCAAATGATAGCTCCAGCAGCAGTTCAAGAAAACAGTTCTTGATGAAAAACTTCGATTGATCTTTGATCACAAGATTCACGGGCGCATTTGCTCTCTTTGAAAAATCTCAAACTTTCGTGCTCAGAAAATGTTTTGAATGATTTTCGTTACTTTTCAAAATTTCGCGCCAGCTATTTAAACATAACTGTCATTTAAACATTCAGTCGATTGATTTTCTAAATAGTCGACTGTTTTTCTCCAGTTAGTTTAAAACAGTTGTTCAAAACGCAAGTTTTGATTTTAATGATTTCTCAAAACTTTTGTTAATACAGAAAATGCTTGTGGAGCTTATCATTGATTAAGATTGAATGCATCACTGATTAGACCTCAAACTTACCCCACAACACACACTCCTAAGTTCTAGACCTAGTCTTCAATCTTCATGAAGTCTTCATGCATTCCACATATGCTCTTAGGGTCTTGAACTTCTTCACTTGGTTGGCTTCATCAAATCATCACAGTGGCCCATTGGTGCTAACATATTTTGACATAACATAATCAAAGGAATTTGTTCCACTATTTAGCATATCCTTTATCAAATTATGCCTCGGTTGTATATATTTGTTCTTTTTGTTATAAGTTTTGTTTTTTGTTATAACTACTGTGATTTACAATCACAATGCATGGATACACATAGGGTTAATTTCACTTAATGGAATGTTTGCTAATAATTTTTTTTAACCACTCAACTTCACTTCCATATATTTTGAAATCAGAAAACTTTGATTCTATTGTTGATCTTACAATAAGTGTTTGCTTGATTGATCTTCATGTAATTACACCATCCTTAGGTGTTAGCACGTAACAACTTACAGATTTTGTCTCTTTTGAATTAGTAATCCAGTTAGCATTATTATACCCTTCTAGTGTAATGAGAAATTTATTATATTCAATGACATCCATTGTGTCTCTTAAGTATTTCATGAGTCTTCCAAGTGCATATTAAGGATCCTAATGAGGACATTGAGTATACCTACTACATAAGCAATATTTGGTCTAGTAACTTGTTAAATAGAATAAGCTCTCAATTATTTGGACATACTTAGGTTGAGAAATAGATTCTCTTCTATTCTTCTTTAATTTAAAGTTAGCATGATAAGGAGTGCTTATTGTAAACCCTAGTCTCCAACATTTACAAGGCAAAAAGTAAGGAAATTTGTTTAAAATTTATATCAACTAAAGGCAAAAAGAAAATAAATGAATAAATCAAGTGGTAAAAGAACCTATATCTCCTTATCACATGTGTATGTAGAGAGGGAGTAGGGGGAATGAAGTGGTAAAAATAACCTATATTTCCTTATCACATGTGTATGTAGGGAGGGAGTAGGGGGAATCAACAAGATTTGAACTAAACTGTGCACAAAATGTTGAAATAGGCCTACAACTTCATTCGTGAGAGACTGAGTCCTTTACTATCCACTTTGAAAATGTAAGGAGTGCCTTAATATATACAATGGTAAATATCTTTTGTAATATTAATAATTCACAACACTTTGATGCTCTTTTCTCTAAAAAATTTGAGTTAGTGTAGTGTGAAAGAAAAAGGAAAATGTAAATTAGAAAGAGTTTTTGCATCTACACTCTCATGATTACTATTTGCACTCCCATAATTTTTAAAATGCCCATTCTATCTTTCATAAGAATATTTTAATGGTGACTTATGAATTGCCTATTTTAGAAATATTTCAGAACATGCTTTCCAGAACAAGATTTGTAGAATTAGATTTTGAGACAAGCTTCTCATAATAAGGTTTTTAAGAAGAATCTTTCCTAAACATATGAGATGTCTTTTAGAACAAGTTTTCTGAAACAATTTTTTTTTGGAACAAACTTCCTAAAATTTTACATAAACATTCATCTTCTCTTTCAAATTGAACAATCCGTAAACATTACAAATTGAGCAATCTAGAAGTTTGCTTTATGAAATGGAAAAAAATTACAGTCCACTGAACCTAACACATCTAATGTTTTTTTTCTCTCTCTCTCTCTCTTCGTTCCCACCATCAACGATGTCTGTTTGGCGAAGGCTCCAAGCTTCATAAAGGTCGTTGACAACACCTCCACTAATGTCGTCATCATCAGCACGAGGCTTAGTAGCAAGGGTACAATGACAGCGTGGAATGGTTGTTGTAGTGAGGGAAGATATTAGTCCTTTTGTTGTTAATATGGAGGTGCAGGTAGTAACCATGAAGCTGCAGGAAGCAAAAGTCATTAGCAAGTCGCGTTCTTCTTTAGGGGATATCGATTTGCAAAGCAAAAGCCCAGCCCAAGATATTCTCAACAATGGCAGCAATCATACGGCTTCTTCCTGCAATTCCAAGCCTTCTTGAGGCACCTTCAAAACCTGAGAAAATACCAATTTTATCTTTAACATGTTTACAATTTTATCCTTCTACTAAATAAAAGATGAAACAGTGAAATTGGAGGTGGGAGGTGAGGGGTCATCGGTGATGAGGTGCAAGGGTAGATTGGTCTACTTCTACGGTGGTGTGCATCGTCGGCGACACTAGAAGAGTGAGAGTGCGGTGGCACGACAGAGCGGCAAAGCGCATTGCCAGAATGTCATGTAAGTTGGGGTGGGTTGAGGTTGTATTATGGAACATGTGTTCCGAAATGTATTTTGGTTTTTACGAATGAATTACGGAACACAATGTTTGTTACGCAACTCATTTTGCAGGAAATATGAGTTACAAAATGATTTGCGGAATGCTCTGTTCCGCAACCCATCTTGTATGACACACAATGCACTCCCAAATTGCAAACCATATTAAATTTCTTCAAATACTCTACAAATCTAAAAATACATTATATATATATTTCAAATAATCCTCAAATATGTTGGTATTGAAGGTTCATGGATTGAAAACAAATCGAATGACAGAACAATGGTTATGCTTTGGAGATGATACTGCAGAGCTGAAATAAGTGGAGAAGGAAATATGAGAGTTTTAGGATAAAAAGGTATTTGAATCTTCACAATAATATTTTAAAAGTATTTTGGTCCGAAATGAAAAATTTGGAGGTGACAAAAAAAATACTTGGAGGTACAGGAAGAAAGAGTCCAGCAATCATGGATTTACTTTTCTCATGGATCCTTCTTCTCTGGCCCACACAATCATGTACCTTAACCTGAAAACAACGCATTTGGACTGGTTTAAGGTTAAGGTACCAAAAAAAACAATTTCGTTGGTTTTTCCACCATAAAATAAAATTTAAACTGATCTCAAATTTAATTAGATTCGTTTCATTTCTTTTCTAAATAAAGTTTAGATAGTTCAAATTGCACTAATCTGATTAAAATTGTATTGATTCAGCTGAAGTTACTTGGTTAGCATAAAAAATCTATTATATTTTTAAGTTTCTATTTCATGCTTTACTTACAATATAAATTTTAAAATCAATATTACTGGAAACTGATTTGTATTCTTTAATAATTTTTAACAAAAACTAAATAAGTTTCAAGTGTTAATATTATTTTCAATTAATATGTAACATTTATATAGCTATGATTTTATACATTCGATTTTACTTCACCTGGAATATCTTAAAGAATTTGGATACTAAACATAACCAAATACATAGGAATACTAGATAAAAAGTAAAAACAAACGAAAAAGTGAAAACAAAAAAAGGCGGAAAAATTAATATATAAATTGTATAACTGTAAAAGTTTTTTTTAATATATTGAGTTCAAAACAATTAATTCAAGAACCAAATTCAAAATAAAATAATTCAATTAATTAAAATAATCTAAAACCATTGATTTAGTTTGAATTTGATACAGATTTACAGAATCAATGTAATCCAAAAAGAAGTATAATTGCTGGACTGTAAGACATACCCAGAACTTCAAAGTGGATCGACTATAAAATAAAATAAAATAAAATAAAAATTCAAAATGAATCTTCATCTTTGGTTGGTAGTAACGTACAATCTTCCAAAAATGTAAACAATTTAGTCAAAAATCCCAGAAAAGATCAGAGTCTAAGACTCAGATTCAAGGATTTTATTTGATTTTGATACCAATTGGTCTTATATGATATCATTCATAAAAAAAAAAGTACTATTAAGATTTTATTGGTAGTAAATTTTAATATGACTAATAAAAGATGGATTTGAACGGTGGATTAGTTTTAGCATCTCGAGTGTGTGTAGAAATCACTGCATGGAAATAGGTTTGCAATAATTGAAGTTCATATCTTATAGTCATGTTCTCAATTTGATCACTCAAGTAGAGGGTTAGATACAGTCAACTCCACAGACAGATGACAACTAGAGCAATTTCACAATCACATCCATGTTTGAAAATGGTGCTTTTGACTTTTTTAATTTTGGAATACCAACTTTCTGACTCTACAAATACAAACAGCTTGTTCAATTTCGATGTTCCATATGTTTTAAAAGCAATCCAGAATTTATGGTGGAACCAGACATGGAACCAGATGAAGTTGACAATGGACAATCCCCAATCCCCATGTGGGAAATCTGATGCATTAGTTGACTTACGAAGAAACCTCTCGGGATCTGTGATTGATCCAAAAAAATTAACATGCCAACTATTTCTAGCCATTATAATAACCTTCATTAACATTCACATGCAAACCCTACAACCTTATATTAAATTACTAAACAAGTGTGCATACATAATCTTTGTCCAACACAAAAACACACATTGTGCCGATGTTGGGGGCATGAAATAGTTGAATTGAGCTGTGTTTCTTGACCTTTCTATATCTGTCTTTGCTTGGGAAAGAAAAAAGTATATATTATAGTAAACAACATCACAAGCACCCACACATATAGTTGAGTAAGTCACAATCCGAAGTTCATGTGAGGGCAAAAAAATTCATATAACTGGGATCCCAAGAGATCATTTACTCTTTTCCTGTAACTGCGCCATACTTGGGGATCGGAATGTGGATTACTAAGCCATTCGTTTCGCCATTTCATAGGCGGAAGAGTAGCTTTTATATATTTTTTCTATGTTCTTATCATCTGCATGCATGCCATTTTTTATATTCTTTCCCTTAATTATACCAACTTACAAAGAATGAAATGTGGGCAACTTTTGCAGTATAATTACTGGTCAATGTCATTGGTGCCTGTCAGTTATAATATGCAGATTAACCATATTCAGATGCAACTATTTATTACTTAACTTTATCTTTTCTGACTTCATCATGTACTATATGTTAATCAATATACTTAAACTGTACTTTCTAATGTAAAAGTTTAATATTGAAAAAGCGACCTTACATATACATATACATCAGGTACTACTATACACCGAAAAAAATTAGGTAAGAAGTTAATATAGTGTTGCATACAAATGTCATACACAAGTCATTTATGAATGCTAAACTACCAATTATTTGCGGTCATTCAATATATATAAAGCATGTCCTACCTTAACAATTAAACAACGTCATTTCCATCTAATTTCTTTTTTGTTCTCAAAAGAAGAGGCTGACATGCATTTTTCTCTCTAAATTAATCTCTTTTGTTTCATATTGTACAATACTATCATTTACCACTTTCTTCTCCAGTAGACTTTTTAGGTATATCATCCAGCTAACACATACACAAATATATTATGTGTGTGTATGAGAGTGTGTGAATGAGGATATTGCACGTGAACAATTGGTGGCCAACATAGTTCACATATGCAGAATTGACTGAATTTAATTATTAATGAATTTTGAAAATTTCCATTTCACATTCAACAATTGTAGTATATATATTTTTGCTGTGTAGAAATCAAAATCTAACGAGGCACAAAATCAAGGACTGGTCCTTCAATCACAACAACCATGATATGAACTATATATTTAATGGCAGGTGACACCCATATGTTGAAGAGGAGGGGAAATTCAATTACAATACAATTAAATATGCATTTTCAGCAAAGTTGCTTTCTTTTGAGAAGCTTCAATTGCAATATCTGTGATGATGATTTGTGAATCGAGAAATGTTGTATCTTAGAATTCTTTTTTTCTGATATCTTTTTATTATTATATAAAGTAGTAAATTAAAATTGATGTATTTTTTTTATTGTAAAACATAAAAAAAAAACATTTAATAATTTATTTGTTTTGGTAAATAAAAAATATTATAATAACTTGTGGAGTGAGTTTATGAATGCCAGCCCATCAGTCAACCTTATCTCATATACTAACCGATGGTTGGGAAATTAGATGCAGGTTGCTTCACATGATAACAGTAGAAGGATTAACTATTGCATCACCACTACGATATTTATCGAAAAAGACGAACAAAATAACTATTATTGATGGTAATAGTTTTGTCATATTAAAATGGTGCGGAGAAAAGACTTCCACTTGTTAGTTTTTGAGCTCATACAATATTCAAGAATATATATATATATAATTGTTATGCTTTGAGCTAGACTTCAGGAGGAAAAAGCCTGTGCTTAGGCATTTGAAAGAGAATAAAGCGAAAAAATAGAGTAAAAGAAAATTAACTATTATCCGATAGTAAAAAAGGATTAACAATATCATTCTAAAATAGTAAATTTTTTTGTATTGATTCACTTCTTTACCTTGTTGAGATCCATTTATTTGGTGATGTGAGACAACTGTCTTTGTTTTTTAATTATTCCCAACATGATTGATGATGGCAATATTTGGCAGTTGTTACGACGTAACATCATAATTTTCTGTGTTTGTTTTTTTATTTTTGGGAGAAAGGGCTATGGAGAATCTTGTTGAAGTAGATACTTTTCCAACGGAGTCACACGGTTTATTGTCCAATTGTGGGGTAAAACGGCCAACGGAGTCTACAACAAGGTGCTGTTCCCTACTTCAGACCCTGCTACTTGGTCACAAAATTGGCTGATTTTGCCTGCATTGTGATTATCAACTTCAACTTCATATCATATTATTATGTTATTCACCCGATCTCTGTGTTGCCATTTTATATTGAGAGTTGATGTCCTTGTCTTAATGCTCCAATCTCCTAGAAAACTTCGTGTGCACTGAGTGTATCCTTCATCCTCAGATCACCACCGATACGTGGGCCATACCATACCTCTGTGAAATTCATATAAGAAAGAAGATTTTTGTTTTATTTGGGACTACGGTTGCTGATTAGTTGATTGTCCCCTAAAGTAACTACAAAGAGGAAACTAATTACTTCTCCATCTTGCTTTCTAGGTAAAACTAATTAAGGAAGTGCAGTCTTGTAGATACTAATCACTGTTTATATGGCAAGTATCTCCATTTTGGTTTGCATTAAGTTTCACTTGTCAAATTCAAATACCGACATTTATGTTTTTGCGTACCGTTACAATCCTCAAGTGTTACGTGGTACAACTACTCTGATTGAGAATTCTGGTTTTTCAGAAATGATAAAAGAGTTGCAACAGAGAGGAATTGATATTTTTGGATAAAGATCGCCTTGAGAAGACAATCTCTATTATGAGTTACATCATCGCATAATTTGGAGAGGGATTTTCCCCCATTAAAGGAATTTAGCAACAGAGAAAACTTAACTGAGTGCAAGTTAACAAAAATATTACCCCTCCCTCTAGTTCATGATTACTTAGTTGGAATAACAACACACAATAACTATTATGTTTCTGAATCAAATGGGTAATATTTTTGTTAACTTGCACCTGAGTACATTTATGCAGAAGGAAAAACAACACCTATACAACAAAAGGAAGCACTAAAGCTATTGAAATAGGTTAAAAATAGTTAGCCGCAAGATTTCTTCAAGAACTCACTGGCGCAGAAACTGAAAATAACAAGTTGATTTGTTACAGAGCAATACATAACGTGTTAACGTTGTCGGTTCCCAGATCAGATATGTGCTGATCCTTGTACCAGGGAGACCCTCCATCAGAATTATTCTCAATTGGGCTATTTTGGTGCAAAGCAGAACCTAGGCCATCAGAAGCATTAGATGTCTTGAGTGAATTCCCCTCAGACACACTATTCCCAGTTGTACTGGCAGAGCTGGTGTTTGAACTCTTTTGCTCCGTGTGAATGAGTTTTCCAAATAACAAGATGTGGGGTGCTTTTGTAGCATTCGATTCCTTAAAATTCTGGTTAGGATTTCCCACAGTCAACAGGCAAGATATGTCAACATTGGTCTTAGTAGTAGGATTAGAAGTGTTGCTCTTATAGGTTCCACAAGGAGGCCTAATAGGTTTTGTTGCATGGTCAAGCCTAGAGAACCCACCTAGAAGCATGTCTGCTGGGAGCTTGTTGAAGGGAAAATCAGATGGAGATAGTCCAAATTGAGCATGCCTGGCTCCCTGTATGCCTGCAGAACTACTATTTTCAATGTTACAAAGAGAATTGGTATAATTGAGAAGGTTGCTAGAGAATGATGGCACTGGGAGTTGGTTGATGACTTGAAAATATGGGTCATGTACGAAGCGTTGTTTCTTTCTAGGAGGTGAGTATGCAGAGAGATTGAAGGTGGGCATGTTAGAGACTAGTTCAACCAGCCAAGGGTTTACACACTTCACATTCTGAAGTAAATCTGGTTCATCCCACACCACCTGAAACATGACATCACAAATTCTAGATTATTTTCATGTTTAAGCATACTTTAAGCCAAAAGAGTACCAACCAACAAAAAAAAAAATGAAGACAAATATCCTGCCATAGTAATGTTAAAAGGTAAAGGTAACTCGGACTTCCAAAAGTGAAGTTCAATCAACAAAGGCACTCTATGGAGGGCAGTGCCTAATTGAAGCAACCACGGTACTTCCTAGAAAGAATTGTCAGCACTGAACAGACATGCTTAAAATGATTTGCTACTTTACTGTAGTTCAACAGTTATTACTATTGACCGTTATTCTTTAATTGAAATGGACCTTGAACATTACGAAAATCCATTTATAGAAAACAATTATGCTGTAAATTAAAATGCTGCCTAACACAGCTCATACAATTTGCTAAAGTCAGAGTATCATCCAGCAACTATTTAATAGGAAAGGCACACAACACATAAATAAGAAAGATAAACAAAAACATTGCATCAGGAAATAATCATATTGTCTGACAAAGTGTAAACTGTGCTACATCTTTTTTAAGCATTGAACAGTTTTAGAATGAGGGTGAAAAGGAGTTAACTGAAAATCCAATGAACAGTTTAACCATTGACGAAGCAATGTCACTGTTGGTCAAATCAGTACCAGACAGAGAGAAAAAAGTATACCCTCTGAGCAAAGACAAGTTGAGGAAGGGGATCTGAACAAGTTAACATGTTAATGCAATAGTAAAAGGAAATCCATAATGGGGTGTACTGTACCTGCAGAAGACGCCAAGGAGAATCAGGCCAACGAATGGGATCTGCAACCTGAACAGAAGAAATGGTTCCCATGAACCAGCTAATCCTAGAAGAATCCTCAGTTTCAAAGGGCATTTTGAATCTCATCCCAGAACACCACTGAATTTGCATTGCAGCCTTCACAACAGAAGCCTTAACACAAAACTCAGGGGAACTAGCTCTTGGATAGTACACAACCTCGAAGGGCCTACCATTAACAGCACAAGCTACAGCCTCAACAACAGATTCAGCAGCCACTCTTCCCACCATCTCGTCACCGCCACCTTTTGCACCACCCACCAAGCTGCTCTCACTCCCACACAAGAATCCAGAACCCCCACCAAAGAGAGGGTTCCATCCGGAAGAGAACTCAGACCCTCCTCCACCAATCCCTTTCTTAGCCCTCCTTATCCCAACACAAAGATCCCCGTTTTCTGCCCTCAGAAACACAATGGAGTCCCCAGCAACAAGCCTCTTCTGGTTCACAAAATTGCTCCATCCAGTTGTCAAAAGATGCCTCCTAGGCGTCCCCCTATAGATATGCCTAAACTTCCAGCACTGTCCATGCATATCCTTGGCGATGATTGTCTGAACTGGAGGCTCAGCTGAATAGTCCAACCTCGGGAAGATGGTTTCTGCACAGTAACGAGGCACAGAAAACCCTCCACCGTTGTTGGCATCTGATTGTGTGAGTGTCTTGGCAAAAGTGGTAGGAGGTTTCTCGTGACCCTCCACTCCAGTGTTCCCCAAGAAACAATCATCCTCCAAGTCCAATTCATGCTCCCTCAAAGGGATCAGCCTCATTTTGACATACACCTCATCTGTGTCAGGGTCTGCCATGTATTTCATTGCAGAGAGTCTGCAAGGGACGAGTGGCGGAACCCGGGTTTGGCCAAAATCTACTTTCCCACGAGCGTGTTCCGCGTGGCCCTGGGGAAAGTAGAAGACTTTTGTGTTGAGAGGTGGCATTTGAACCATGGCACCAGCACAAGCATGCCACAGTTGAGAATCTAAGCACCTTTCTGAACCCCTCTCCATGTTTTCCATAACCTTAAACATCTCAGTGTAAAATATTAAATATCCTTGCTTTTCACGAGAAAAGACAACCCAGATAAAAGGTTTGAAGGAAATGAAGGTTCTTTTTTTGTGGCCGAGAAGAATAATAACAGATGAAGGTATGGAAATGAAGGAGAAGGGATAGAGATGCCAAGAGGAGAAAAGGATTGTTTGAAGTATGTGGTATGATCAGCTATATGGAGAGAAGAGAAGGTGGTTGGATTGTGACGGTTGATGATGGAAGAAGAAGAAGAAGAAGATTGTTGTAACTAAAGAGAAAAGTGAATGTGTTGCTGATTGGTGGATGAAGAAAAAGTAGAGAGAGAAAATTGATGTGGAAGAAGAGAAGAGAAGAGAAAGGAAAAGTGGGGAGTGAGAGAGGGAGTGGGATGTTGGAGGTACATAAAGACACACACTGCTCTCTTTCTCTCTCTCTCTCTCTCACTGTCACACGCGTATGTGGTTCTCCCAGTTGCCGACCATAACACAAACATGAATTGAAAATCGACATTACAGTTTACAACTCACGTACTCATAAATGATAAAACCATATAATAATATCCTTTTTTTTATGTCACTGTCAAATTATATATAAATATATCACTTATTTTCGTTTAGTAAAGAAATAAATAAAATAAGGAAATATGTGACAAATAAAGAAAAATGAGAGTTATTTGATTGAAAATATATTCTTATATAAATTATATTTTTTTTACCTTTCCATTATATATTTATTAAATTTTTATACTATTTTATTTTTATTTAAAAATATTTATAAACATCATAATAATTAATTATGAAATCTCCATAACCAACTATAGTTCTGATGTTTTCTTTTCTTTTTTCTTTTTTTACTTTCTTCATTAATAGGCTATGTATAGCTTATTGAAACATTAAAGGTATTTTTATTCTCAAAATATTATAAGTAATTTTTATTTTAAAAAAATATTTTAAATTTTGTAATTTTCTGCATAAACTTTATATTCGATTTGTATCTGTTATCTGCATTCTTTTAAACATTAAAAGAAATAGATTTGTGCCTATATGTTGTATATATTTTTTATTCTTACTATATTATATTTTGAAGTTTACTTAATTATATTATTAATATTTGTATAAAATAAATTAATACAAAAATTGATTACGAAAATTCAACGATAATTTAATTTTGCAACATTTATAATAGTAAATGTAAAATATTATAATAAAAGCAAAATTTGTATACTTAATAAAAAAACTGTTACATATTACTACCTCTATTCTAAAATAACTACAATTTTAACCACATAAAATTGTTCTAAAATAAATGATATTTTCACCTTGCAATGAAGTTTTAATTTTATTTCTTTTTAATACATATTAAATTAATTATTGTTTTAAACCTATATATATAGACACAGACAATCAAACTGCTGCCGATAAAGTATAAATAGAAAGTTATTTTAAATGTTCACCTAATAATTAGGTCAATCGTTAGACAACACTAAATAGTCATGTTTTCGCCTTTCTAATATCTAAATGGCGCAGACAAAAATTACGCTTTGACACAAAAATATTCAGATCTATGCGAAAAATAGTCTTATTTTATGGTTGACTCGTTAGCTCTTATTCGTTTGGGAAATAATATATAGATGTGAGAAATAAAATAAATAATAATAATAATTTGAAAAAAAAAGCAAAAAAGTAATTAATAAACTTTACACTTTTACTTTCTTTTTACAAATTTGATCTAACTAGCTACCCACATAAAAAAGGAGTTTCTCACACCCCTTATCTTAAAATTATACTTAAAAAATTTCATCGATTTTTTATTATTTAATATTTTTATTTATATAATTTAGGTTAGTAATGAACTTTTTATATTTAATTTCAAACGTTTCATAACTTTAGATTACACACCATGTGAATAAAAGAAACACATCATATCATATCATATCAATTTATTTTTTTAAGTAATTACCTGTTACATTAAATTTTAACCTGTTCATTTTTTAAATATAATCACATCAACCTTCATTAGCAATCGTAACCATTTTTTTTTCTAAAAAAATAGTATGATCTAAATATAATTTTTTTTAATACAATTATACAACATGAACAAGTTAAAACAAGCAAAAATACTTGTTCAAGCAATATTCTAAAATATATAATGTTTGATCACAAATGTCGTTTTTCTAAACTGATATACTTTTTATTTGAATAATATTTGATCATCTAAGTAAGGAATTCCAATATGGAAAGCACTATCTTAACCTTTATCTCATTAATAAAATTACTTGTTCACGCAAAATATGCTTGATCATAGAAGTTACTTAATTTCATATATTTTAAATATATTATAATCTAAAGAGGAAACGTTAACATAAGCATTTTTTAATCCATTCAAATCCAAAAAAAAAAAAAAAAAAATTTTTTTAATTTTTATTTTTATATTAAAATTATTTTTTTTTTTTTTATTTTTTTTTATATTTTTTTTTTTTCTTTTTTACTTTTTTTTTGGTTTTAAAAAAATTGTAAAATTTTGGTTTTGTTTTATTGTATGGATCCGAGATTTT
>Ga0099824_1008136_pt1 | contig 13536 bp, 10 predicted proteins | sample SiratrowhiteBW_FD_76837 | JGI IMG/M metagenome (GOLD analysis project Ga0099824, IMG submission 76837) | Root nodule microbial communities of legume samples collected from California, USA - Siratro white BW | ecosystem: Host-associated > Plants > Roots > Nodule | place: USA: California... | reverse complement strand
GTTGCCGGATTGGGCAATGTAGACGGAAGCCAAAAGGCAATCAACCTACTCTTTGCTATCCGTACTATTCAGGAACGTACGGGTGCTGATATGGGGGCAACCTTTCTTTCAGGTACAACTATCAGCAATTCATTAACTGAGCTGTACGTCCTATTCAAATACCTGCGACCACGGGCAATGGAAAAACAAGGCATTCACTCTTTTGATGCTTGGTCAGCTATCTATGCAAGGAAAACGACCGATTATGAATTTTCGGTGGCTAACAATATCGTGGCAAAAGAACGTTTCCGATACTTTATCAAAGTACCTGAGCTGGCTCAGTTTTACTCGGAAATCACTGATTACCGGACTGCAAAAGATATAGGTATTGACCGCCCCAACAAGAACGAGGTATTGTATAATATACCGCCTACTCCGGACCAGGAAGATTTTATAAAAAAGCTAATGGAGTTTGCCAGATCTGGCAATGCTACTTTACTGGGAAGAGCTCCATTGTCACAAAGCGAAGAAAAAGCAAAGATGCTGATCGCTACGGACTACGCCCGTAAAATGTCCCTCGATATGCGTATGGTAAGTGGCAGGTATGAAGACCACCCCGATAACAAGGTTTCGCATTGTGCGGCAAATATTGCCAAATATTACAACCAATACAACGCACAGAAAGGAACGCAGTTCGTTTTCTCCGATCTGGGAACCTACAGGCCGGGCGAATGGAATGTGTACTCCGAAATCAAACGCAAGCTCATGGAAGACCACGGCATACCTGTACACGAAGTCCGGTTTATACAGGAAGCCAAGACCGATAAGCAGCGTAAGGAGCTTATCAAGGACATGAACGAGGGTAAAATCCGCGTGCTGTTTGGTTCTACAAGCATGTTAGGGACGGGTGTAAATGCACAAAAGAGAGCTGTAGCCGTTCACCATTTGGATACGCCGTGGCGACCAAGTGATCTGGCACAGCGCGACGGACGGGCTGTGCGCAAGGGCAATGAAATCGCCAAATTCTTCGCCGGCAATAAAGTGGATGTAATTATTTATGCAGTGGAAAAATCACTGGATAGCTACAAGTTTAACCTATTGTACAATAAGCAACTTTTCATAGACCAGTTAAAAAACAACAATCTGGGCAAACGGACTATTGACGAAGGCAGTATGGACGAAAAATCGGGAATGAACTTCTCAGAATATGTGGCTATACTTTCGGGAAATACCGACCTTTTGGATAAAGCCAAACTGGAAAAACAGATTGCCGGATTGGAAAGCGAAAAACAGGCGTTTAACCGTTCTAAGTTCAGTGCCAAATACAAGCTGCAAGATTTTACGGAATTACTTGAAAGCGCGCAATCCCGCTTTAACCGAATGAGCCTTGATTGGGAAAACTTACAGCAACGTATACAAAAATGTCCAGACGGTACTATCGAAAATCCTTTGAGATTGGACAGTTTACCATCCAATACTGATATTAAACAAATCGGTAAAAAACTTAACGAGTTTTCAGAGAAAGCACGTACCGGAGGTCAGTATGAAGAAATCGGTACATTATACGGATTTACGCTTTTGGTCAAAACAGAAATGTCCGAAAAAGAGGGCGTGGATATACGTGTAAACCGATTTTTGATACAAGGTGAGGGTAATATTAAGTATACCTATAACAACGGTGTAATCGCTAGAGATGAAAAGCTCGCCGCTTTGAACTTCCTTAATGCGTTGGAAAAATTACCAGGCTATATTGAACAGGAAAAAAAGAAGATTACTGAAATACAAAAAGACCTGCCTGTTCTTCAGGAAGTGATAAACGGTACATGGTCAAAGGAAAGCCGCTTGAGTGAACTCAAAACGGAACTTGCTGCTGTTGAAAGGAAGATACAATTATCTATTACTCCCGAAAATATAGAGCATAAAGAAATAATTGAGGTTAATGGTATTCAGGTGCAGGAAATGTCTGCTGCACGCTTAAAGGCTTGAAAATAACCAATTAGCATCGGATGAAATGCTTACGGAAATCGGTGTTAAGTAATGCACTTTCTAAGTGTTAATGCAACTTCCGACCACCGAAAATCGGCAATTTTGGTTAGCGACGTAAGCGATCGCCTATTGACTTTACATTCCTATTCTTTCAATTACTATAAGTAGCTGCTTAATTTTTTCTTTACAATCATCGAAGAAATAGTCGTCCTTAATAATGTCGTTTTCCCAAACGTCGAGAGTTAGATTTGTAAAGTAAGAATAAAAGGGCCACCAATTACTTTCTTTATAAGACCCAACATTTAAACTTTCTAACTCATCATGAATTTTCTTTCTAGTTTCGTCGGGAATCCTATAAACATTAGGGTTATTACATAGACCGTAGAAGCACCTGTTAGATTCAAAAGTAAATCCTATCCAATATCTTCCTTGCCAACTCGACTTTGTTATGTGAAATTTTATATATGATTCCTCGCTATATTCAAAGTGGTATTCAAATCCTTTTTGCGATGCAAATTCTTCCATTTTAGGATTAAAATACTTTTCAGAAAGGTAATTGTAAGTTGCAGAGTAATTTTGTGAAATTACTTTAGCAGCACGTAAATTTTCTATTTTAGATAGAACTTCAGTAATTTCAGTTTGGTTTTTTATACTCATATCTTGGTGTGTTAGCTGCTTTAAATGATTTATATATTGAATTATTGTTTCTCTTACGATAGGATAACGCGACGAAATTGCTACACATTCTTCCAGCCATTTAATTATATGATCTTTATATGAGATTGATAAATAAGATATTCCTTCTCCACTTTGCAAAGAAGCTTGATCTCCGAATAGTGTCAGATACAGTATTTGATAGCCATTTCGATATATCTTAGCATACTTGTCATATCTTTTTAATTGTTCAGGCTGATCTTTTGCATAAATTTTATTTTCTATGATTATCGCATTATGCTGATTATCCTCTATTAGAATATCGATGCGTCCATGTCGTGTTGAGTGTTCGGTACGAATTCTTGCGCTTTCAACGTTAAAATTTTTGACTGCAAAAAAATCGCCAAGTGATTCAATAAAACATTTTAATAAATTCGATTTTAATCCATGTGTTCCAACTGGGTTTAAAAACTCAGAAATAATTGCAGAATGAGTGTTTTCATAATGATTAACGCCACATATCCGAAACATATTAAATCGACCACCGGTTGCGTCTAAAATTTCTGTATTTTTTTTGTTTATAATCGTGACTTGATTTAGCAAGTTTACTATATCCATAGAATTATCTTTTTTCATGTAAAATTTACTGTCCCATATGCGGGACTGTCTAAGTTGGTGTCGCGCAACTTTTATGTATGTTCACTAAATGTCACAATACAACTAATTCGTGTTGGATTTGTTCAATAAGTTTTTAGTTTATTTTAAGTGGTAAATATACTTTTTATAAATAATTGAGAGATATTTTAATTTAAGAAGATTGCTTAGCCAGCTCATAACTATGGAGATATTTGCTTTATTTATCCCCTTTAGGGCTATCCTTTGGCACTAAATGCTTTAAATTGGGATCATTCTTTATCCGTTCCAATTCGGTTTCGATAACCAGTACAATATCCGTTTTTATCTGCCTGTAATTGCCCTCGATTGCCTGCTTCATATTGTCTTTACCGTTTTCGTCAATAAAAGATAAGATTTCCGGTATTTTTTGATATCCTTTAGTCTCGGAAGCAACCTTTTCATTATCCACGACGATTTCAGCATGGAAGATTTTCTGCTCGATACGTTCATCAAAATTGTCCGATACAGATCCAACAAAAAATCCTTGTGTCAGGGTGGATATTTTGGAAGCCGGTATAAGACTGTCCAATTGGGTAGATATTGAAGTCGATGTGTCGTTGCGATTGATGCTCATACTCTGCCTTTTCTGCAATACTTTCCCGAATCGCTCCGAAAGGCTTTTTGCAGTTTCACCGACCACTTGGCCACTAAAAATATTACCTACAGTGTTCTGAATTACCTTGCTCTCTTTGTCGCCATAATCTCTTGTGAGCTGAGAATAATCCTGAAAGCCCAAACATACTGCAACCTTATTACTTCTGGCAGTTGCAATAAGGTTATCCAAACCTCTAAAATAGATGGTGGGCAGCTCGTCTATGATAACCGAACTCTTCAATTGACCCTTTTTGTTAATGAGTTTTACGATACGTGAATTGTACAATCCTAGTGCAGCAGAGTAGATATTTTGGCGGTCAGGATTATTACCTACGCATAATATCTTAGGCTCTTTAGGATTGTTGATGTCCAATGAAAAATCATCGCCTGTCATAACCCAATAAAGTTGTGGCGAAATCATTCTTGATAGAGGAATTTTTGCAGATGCAATCTGTCCCTGTAATTGATCTTGTGCGCCTCCCTGCCATGCATCCATAAAAGGCGACAAATAGTTTTCCAAATCGGGATATGAGGTTAAAATGGTAAATACGTCAGAATATTTTTTATTCAGGAGTTCAATAGCGTGTGGGAATGTACAATACTTACCGTCATCATAGATTTTCAGATACCATATTATAGCTGCCAAAAGGATTATCGGGCTCTCGACGAAGAAGTCGCCTTGCTTCTGTATCCACGACCTGTTGAGGTTCAGCATAATTGTATAAGCTGCTTCGTAAGCATCTGAGATATCTGTCATGAAATCGGGATTAAGGGGATTGCAACGGTGGCTCTTGAGTGGGTCGTCGAAGTTGATAACATAGAATTTGGGCTGCACTTTGTACTTATCCCTATGCTTTAATAAATGATTGTAGGCAATCGTGGAAAGGTCATCAAATTTGAAATCGTAGATGTACATACTAAAACCTTTCTCAATCTGCTGTTTGATATAATTGTTTACGATTGCATAAGATTTTCCCGAACCCGGAGTACCCAGCACAATAGTTGCCCGAAAAGGATTGACTATATTAATCCAGCCATTGTTCCATTTTCCTTTGTAATAAAACTTCGTGGGAAGGTTGACAGAATATTCGTTTTCCATCAATGTAGTTTCCTGCATAAAACTTTCGTTCTCATTGTTGAAAACATCGTCCATGAGATTGTTACGAAGCAATCGGCTCATCCAGACTCCGGCTACCATTAAAGCAATATACCCTAAACCAGTGGTAAGGATATAAAGAATTGTGGCGGTAGTTACTGATAGCTTTAATAAAGGTGTATTCAGAAAAAAAAATGTAAACCCAATCGCCAAAGCAGTATAAATTTTGGTCCATGTTATCTTCTGGTGTTTAACTCCCTTTGAACCCAAACAGCTTAGTGCCAATAATACCAGGGCAAATACTTTGGTATATAAAGTATGCGAGAACAATCCCGCGGTACGCTGAAAATTGCCTAATATTTTGTTGATTAGCTCTAAAGTCCATCCGCGATCTATAAAGTAACCGTAGCAAAACCAATAAAGGTGCATTAATACCAATAGGATACTTACTGCCCGCATAAAAGCCATAATTTTGGCTAATCCTCTTAAATCATCTTCTCCCTGCATTATTTTAATTTTTAATGTTCGGGCGTGAATTTAAAAGCTGTGCAGGTTGACTATAAGAATGTGGAAGTCAATGGCGTTGCGGGGCAGTGTTTGGCTGATTTCTATTTCTGACCTCTTTGGCGATTTCTTTTCTTCTTCATTCTGTTGGCAAAATCCTGTTCCTGGGAATCTTCGCCCTGTGCTTCAGGGAGCAAACCGCCTAGTGCTTCAATCAAGCCGTCTTCGTGTTTTTCAGCGGTATTCAGAAAGTCAAACAAATGATGCGGCTCCTCTGCAGGAAGATCTGCATCATTTGATTTTGTTATTTTCGATTGTAATTCAACCGGTTCTTTAATTTCCGGTTTAATGTTGTTGCTCCAGTAATCATTAAAGATATTGGCTGAAAGCTCTTTTCCGAGTCGTGAACCGTTCCAAACTGTTTTAGAATTATGGTCTATAAAGGTGATTCCGTAAATGCGTCCTGTGTCATTTCTACGAACCACTACGTTGACGCCCTGCTCGCCTAACTGTTTTTTAAAAGCCTGCTCATCACTTGATGATTTTAGGGCAATGGTAATGGCAGCTTTGATGGTTGATTTTGCCGGGTGGTCTTTTAAAGTTTCTTTGGATTTCGCGTAGTGTAATTCCAAAGCCTGAAGTCCGGCATTCTTTCCGAATAAAGAAGCCTTGAGCGGATGTCCGGCCCTTTCGCCTTTTTCATTTAAAGGGATATATAATAAACCGTGCTGCATTTTTCCGTTCAATTCGCCCTGCACTTTTTCGGTAGTAATATTAAATGGGGAAAGCAAGGCATTGTATTCTCCCAAAGTTTGGTACTTATAATAGTTCGGCAGGTGACGCACTACTGAAACTATCTGACTTTTAACATCACCTGAGCGATAATCTACCGGTCGAAAAATCTTGTCGTTCTGTTTATGTTCTTTATCCGTTGCGGGTATGAGCCCATATTTTCTTTCCAGTTCACGGCACACATTCATAGAGCGCATTTTCTCAAAACTGTCCGGAATCTTTTTGCCGAGCTCATCCACACAAACCGATACAATATGAATATGGCTGCGGTCAATATCGGTATGTTTGAACACCACAAAAGGCTGCTCGCCATAACCTATCTCCTGCATATATGCTTCTGCCATTTCCCTGTATCTGTCATCACTTACTTTATCTTTCGGATCGGGATTGAGCGAAATATGCAAAGTATGTTTCTCCGTATTGCGGTTGGCAATGAGATAAGGGGCAAAAGATTGGGCTAATTGTGCCACGGAATAATGACCGCTCGCGGTTTCAATGATCTTATTGCCAAACAGAATCTGCCCGTTTTCATTCTCCACTTTTAGCTGATTGTATGCCAATGCCCCGTATAAATTTGCGCTTCTTCCGATTTTTGCTATCATTTCTAAGGCTGTTTTTTCAGATATTTTGCTTCAAATTCTTCGGTTATCTGAATGATTTTTTGGCATAGTATCGCCATTTCAGCGGTCTGTTTTTCCAATTTATAGAGAAAAGCTGCCGCCTTTTTCTCGGAAAAATGACGGTACAACAGCTTTACAATCTGATTATAATTCACACCTACAGAACGAAATTGGCTGTGAAAAGAAGTCAATCTCATATAAAAATCAACTGTTCCCTTGTCAATTTTAAGCGATTTCATCTCCTTGCTGAAAAGCAGCGAAATGATAAATTTTGCTTTGTTGGGCATTCCCGATGCTTCAAAAAGCGATAATAGTTTGGCATTTTCCGCGTCCGTCAGACGAAATACGTGTCGGTGGATGCTTGGGTCGTCTTTCGGCGTGCGACCGCCCTTGTTTCGTTTGTTGTTAATGTTCTCCTTCATCATTTATCCATTTTAAATCTCACACAAAACCCTGACTTCGGAAGGTGTTTTTCAGTCCCCGACAGGGCAAGTTGTTTTGAGGCACTAACTCGGTTTAGAGTGCCTGAAAACACAACTTGCCGTGTTCCGTTGAACACAAAAATCCGCCCTTCGGGACGGATTAAGTGTAACAGGGAAAAACGGCTTGATGCCGTTTCCATTCTGTCAAGATGCTTCGCATAAATCTGTTAATAAAAATCATTTTACAAAGTAAAGATCTGTCTGCAAGAATATTGTAATGTAATCACCAGACAAACTCTGCCTTTGATTGCCAAACACTACCACACATCAATAAGGAGTTAATTCAATTGCTTTATTTGCTTTATGGTTTTAATGCAGGTTATAAAAAATGCGTACAGGTAAATAAGAAAGGAGTATTTGGATACAGATATTTTGGAATAAAAGCATAAGGTTTTAAAAGCGTAAAACTTTAAAAATGTAAAAGCATAAAAGTGGTAAAGCAGTTTACCGATTGCAACGCTTACCATTTGCTAAAAATTATAACTCACCAAACTGTAATGAAAGCAAACAACAATCAAGGAAATTTTCAAAAAGGGAATACAGGTTTCCGGAAAGTAGGTACTATTCAAATACACCAATATTCAAACCTACCAAACAAATAAAATGTGTAACAATAAATATTCAAAAAATGGAAACAAAAATGAAAACCTTAAAAATCAGTTTTTCAACGCCTAAGGGCGGTGTTGGAAAATCTACTATGACTGCACTACTTTCAAGTGTATTGCATTATCGTTTAGGATTTAATGTACTTGTAATGGATTGTGATTTTCCGCAACACAGTTTAGCCAATATGAGAGAAAGAGATTTGAAAACGATTATGCAGAATGACTACCATAAAAGAGCTGCAATGAAGTTGTATCAAAGTATCAATAAAAAGGCATATCCTATTATCAGTTGTAAAGCGGAGGATGCCTTATCAAAGGCTTTGGAATATGTAAATGAATCTGAAATAGAGCCTGATATAATTTTTTTTGACCTTCCGGGTACAGCCAATACAAAAGGTGTGCTTACTACTTTAAGAACAATGGATTTTATTTTTTCTCCAATCAGTGCTGACCGTCTAGTTATGGAAAGTACATTGAGCTTTACTAAAGCATTCCTTGGTTTACCCGAAACAGATCAGAGTAATAAGGATCAAAAAATGTGGATGTTTTGGAACCAGGTAGACGGTCGGGAAAAGACAGGAATATACGAGGCTTATCAAAGTGTTATTAACGAGCTTGATTTATCTGTAATGACCTCAAAAATAATGGATAGTAAACGTTTTAGGAAAGAAACGGATGATACACTCAACAGTGTATTTCGGTCAAGTTTGCTACCTGCCGAACCACAGCTTATGAAAGCAACTAGAATAGATTTGTTTGTCGAGGAGTTTTTAAAAATTGTTAATCTCTAAAACACCAAAGGATGTCCATAGATAAAAGAAGAAAAGACTTTGATAAACCTGCTGTTGATGAGGAGTTAATCATGAACATCATGAGTGGTAATAAGTCTTCTACTGTACCCGAAGCTAATCAGCATAAAGAAATACTAAAGGAACCAAAACCAAAAGAAAAAGTCCGCACTGCTTCTTCGAAGAAGGTGGATTATGAGGAGATATTTATGGTCAATCGGTTTCCTTCAGGTCGTAATGGAAAGGTTGTTTACATACGTCCCGAATATCACGAAAGGTTAATCCGCATTGTGCAATTAACGAGGGAAGAAAAGACAACACTGTACTCATATATTGACAACATCCTTGAACATCACTTTAAGGAGTTTGGGGATGATATTACTGATTATTTCAACGAACGTTTTAAACCCATTTTATAAGCTATGGAAAATGTAATTGTGATATGCCTGCTGATAATCATTGTCCTGCTTTTGCAGGACAAGATTGTCATTAAGAAAAGGTCGGAGCAACAGCAGCCGAAACAGGAAAAAGTTAACCCAAACCTGCCGGATATTATGGGTCAGCCCAAGCCTGTAAGAAGCCTTTCAATTCCAAACAATGCCACTGAGAGCCAAATTGAGGAAACAGAGATAAATCCCTATAATTTAGACATTGAATACGACAAAAATGAAAACGTAGGTATTCAAATTCCGCAGGAAGAGCTGGACGAAGTTTTCAGTAATATGCCTGATTTTGAAGAGGAAGAAGAAGAATGGAACAGGTATGGAATATCCGCAGGTGATGACAGTCTTGCCCAAGGGGTTACCTATGATGAACTAAGCTCCGTAGGGGTGTTACTCCAAAAAGAAAAATTGGAGCAGGCCCAAAAAGAAACGGCAATTGTAATAGTTCAAAAAATACAGGGTACTGAATTATTCAGCCTGCTGGAAAATTCTATAGAGGGTGCTTCAAGAAAAATAGCCATGCTGTTGGACAGCAGTCTCTCTGAACCTGATTCCGGTTCTTCCACTTTGCGGAAAAATGATTTGGGTGATTTTGATATTGGGGAGTTTGTTTGAAAGGGCAATACTCCCCTTTATTTTTTAATAAAAAACACAGAATATCATGGAAAGAGAGCTGCCAGTCATAAATATTGAAGGTACCGACTTTATTGTAGATGTATCCAAGCTTGAACTCAGGGAAATGGCTGACCCGACAAATATCATTGCATTTGAAAATATGCGTGATGTAGGAGATGGTTATACTTTTGACTACAGCCTGAAAAATAAAAATCTTCCATCTATGTTTGACCGTGAATGTATAACAGTTAAGATTTCTGAATTTGTGGCACTTGATCCGCAAGGAATGGCTGCCCGATATAATTATGCACCAAAAGAGGTAAAGGGTAAATCTGATTTTGAGCTAATGGTAGATCAAAAAACTTTTGATCTGCGTGTAAACAAAGGAATATTGCCAACGGTAGATATTGCAGGACATACATTCTACGTTGATATCCGAATGGATATGCTCCGACCAAAAGATGATTTCCTTTCTAAAGGTATTGTGCTCTCGAATATCGAAAACTACTACGATGAAGACAAAAGAACCTATACCATACCTTATAATCCTAACACCCACGAATTCCAGGAGCCCGACTATCAGAATATCAAGGAGCTTCCCAAAGATTTAATAGCTGTGCAGTTTCCCTCTGAAAGATTGCTTGACAGAATTGGATGGAACAGGCAACACGGATTTGAACTTACGCAAGGACTTGCAAAGCACGGTTTGAAATTAAAGTTTACGGCGAAGCCTATTCCGTGGAGAAAAACCTTTCTTCCTGATTTGATTGAAAGCAACCTCAAAACAGAAAAGAACCACAAAAAGGCCAACGAAAAACAGCTGCTTGCACAACCGGATATAAGCAAATCTAAAGGACGAAAAATATAAATCGGAACTCCGAGAACAGAACGCCAGACAGTAAAGAAGTCTGGTGTTTTTTTATGCTTAAACATCTGCAATAATGCCAAAGTTAGCCAAGTAATTCCACTGACTGCCATATTGTTATGGCGCCTTGATTTCCATAACATCTTTGTACTGAACGCCCGCAAAGTGTGGGAAATCAGAAACAATTAAAGTTTTTAATCATGGAAAAACAAACAAAAAAAATCCTGTTGGCAGCAGTGGCAATGCTGACAGGTTTCGGTGCGCTGGCACAGGGAAATGGTACGGCGGGTATCAATGAAGCCACGCAGATGGTAACCTCGTATTTTGATCCCGCCACGCAGCTTATTTATGCCATCGGAGCCGTAGTAGGCCTTATCGGAGGTGTTAAGGTATATAACAAATTCAGCAGCGGCGATCCCGATACAAGCAAAACCGCAGCAAGCTGGTTCGGTGCCTGTATCTTCCTAATAGTAGCTGCAACCATCCTGCGCTCATTCTTCCTTTAATCCCACAGTCTTATGAGTAATTATAACATCAACAAGGGCATTGGGAGAACCGTAGAGTTTAAGGGGCTGAAAGCACAATACCTTTTCATTTTTGCCGGCGGACTGCTCGGAACTCTTATCCTGGTCATGATACTATACATGGCGGGAGTTAACTCCTTCATCTGCCTGTTTCTTGGAGCCGGCGGTGCTTCTCTTATTGTATGGCAGACTTTCTCCCTGAATAAAAAATACGGTGAGCACGGACTCATGAAAGTGGGTGCAAAGAAAAGGCATCCCCGCTACATCATCTGCCGGAAGCCTGTACACTGCTATCTGAGGTTTACCCCTAAATCCAATGCCGTATGAGAAATTCAGCAAAGACCACAACATTGGAAAGCAGGTTTCCATTACTGGCGGTAGAGAATAACTGCATCCTGTCAAAGGACGCGGACATTACCGCCTGCTTTGAAGTGCGTTTACCGGAACTTTTTACAGTTGCATCTGCGGAATATGAAGCTATTCATTCTGCCTGGCACAAGGCTATCAAGACTTTGCCTGATTTTACGGTAATCCACAAACAGGATTGGTATATCAAGGAAAACTATGCCCCTGATTTGGCAAAGGATGACCAGAGCTTTCTGGCTAAATCCTACCAGCGTCATTTTAATGAGCGTCCATTCCTGAACCATTACTGCAACCTGTTCCTGACCAAGACGAGCAAGGAGCGTATGCGCATGCAGAGCAATTTCTCTTCGCTATGCAAAGGTTCGCTTATACCAAAGGAAATCAGGGACAAGGAAGCGATTCATCGTTTTATGGAAGCCGTCGCACAGTTTGAGCGTATCATTAACGACAGCGGACTTATCAAGCTGAAACGCCTGAGTGAAGAAGACATTGTGGGTACAGATGAAAAGCAGGGACTGCTGGAGCAATACCTGACGCTTTCGAGGGAAGCCGCAACACCGATGCAGGATATAGTACTGGGCGCTGAAGAGGTCCGTATCGGAAACAAAAGGCTGTGCCTGCATACTTTGTCCGATACTGATGACCTGCCCGGAACCGTCTCGGCAGATACCCGTTATGAAAAACTTTCTACAGACCGAAGCGACTGCAGGCTGTCATTTGCTGCACCCGTTGGACTGCTTCTGAGCTGCAATCATATTTACAACCAATACCTGTTTTTGGATAACAGCGAAGAGAGCCTTCAGAAGTTTGAAAAATCAGCGAGAAATATGCACTCTTTGGCTCGTTACAGCCGTGCCAACCAGATCAACAAAGAGTGGATAGAAAAATACCTGAACGAAGCACATTCATTCGGTCTTTCTTCCATCCGGGCACACTTCAACATTATGGCATGGTCGGATGATCCGGTGGAACTCAAACAGCTAAAAAATGATAGCGGGAGTGCACTGGCGCTAATGGAATGCAAGCCGCGACACAATACCACCGATGTGGCCACGCTGTATTGGGCTGGAATGCCTGGAAATGCAGGTGATTTTCCAAGCGAGGAAAGCTTTTATACCTTCATTGAACCTGCCTTGTGCTTCTTCACGGAAGAAACGAATTACCACAATTCGCCTTCACCGTTCGGTATCAAAATGGCAGACAGGCTCACTGGCAAACCCATCCATCTGGATATTTCTGATTTGCCGATGAAGCGCGGGATTATCACCAACCGGAACAAATTTATTTTGGGTCCGTCGGGAAGCGGTAAATCTTTTTTCACTAACCATATGGTAAGGCAATATTACGAGCAGGGCGCACACGTGTTGCTGGTCGATACAGGTAATTCCTATCAGGGATTATGTGAGCTAATAAAAGGCAAAACCAAAGGAGAAGACGGGGTATATTTTACCTATACAGAGGACAATCCAATTGCCTTTAACCCTTTCTACACAGATGATGGCGTATTTGACATTGAAAAAAGGGAAAGTGTCAAAACGCTCATTCTTACCCTTTGGAAACGGGATGACGAGCCGCCAACCCGTTCTGAAGAAGTAGCATTGTCCAATGCGGTGAGCGGTTACATAGAACGTATCAAGTGCGATGATGTATATCCGTCTTTCAATGGTTTTTATGAATATGTTCAGGGTGATTACCGCCAGGTACTTCAGGAAAAACAGGTTAGGGAAAAAGATTTTGATATTGCCAATTTCCTCAATGTACTGGAACCTTATTACAAAGGCGGAGAGTACGATTACCTGCTCAATTCCGATAAGCAGTTAGACCTGCTTCCCAAGCGATTCATCGTTTTTGAGATTGATGCCATTAAGGATCATAAAATCCTCTTTCCAATCGTGACCATCATCATTATGGAAGTCTTTATAAACAAGATGAGAAGGCTCAAAGGTAT